>Ga0194117_10004443_pt1 | contig 13381 bp, 13 predicted proteins | sample TA2MahsurfametaG_FD_160579 | JGI IMG/M metagenome (GOLD analysis project Ga0194117, IMG submission 160579) | Freshwater microbial communities from Lake Tanganyika, Tanzania - TA2015009 Mahale N1 surface | ecosystem: Environmental > Aquatic > Freshwater > Lake | place: Tanzania: Lake Tanganyika...
TCTACCTTAATTAACCTCTAAAATATGAAATTTTGAGCTACTATATTTTTAGCGGAAGATAAGAGCAAAAAATTATGTTTTTACCGATACTTTCAACAATCTTAAAGAATTAGTCATTTTCTACTTAGTATGTTCTTTTTCGTTCAAGATGGAGTCTTTAAGCTTTCATCTTTTGGTTTTCGTTTGTGATTTATTGTCGATTTGCCACTGAAATATAATTTTTTGAAGCTAATTCCAACAGATACAGATAACTGATGTTGACGGCCGAAGAAGGTGACGCTCTCAAACTGTCCGACCCTCAACCAAAACCTCTCACTAATTTTTGTTTTGCTGATCAAAACTCCTTGTGGAAGAAATAGAAGCACTTCAAACATTTGAAAACCAAAGAGTTGACAAACAAACGCTATGAGTTCAGCAAAATCGGCAAAACGTTGGGCTTTTAGACACGAAGGTACATTTGCCAGTCAGAGGGATGCCTGTTTTACTTTAATGTACATTTGAATTGAGTCAGGACATGGGGGACGAAGACTACTTAGGTTTTTGTAGATTGTAGAACATATACGTGCAATGGCTACGTCTCAACTAAAACCGGTACTTATTGGTCCTATCAAACGCAACATAAAAAAATCTATACTTTTTCGGGAAAAGTGACTTTTGGAATGATCAAAAAGAAGAAATAATAAAGTATGCTATCCAAGTAGATTTTCAGAAAAAATTTTAAATCATCGATCTCCTTGGAGAGGGCACATTCTCAAAGGTAGAGCCTAATTCTAACTTAGGTACAAAAAGTGCGATCACTTGTAACAGGTGAACATCTTGCCGCTAAATTCATACACAAACTCGATAAAAACTAACAGTCCACCAAAGATATAGCACTCTCCTAGAAAAAAATACTTCACCACTTCAAAACGGACAAAATGGTTGCCACTTTCAAAGAGTTCTATGAAACTGAGGAGAGTTTTATTTTAGTCATGGAATACATACCTGGCAAGGATATGATGTCACACTTCATACAGAGATAGCTACTTGGACTTAATAAACTCAAAAGGATATTTGTTGACATACTGCACATCTTGAAGGAGTGTCACTCCAAAAATATAATACATAGAGACATAAAACCTCAAAACATAATCTTACATAATTACGATCTACAGCCTCGGCTTATTGATTTCGGCCTATCGATCGTAACTAATCTTGAAATGGAGCCGTACTACTACTCTAAATGTGGTACTTTGGGATACATCGCTCCAGAAGTACTTCATTCCGAATCAATTTATTACAAGACCTACGGTTGTAAATGTGATATATACAGTTTTGGGATTATAGTTCACATGTTTCTGATGGGGTACAATCCTTTGATCGGTAAATCAGTGTAAGAAACCAACAAGAAAAGCAGGTAGTCTTTATAATTAGATCACAAATAGATAATAAGTAAATATGGAGAATCTTGCTTGCATTTTCTAAAGAGACTGTTGGCAAGTAATCACAAACAGAGATATACTGCCGAGGAGGCTCTGAATAGTAGTTTCTTGAGGGATTGCAGTGACTACTAAGGGAGTTGCTCCACAAATGAGTCCAATAACCGCCGTAGTGATGTGTAGGAGAGGTCAGGATTAGCAATTTGAATGATTTCCTTTTGATATTTTATGCACAAAAGTTGAGTAAAAAGGGCATTCTGTTCAATAATGCAGTCCAATATTAAAGTTGATATTCTGAACTCAAATTAAGATATTATAGTTGATATTCATGATTTAATATGGAATAAATAAAAATAAAAATAGATTAGAGTTTATATTTAATCCAAGAGGAGAGTACCAAGGGGGTGTCTTGATGGTGCGATTTTGAGTTGCAGGGGATACATTCCTTTCTTCGATTACATATAACGATATTAATTTATTTATAGAAAATGTTATTGCAAAACTATTCCGACTAACCTACAACCTCAGTTGGCAACTACACTCTTTTTAATCGCAAGTTACTAGGCAAGGGAGCCACCGGATCTGTCTTTAAAGGTACAATCTCTGCTATCAAGGATATCACAATATGACCAAAGAACCTGTTGCCATCAAAACTATAGACTTGAGCAAAATCAACGATGAAGCAACTAAATCCCTACTCTAAAATGAAAAAATGGCATTACGTAAAGTAAAAGGACCCTTCGTTTTGAAATTGTAAGACATTGTAGAAGAAAAAGGATTTTGCTATATTATCACCGAACTTTGTGAAGGAACAACCCTCCGCTAGTACCTAAAGAAAGAGATAATGCTTCCCTAAAAACAAGCGATGTCTATTTTTCAAAAAATTGCGACTGGCTGTCTGGCTCTCACACAACAATGTATCATACATCGGGACCTCAAGCCTGCGAACATTATGATTGATAAAAAGGGCGATCCTAAAATTATCGATTTTGGGTACTGTTAGATCATAATGGCGAAAAAGGTGATGAAGACTTTCAATGTCGGCTCACCATCATATATGTCTCCTTAAGCATACCAAAGAACTCTGTATTCTGAGAAGAGTGATAGCTGGGCTTTAGGTATGACATTGTATTAAATGGTGCACGGTTAAACTTTAGATAAAAACATATAAACAAGTAAGTATTTTGAGCAGGTGAAGCAAGGGAATAATTTATTGTAGAAAAAATTATCTAAGAATTTGAGTGCTGAGGTTCGTTAGATCATAAAAAGTGCATTGAAATATCTGCCCTAGTAGAGATCAAGCATAAATAATCTTAAGTATCAAGCTGATTGCTATCAAATAAAGTGCAATTAAAAACACCTTAGAGTTTCAAATGGATAAAAAGCTCCTGAAATCATCCAACTAAATCCTGTCAAAGAAAAAATTCGTTAAATAGCAACCTTGAGGAATATAGAACCTGTTCGTCTTGAGGCAGAGAACAAAAAAAATCTGAAAGGATTTGTAAGCTACCAAGATTTTAGCAAGACAAATACAAATTTTAAGCCCCCAGGTTTAGTGCAGATCCAGCAGAAAACTAGCCTAGAAGACTTTGACTCTAATTCCTACAAACGTACAGTCTAAAAATCAAAGAAAGTAGGAGTAGATTAAAAACTTGAAAGATTCATGCAGACAGTAGTTAAAAAACCAGAACCTATAAAACAAAATACCGTATCTCAACTAAACTTTTAATCTAGAACTCTGCTTTCAGCACGAGAATTGGATCAATTTCAAAGATGTCAGGGGCCTCCACCTCCTCCAATGCGCAGACAAGTTACGGTGCGTTATATTTGATTATGGAATACATATGAGTTAATAAAATGTATGTAGTTATAACTGATCAACTTTGCTTCATCGTTGCAGACAACTGCTTGATGATAGGATACAGATTTTTGCCGTTGGCTTCCCATTCTTTCAAACACTTTTAAGCATAGCTTTTGAACTGCTTTTCTTGATTTTAGAGGTTTGCCTTTGCTTATTCAGATTCCAAAAGCTCGTGCTTGAATTTTTACTATCTTTTGATTCTTTTTTATTCCATTTGCCGTTTGAGGTCGTCAGCATTTTTGTTGCAAAGGTTCTTTCTGAATTTTTACTCTTGGTCTTCTTGTTCTTTAAGAGTTGTGAGTTTATCCTTCCAGGTCTATTTGAACTTATGATTGTCTTCGATTTATTGTTATTTTTCTCTTTTGCGTCTCTGAACTTGGTCTTTCAATGACTCCTAATACTGCTGTTTGAGTAGTTTCTTTTCTTCGTTCTTCTTTCTTTCAATTTATGCTTGCTTTTTCTCAAGCTATTCGATTTGAGAGGAGAGTCTTTCTACTTCGTTGTTCTTGATTTGACTCATTTTGAAGCTTTGTTGTTTATAAAGCTATTCTCTTTGCTTTATTTTTTCATTTATCAGATCTTGTTGCCTCTTCTTGGTTAGATCTTGGATGATTTCTAACTAAGTTGTTAATTACCTTGCTTTTTACGATATTCTTCAATTTTAGCTTCCTATTACTTTTCTTTTTGGGCCTCGATAGATTTGAGCTCTTTATTCTTCTCATTGATAACATCGATTTCCTTGCGATTGAGCATATTTTTGGCTCTTCTCTACTTTTCTTTTTCCTATTCTTCCTTAATCGCAGCTTCTGCTTTTAATCTCAAAAGTTCTCCCTCTTCCTACTCTTACTTATATTTGTTGACATATTATTTAATGACTTGTTTATGCTGTTTTTTAAGATTCTTTTAGAATTTCTTTAGTTTTTACTTTTATTCTAACTTCTTTTTTTTCTCCTCTTCTTCAGCTTTGGCTATTTGGTTCTAAATTATGGAATGTTTACCATTGTTTATTGATGGAAGTGCTCCTCCTTTTGCTTTTCGATTTCTTGAAGATATTTCTTTATCTCGATCTGGTCTTCTCTTCCTTTGAGAGTGTCCGAAAATAGTAGTTTACTGTTGAGACCTCTGACTTGTTCTGTCTCTTGAAACAATTTGCCGTTTGCTTTTGCTAATTCTTCTTCTTTGATTTTTTGCTGGAATTTTCTTTCCTATTCGTCGATGCGTCTGCGTTAAAACTATTATTTTTCGAACTTTTTAAATCTCTATTCTTCCTTCCTTTGCTTTAAATATTTAGGGTTATCTGCCCAATGATCAGTACGTTTTTGACTCTGCTGGAGTTGATAGACGGGATGATTATCTTCAGAATCGGCTGACTTAGTGAAGATGTACGATTGGGTAGTAGATTGGCTTTCATTTTCATTCTGTTTAGCTCTTCAGAGGTGATAGTGATGGCTCCTTTCATTACAGTCCGAAGTTATATTTATTAATTTTATTATTCTTACACTGCCTTAATAACACTCATAAACACTGCATGCAAATACTACTCTGTGATATTTATAACTTTTATTTGGTTATTGATTAATTTCCAATGTTAATTTTAAAAGAGTGTATAGTTTATAATAATAATATGGCAGAGAGAAAAGTGCTTATCAAATATTTCCCCAAAAACTTCGACCATTCGCGTATTGTCAAGCGAGGTAGAGGTAAGGACAAGCTCATGATGGTCAGAAACATGTTACCGATGAGTCTACGGTGCAATACCTGCGCCAACTATCTATATATTGGTACCAAATTTAACATGAGAATGGAGATTTGTAACGAGTAGACCTATCTCGGTATTAAAGTTTTCCGTTTCTACTTCAAATGTACCTATTGCTATGGTGAAATCACATTTAAAACTGACCCCAAAAACCATGATTATGTTGTATAAACTGGAGGCACGAGGAACTATTAGGCTATAAAAGATGCACAACAAGCTGAAAAGTACCTGAAAAGGTTGAAGGTGCATTAAAAAGAGGAAAATTCTATGAAGTACCTAGAAAACAAATCTTATGATTCTAAGAGGGAAATGGAGTTGATGGAAGCTCTTTAAGATATAAAAAATCTCAACAAAAGGCAAGGAGTAATAGATCCTGAAGATCTTCTTAAAAATCTGATCTATGAAGAGGAGGAAGAGAATCAAATGGATTAAGAAGAGTAAGCATAGATCGACCGAAAATATTAAGAGCTGAGGTAAATGGCAAGAAAGGAACGTGAAAATCAAGGACTTGAGATTCAGAAGAGGTAAATGGCAAGAAAGGAACGTGAAAATCAAGGACTTGAGATTCAGAATAATCAGAGTGAAATCAAAGTGGAAGAAAATCACAGTGAGCAGGTCAAAGAGGAGGAAAAAGCAGGGTTGTAAAATAAGTTCCAGAAAGATTAACATCCTATATAAATAATTCCAAAAAAAATGTAAAAAACAGAAAACAGAGTTTAGTAAAAACCAAAAGTGAAAAGCATCTTGGGCAATATGAAGAAAAAGATCACAAAGCCCCCTAAAGAAAGGGAGGCTTAAAAAATTTAAATATGAGTCTTCTTTTGATTCGTTACTTTTGATGATGCTTGATATAGAAGAAAACTAAGTAAAAAGTAAAATTCATCTTTCATTTTATTTTTGGATGATATAAGATTTCCGATATTTAATTCGGAGAGATGCTTCCGATCGGAACATTTTGCATCCTATTGAGAATATTCATATTTTAATTCGAATTAAGATTCGTGTAGTCACTATAAATAAAAGTTAATAGATTCTGAGGATGTTGCCATCAACAACTCGCTTCTTCATGATTCTAGGAGTATGTCTTTTGCTCACTACTCTTAGTAATTCTCAATGTACCTCTGCTATTCCCTTCTGCTAAAGATGTGCCTCAAATACGACATGTCTTGTTTGTGCCACTGGTTATCTCTTGGCCGAAGATAGCACCGACTGTGTGGCTTGTAATTACCCCAATTGTAAAGTATGCTCATCGTAAGGAGTTTGCGCCCAGTGTCTCGACGGCTACACCGTTTACAATCAAATCGATTGCATCTTATGCAATAAGGCCAACTGTACAGCTTGCAACTTCGCCAACTCTTGCCAGACATGTCAACCAGGATTCAGTTTGTCAATAGTTGACGGGATCGGATCATGCATAGGATGCTCAGTTCCTAACTGTGTCACTTGTTCACTCCCTGGCTTTTGTGGCAAGTGTGCACAGAATTTTAACACAAATGCTGCTGGGAGTTGCATTTTTTGTCCAATAAATTAATGTCTAAACTGTGTTTCTAACTCAGTTTGCAGCATGTGCAATCCTGGGTTTAGTATTAGTTTAAGTGGTTCCTGCGTTACTTGCTCTATTAACAACTGCAAAACCTGCTCTTATAATGGTGTATGTGGAACTTGTTTAAGTGGATATACTTTATCTCCCTACTCAAATGTTTGTTATTAATGTAACATAATCAACTGTATCTCTTGCAGTGCAAACCAAGTTTGTCAAAATTGTTAAAGCGGATATTCTCCAAACGCTTTGGGAACGAGTTGCGATTACTGTAATGTAGCTAACTGCGCGGTTTGCAACGGAGCGACTGAATGTGCTCTCTGTAATCCAGGCTACATCACTGGCAGTGGTGCTACCTGTGTTTCCTGTGGAATTACCAACTGTGCATCTTGCCAAACTATTGCTATTGATGTATGCACATCTTGTTTACCAGGCTTTGTGATTAATGGAAACACCTGTAATGGATGCACTGTTAATAATTGTAACACTTGTGACAATACTGGCGCCTGCACTGCCTGCGCTCCTAGCTACTCTCTCCTCTCAAATGGATTATGTATCTATTGCGGCATACCTAACTGTGTCTCCTGCAACGCGACTGGTGTTTGTGCCAGTTGCAGTAACGTAACTACCTTCTTTAATACTGGTTCTCAATGTCTTTACTGCGATCCAAGTTGTTCGGTGTGTTCAGCAAATGGGGTCTGCTCAACCTGCATAGATCCAAATCAAAAGCCTGATTCTATCGGCCAGTGCCAAACCTGCAATGCGAGTGCTTTCTGCTCGAGCTGTACTATCGGTAACATTTGTATTGGTTGTGTTGCAAAATACACTCTCTATTAAGGTAACTGCTATGCCTGTGGATAGGTTGCAAACTGTTTGTCCTGTTCTATGGATAATTTCTGTGAAAATTGTCAACCTGGATACATACCTCAAGATAATAGTGGAATCTGTCTAATGGAATGTCCCCAAAACTGTGTAAGTTGTTCCATGCCTAATTATTGTACTGCTTGCGTCAATACTACGGCCAACCTTGTTCTGTCGAATGGTATTTGTGCGGTTTGTCCTCTGAGTGATCCTGATTTCGTAAATTGTTCAGCATGCAATGTTGACAACAAATGTTCAGCGTGTAAAGGTATCCAATACATAATAAGTCCAATAACATATACGTGTATCCAATGTGCTGATCCAAACTGTGTGTCCTGCGATAACTCTACAGCAAATTGTAATCAGTGTGTTAACAGTCAATACGTTGTAAATGGTACGAAATGCGTCTCAAAATGTTCACTCCCGAACTGCTTTACTGTCGACAACAAATGTAAAAATTGTATTATTTGTTATACCAACTATACTAACTTCAACGGAGTATGTTACAACTGTACAAATGTTACTCAATGCCTTATTTGTAATGGTAATAATACCTGTGCTACCTGTGTCACCGGCTACTCTGCTCTTCCAAATGGAACTTGTATTAGCTGCAGCAATATCCTTTGCTCTGCCTGCTCCTCGCAAGATATTTGCTCGGCTTGTATTACGGGATACAGCTTCAATGCCACCGACTCATCTACGCCCTGCATCTCTTGCAATATTAGAGGCTGCATAAGTTGTAACGACACTGCTGATGTCTGCACGAAGTGTGACAACTCGAGTACCCTTGACACAAACGATAACGTTTGTATATATCAATGTGCTGATATAAATTGCATGGCTAACGCTTGTCTTGACACAAACATATGCACTATGTGCCAGCCTGGATATTCTTTGTCAACTCTCGGAACCTGCTTGTTATGCAACGTGAGCAACTGTGTTAATTGTAACGCCACTAACATTTGTGCGTCTTGTGATGATTTGTACCAGCTTATCAATACCACTTGTGTCAGCTGCAACATCCAATTCTGTGCTCAATGCAGCACAGCCAACACCTGTTCAGGTTGTATTCCTAACTACAATCTTGTAAATGGAACTTGTAAACCTTTCTCCTGTGCTGTTGGCAACTGCAGTGTCTGCAATTCTACTGATGTCTGCTCCTAATGCTTTATTGATTTTAGCTTAACCTCCAATAACACTTGTGTGCAGTGTACAAATCTTAACTGCCTTTCCTGCCAAGAAGACAATGTCTGTGGCGCATGTATAACTGGCTACCAACTTATCTACGGATTCTGTGTGGCCTGCAACATTCCCAACTGTCAAACCTGCAACGTTCAAGGTCTCTGCGCTAACTGCAGCAGTGGGTATTAGTCAATGGGGGGTATTTGTATCAGCCAATGTCCATCTACCTGTGACCCTGCTTACTGCAATAACTATACTGGCATTTGCTTCCAATGTTTGTCGATTTTTACTTTTGATCCAACTTCCAATAACTGCTTCCTTTGCGATGAAACTAAGTTACCAGGCTGTATGTACTGCATCGCTGATAACGTATGTGGTAGCTGTGGACCTAATTTCCAACTCATCAACGGAAATTGTAGTTGCAATAATAGTTTATATATAGTGACAAATGTACCTAATGGAGTTGATACTTGTGGATGCAGCTCAACCACAACTCTAGATTAATATAATAGTGGATTTTGCGTGGCTAATCCTTGTCAACAACCATATTGCCAAGCATGTAACGGCAGCGCATGTTCAGCCTGTATTAATGCCTATAGTCTCATTGAAGGTGTCTGTATTTTAGTTTGCCCTGTTAGATACTGTAGCTTCTGCTCTACACCCGGTATCTGTGCAAGTTGTTTGAACAATCTCAATGTCTCAACTTCAGGAGCTGCTTGTGTCACTTGCAAAGTTCTCAACTGTAAGAGTTGTGAAGCCAGCAATGTTTGTAGAGTCTGTTAGAATGGTTTTACCCTCACAAATGGTGCTTGTATACCTTGTCTGGTTCCAAACTGCTTTGCGTGTGCTACAGCTACTAGTTGTAGTGTATGTCTTGGTCTCTATAAACCTAACGCTACAGGCACATGTGTCCTGTGTGAGGCTCCTTGCAAGACTTGCAATAGTGATGGTTCTTGTGCTACTTGCCTTTCTCCTTTCAATCCTATACCTTCAAATGGTTCTTGTTTCTCTTGTCAAGATCCCTATTGCGATACTTGCCAATTAAATGCAATAACTTGCATGGCTTGCATAAGTGGGTATTCTCTAAACTCAAATGGAAAGTGTTCCTCCTCTTGCCCTTCAGCTCTATGTTCGGTGTGCAATCCTAACAATACTCAAATCTGTAATATCTGTATCCAAGGCTACTATGTTAATGTGACAAGCAATACCTGTTTGCAATGCGACGACGCACCTGCTTGTATTCAATGTTTGCAAACTAAATCGAATATCTGTATACTTTGTAATAGTGGATTTTATATGACTAACAATAATACGTGTATTAGCTGTCCTTCATATTGCAGTTCCTGTACTAGTGCTACGAACTGCCAAACTCTCAAACAAATTTATGGTCAAGTTATCATCAATGTTAATAATCAAACAGTTTTGGCAGCTTGTGATATAGGATGTCTGACCTGCTCTACGGTCAGCCCACTATCTTGTGCCACCTGTTATCCTGGATACTACTTGCAACCTGCAACTTTCCTTACTGTAGCTTATTGCCAACCATGTGTGAATAATTGTATGACTTGTAACAATAGTTTGACAACTTGTCTTTCTTGTTACCCTGGATAGGTGTTGAATAATGGCCTATGCGAGACTTGCTCACCTACCTGCTTGACTTGCAGTTCCACCAATCGAAATCTCTGTACTTCTTGTGCAGTGGGAAATGTGCTGTATATGAACGGTACTTGCCAACTCCTCTCGCAAACAACTAGCATTTGCAGCTTAGGATGTAATTCTTGCATTCAGAGTGCTAGCAGTACCTATATGTGCACTATCTGTTCAACTGGCTTCATGCTTTTCCAAGGATTTTGTATTCCTTGCCCTGTAGGGTGCGCTCAATGTAGGTCACAACATCTAGGTGCTTGTCTCAGCTGTGTTCCTGGGTACTTCTTTAACGCAGCTACTCAAACTTGTTCTTCCTGCAATATCCTCGGATGTTACAAATGTAACACTCTTGGTTGTAATCAATGTTAAATCGGCTATGTTTTGAGCCCTACTTTCACATGCCAAAAATCTTGCGTTGCTCCTTGTTCGAGCTGCTCAGCTACTGATCCTAGCGTCTGCTTGAGCTGTGTGGCTGGCTACATGTTTGATACCAATAGTCCTCAAAACTGTAGGCCAGATTTTTCATGCAACAGCACTAAAAACTGTGCAATTTGTCCTATTGGATTCTCGATCCTTACTCAAACTTTGAATGGTGCAAACGTGTACTACTGCACATCATGTGGACCTTCTTGTGCTCGTTGTGATCCTAACCAGCCAAACAAATGTATCAGTTGTCTTCGTGGATTTTATACTTCTAATAATACCTGCAAAGCTTGTGGACCTGAATGTGCAAATTGTAATGGAGCTAATTCTTGTTTCACCTGTGCTCTTGGCTATCTGCCTGTTCAACCTGCAGCCGTACCTTCTTCTTCTGCACCCACTTCTTCTTCAACTGGAAACAGTATAGTTTATCAATCTTTGACCTGTATTGCTTGTGCTTCTCCATGTGCTACCTGTATTTATACAACAATTAGTTGCTTCAGCTGCATTTCAGGCTATACTCTGAATGGAGCCACATGCTTACCTCCTAACGTAATCTCAGTAACAGTTACTTTTACTCCAACTAATAATGATTTGACTGTATTTTCAAGTAACTACTACAAAATTTTTACTGGAATGGCAAATGCTCTGAGTGTCGGAGTGAACGCAATAGTTGTTTCAGACTTAATCTATAACAATCCTGCCAACACCAATCTCGAATTGATTCATGTAGGCAATGACTATTATTTCCATGCGGTCGCTAACTCAAGAGTAGATTTGACCGTTAAAGTTGGTACATCTAGTGACAATGCTGCTGCTCAAATCGATACTAACAACATCAATCAGTACTTCCAAAATCTAAACATCCCCAATCTTGGAGTTTCCTTCATAAACGCAGTTAACCCAGTAGTTCCCCCTCAGCCTCCTCCTCCTGAAACCCCATCAAATGCAGGAACCATCGTAGCAATCGTAGTGCCTATCTGTCTTGTGAGTAATTTTTATGTTATTTAGTTCTAATTGGTGTCATCATCATTGTTGTTTGTATGAGAAAACGCAAATAAAACTTGAAAGGTATGGAGAAAAGAATCCAAATGGATCTGAAACCTGAGCCAAGATCAGATCTTAAATCCAATCTTAAGGAAAACAAAGAAATTGATCTATAAAGTCAAGAACCGAAGGAAATCGAATTAGAAATCAGTGATAGGCCCCTATGATTTGTGACCTAAACCTTAAACCTTTCTTAAATATATTATCACAAATATTAAGTATACTTTAAACTGATTTAAACTGAACAAAATATTAAAATCACTTTTTCAACTGTTTTCATCTAAATCGGTTTTTCCTTAGCATGTTTAGGCACGGTTTTATGTTCTCTTTGTTTCCTTGTAACCTGCCCAAGTTGTTCTTTGCCTAGAAAAAAATTGAATTGATTGTTACTTTTTTACGAGGCGGGGAGTTATTCTCAGTCTCCGAACGTTTGCTATATTGAATTGATTCATGGAAACTTGCGATAGTCCTCATTTGCCTTTCAGTCTCTTTTCCGATTAGACTATGCTCCCATAGACTCACTTTGCTGTTACTGGCTCTGTTAGCTTGAGTGACTTTAATTTTACTGTTGCTTCTCAAGGATTCACGTTCTCTACCTTATTTAGAAGTGACTGAGATTCCTCTATTTTTGGATTTGGAAAGTATGGCCTTTCTTTAGGCTTATCTTGCTGAATCTTTGATAAATTTAAGTGTTTTAGTCAGAGTAGATTTCGATCTTTGCATGTTATGATCTTAATTGATGACGAGTTCAATTGGGTTTCGTTTACAATTTTTGATAATTTACTTAGCATGGTTACTGTTGACTACTGAATCTTTTTCACTGTAGATCAAGAGGAGGCGTGTGTCAATTTTTTTGAGTACTTTTTAGAGGTCGATATTAAAAGGATTAACTGCCATATGCTATTAAAAGTATTTTTTGAGAGGTTAGATTACCATTTCTATCATAAATTGAGGAATAAATGATTTCTTTGCTGCAGTTTAAACTGCTACTTTCTAAAACGAACTGAATGGACTATCAAGAATCAAACAATCCACTTTGCTTTGCTATTACTCCAGGGCCAACACTGCAGCTACAGCACCCATCGATCTTCCCCAAAGAATCAAGTGATCATAGTGCAAGTTTTGTTCTATATGCTTCAGAACAGTTACAACATCTTCTTTTTCGTAGATTCCATATGTTGTTATATCTCCTTACGACCTACCACTGCCTGAAAAATCGAAAGAGATGACATCGTATCCTTGTTTTAAGAAATATTTGGCAATCGGCAGAGCTTCCAGTTTGTTGGACCCAAGTCCATGGGCGTAAAGAATGCAACTGTCCGATCTACTTTGTTTGAGGTGCAAAACGTCGATATTATGAGCGCGTGGGTTTGCGAGTTTGAAGTTAGAAGAGTGTATATCTGGGTGAAGTAGGAGTAGTTATTCGAGCGAATCGTGGCTATAGGTGTATCTTCGAGGGCGAGTGAGATCAAAGGCAAAATTGCGCACTATATTTTCCATTTGAATGGTAGCCGTTTATAATATATGAGTTAAGAGCTAATATTTTAATCGAAAACTATTTGATTAGCTATAGTATTTAATTTTTTTGATTGCCTATAATATTAGAAGACTTCACTAAAACATGATATCGCTTTCAGATTTCAATATCA
>Ga0194117_10004444_pt1 | contig 13378 bp, 6 predicted proteins | sample TA2MahsurfametaG_FD_160579 | JGI IMG/M metagenome (GOLD analysis project Ga0194117, IMG submission 160579) | Freshwater microbial communities from Lake Tanganyika, Tanzania - TA2015009 Mahale N1 surface | ecosystem: Environmental > Aquatic > Freshwater > Lake | place: Tanzania: Lake Tanganyika...
AAAATGACATTTTGAGAGTTTAATTTAAAAAGATTAAAATAGGTAATTTTTAAGATGATTGAAATTATTTACTTTTACTCCTCGACTTTTTGATTTTGCTATAAACTATTTGCGGTCTATTATTAGGCCATCAACCTTAAAGATAAATTAAGGTTTCCTTGCGACCTATCGAGCCATAAATCTCGGAGTAGTTTAGTATAAGCACTCTTTAGATAATAGTAGCATGTCATAATATTTAATTAACATTCCTGAAATCATACAAAACTAGTAAATGATAGAAATAATGATGCCTAGCATTCATACTTTAAAGACTCAGGCTCTTATAGAAGAAGTTAAGTAGTTGCATGAGTACATCATTGACCTGAAGATTCATAGATATGATGAATAATCTGTAAGTTAACTTAAAACTCGACTTGAATCCTTCGACCCTGTGTTTTCAAGACAAAGCTGGAAAGAGTCATTTCGTGCCGAAAAAGACAAATAAACTCAGATATGTTTCATTTAGAGCCTAAGAAAAAATGCATTTGGAAAGAAACATAGATAAACGGGAGCACTAAAGGCTTGGATTAGAGCAGGAACAGCAAAAGCAATAGGCTCTAAAGCAATAGTTCTATGAACGAATCGAAACTTGAAAGCAATAGTTCTATGAAAGAATCTACGAAAAATCCCAAACTCGAAAGCAACAGTTTCATGAAAACCTCTGAAATCGAAAAATTAGATTAAAATACACAACAACCATCAGGATTCTTCTCTTGGCTTTGGGAATATATGGCTCCATTTTTCAAGCTCCCCAAATCCAAGGAATAGAAGGAATAATTATTGCTGTTGTAGCTTCTGAAAAAGATAGTCTAACTTTTAAATTCTGTTAGTGGAACTACAAGACTAAAAAGTGAGTGATATTTGCTTGCTGTCAATACTCTAGTGTTTAATAAATATATTTGATAATATTTCCATCTACATATAGAGAGTGCTTTTGATAATTAACTTTGAAATGTTATTATTGTCCTTTTTTATGAATTTCGATTGCTGTCACACCACCTTTGGTTTTCTTCATGATTTAGATCAAATCTAATTTGGTAAATGTCGGCTAAGCTACCATTTTATTGTTGCAACTACGATGTATAATAAAAGTTTAATTTCATTTCAGGATTAAGATATTAATATTATTGGGAAAGTCGATGAGCCACAAATCACCTTTCACTCTCTTTTATAACGAAATGATCAAAAACTAACAAATCTAAAAAACTCCTCCTCATCTATAAGGTAAGATTATGGCCATTTAGATTATAGAGGTACCATCAAACATATGAATAAATATTAAACACTCATGTCAGATTAGAGAGCAAGCAAGGCTCCTAGGAGAGAGACTAAACTAAAGATTTTTGGATTTAGTGATAAAAGGCGTAGTAAAGATGATAAGTTCAAGAATATTATTCCTCTTTCGATTTAAACACGCAAAAATGCATAGAGGAGTTAAGAGGAATTCAATCTGTTGTAGTCGCAAACATTCGAGAAAAAGTACTGCTAAAAAAGTCAAGATGATAATAGCCCATCCAAGGTCCAAAATAAGTCACAATCATTTAACTAACTTCATAAATTTCTAGGCCTGTCACAATAACCCAACCAACCCAAGTAATCTGAGGATAAAAATAAATAACAAGTAGAAATCAAACTTAGCACTGAGCATTATAAATAATAAATGGATGTCAAACTTAGTACGTTGCAGAATAAATAACCATCTGTAGTTTCAAAACCAAGAGATTCATGTTTGGGATATATCTCAATTGAATCAATGCTCTCTCCAAGCCCATAAAATAAACACTTGTATTAAAAACACAGTCAAATAAAAGAGGAAGAAAGTAAGCATTCGATAGTATTGGAAAAAAATTATAGTCGTTTTTTGCCTTCATAACTTAATAGGAAAGAAACAACTCCCTTTTAATCTAAATAACACAGTAGGATAGATGATTTAATTGCTGAGTTCACCCCATAAAAAAAGAAATCTATTAGTAAAATTTTACCGGAATGCGAAGAGGTAGGCGATAAAAATTAGAGAATAAATTTAATCGATTTAAGTAAAATAAGTAAAAAATCAAGCATCTATGAGAGTCCCATCATAAGTTAGAAATTAATTTTTGAGAGTAATCAGATTTTAAAAGTGAAAAGCTGTGAAAGATAGATATTATCCAAAAACAAAATACAAAGTTTTGAAAGGTAAACTCAATAAAATTAAAAGAAAATCATCAAACCAGATATACATACAAAGCCATTTTTAACTTTGTCCAAGAAGTTACATAAAAAAAATGAAACGAATCTCGGCGAGTATCTTCACAACTATGGTTCTTACGAAAGATAAGTTTAGAACTTGATTGATCGCTTCTAAAAAATCAAAATTCTTAAGGAAAAAGAAGTCCAAATTAAGTAGTAAATTAATAAACTCACTCAAAAACATAACAAACTATCAAATGACAATATGAAAAATTACTACTTCCCTTAAAATTAAAGTATATAGGAAAGGAGTCATTAAAATATAAATCTCTACTATACAAAGTATCCGAATAGATCTTATCAGCAATCACATGCTAGCAAGCCGAAGAAGCATCAGAGTTATGATTCAAATCTCGTCACTGAAAGTCCTTATCACTCTGGCACTTAAATCCAAAGGGAGTTAAAAAGAAATGTGGCAAGTATGTAAAAAATCATAAAGAAGTTCAAAAAAATATCAAAAAACCTTGAAGTGAGGAGTAGCGAAACTTCTTCAATTGTTAAAACTGAAAACAAATTACAATAGACAAGTACAATTAACTCTATATAGATAGGCGGAGTCTACTGTATTAGCATATTAATAAATCAAACACTGGCCAAAGTCATTTTTTGAAGAGTAATATGATTCATTCAAACATAAGACATCCGAGACTCCAACCAACAAGTAATGATTTATTTTAGAGTTAATATCTGCTGAATAGTCGAGAAATGACTTAACAATACACGCAAGCTGATAAAAAAGAAAATACTTTACAACAAGTTTATAGTACTAATATTGCAGATAAAAGGACCTCTCGAACTTAAAAGAAGTATCCAGTCTTACATAAAAAAGAGAGATAAAGTAATGATTAATATTGCAAACATTCCCATAAATAGCTTTTGAAATAGCTCAAAAGATTCAATGAAAAGATCTTATATTTGGAGCAAAAAAAATAGAAGAAGCTTTCTCATATCAAAAGTGACAGCACTTTGAACCAAATGAGACGTAGGTTTGTTGAGAACAATTAAAAAACTGATGAAAATTAAAAGTAAAATTAATCCGATGTATAGCCAAGTGGAAATGTCTCTATACCTGCACAAATAGATTAATAGAGTTACTGTTATCAAAATTAGACCTCAAAAAATTAAACCAAATAGAAAATAACAAAGCCCAAAAAGAAACAATAGCCTTCTGTTGAGGCCGTAGAGAGTATATAGAAATTGAAAAGCAATTTAAACTTCCCTATCTTCTATAGCTTTCCTTCATCAAAAGACAGTTTGGCCCAACTTGTAGAAATTGGGTCATACATGTTTCAAATTCTTTATAAATTTGTTAGTGACAGAAAGAATAAAAGAAACCAATCAGTAAATAATATAGATTCAGAGTTGAAAGTCAAAAAATATATGAAATTTATACACTACTTCGCACCAAATGAACTTAACTATCATCTTATTTACTATTTCAAAGGAAATATTTATTTTGGTTAATGGCACGTTGATCAAATTGAAGGATATGGTTATAAATATGGATAGGGATATTATTATCATCCGCATAAATATGTGTATTAGGGACGATTCATTTTAGATAAGAAGGAAGGTTATGGATATGCAAAATATACAAATGGATAAGTCTATGAAGGCTAATGGAGAAAAAATAAGAAATAAGGAAAAGGAATACTTATTAACTCTTTTGGCGATTCTTATAAAGGAACTTTCAAAGGAGGTAAAAAGCATGGTAAAGGTAAAGAGTATCTGAGCAATGGAGACTACTACAAAGGAGAATTCAAATAAGGAAAAATCGAAGGACAAGGGAAATATGTTTGGTCAGATGGTTCAATCTATAAAGGCTAGTTCAAAGACGGAAAGTTGAACGGTAATGGAATATGGAAATCAAAATAAAATGATTTTTACTAAGGCAAATTTCAAAATAACAAAAAACAAGGATAAGGTGTTTATAAATGGAACAATGGAATAATGTATGCAGGATACTTCATGTAATATAAACACAAAAAAACCAAAGGCTAGTTCAAGAAAACTAGTAACTAGAAATAAGTTAAGCGAAGCTTAGACTTAAAAAGATTAAAGAATAAATAGAAATATACAAGAAAATGATGCCAATTTTTTTTTATTTTGTTTAAAAGAGATATAAGCCACTCTCTTGAGAATATATAGATTTCAAATATTTTTCAAATCATTACTTCTGTAATTAATACTAAAACACAAACTATGGCTGATGTATCTTTGGACGACTTGATCAAACAAGACAGAGAAAAACATAAAGCACAACGCAGTAATACTGTAAAAGCTCTCTTATGTAGAAAAACTTCAAAAAGAAAATCATTCACAAACAAAGAAATCAAAATGAGACCAAGCAGAACGCTAAACAACCTCAACAACAATCCAACAAGCCTCACTTCAAAAATAAACACAACAACAAGCCAAAGTTTTAGGGCAAAAAATTTCAACACGCCGAGACCGAAAGACCAAAAAAATTCAAACAAAATAAGCCAAGAGAAGAGCCTAAAGGTGAAGAGACAGAACAGAAAGATAAACAGTTCAGAACCCTAAAGGTGATGGGTCTAAGTCCTGAGTTCACAAACGAAGATCTTTACGTAGTTATTTTTTGAGTTAGAAGCTCTTCGCTACAGAGGGAGCGATGTAAAAATGCTTAATCGAGCAGGACAATTTCGGCCGAAGTTTGAACACTGCTATTGTGAAATATCACAACCCTGAGCATGCTAAAAGCGCAATTCAAAACTTGAACAGACACAAAATAATGAATTGCGTGTTAACAGTGTAGCCTTACAAAAATATCAAGAAATGATCTGAATCAGCATTATAGTGAAGAGAAATGGTAGAGCCTGCTTTTGGTTTATAATACTTATGCATAATATAAAAAACATAGAAAGGTTCAATCTCAATGAACTCAAAAACAACATCAAAGGATCAGCCTCATGGCACTCAGATGTAATTGGCTTTTTATGAAGTATGATAGCGCTTACATTTACGTGGGAGGTCTCAATTATGGAATGAATTAAGGAGATATTGCGATTGTCTTTTCATAATTTGGAGAGATAGTTGATCTGAGACTTGCAAGAGATAAGGTAACTGGCAAATCCAAAGGATTTGCATTTTTGGCATATGAAGACCAAAGATCAACGATTTTGGCTGTTGATAATTTCAATGGGGCAGAGATATGCGGTCGAATTATAAGAGTAGACCATGTTAAAAAATATAAACCTCCTAAAGAATTTTTGTAAATAAACTAAGGATTCTAAAGTGAAGAGTACAGGCCTACAGGTCCAGATGGGAAAGGTTGGGGCAAGTATAGGCAGTAAAGCCAATAAGAGAAAATATAACTGTAAAATTATAACAAGCAAAAATCAAAACATAAAAACTGATCGTGATAAGGGCGAAGTTTCTTTGATAATTTTCAAATAAGATAAATAATATCCTTTATAATTGATAGCTATATGAAAAAAGAGGTAGAGGTGTTTCCGAAATACCAAATTTAAATGGGTGTCAAGATAAAGTTTTAGAAATACGTAATGGTAAAGGAACTCTTCGAGGAAGCAACTAAATCGAAAATTTAGGATGAATTTCCTAAACACTATGAAGAAGATTATAACAAGTATATCTTCATCTTTCGACTCCAGTATCATCAACGTGAATGGAAGTAACTTACGTCTTATTTAGTATTAGAAAAACTTTTGCAGATTTGTGTCTTTTTCAGAACAGCCTCTCAAAAAAATACAGTAACATCCCTGCAATCCCAATCGATAAAGACTAAGAACATAAATTATAATCAAAAGATCTGATTGCTTTTAGCTAATTTCTGCGGTTTTTTGTTAGAACAGTCTACTAGAAAGCATTGAAAGATATACTGGTGATCAACTTTTTCAATATTTTCCCCGAAAAATTGGGTACTAGTGGATAAACTTAGGAAACAGTATCATCTATGGATAGTTTTAGATGAATAAGAGATCAGGTGGAAGATACAACTAAACTTCTTGTATCAAATAATTCTATCACTTTGTATTTCCGTGCAGTAAGAGTTGGAGACTCAGATATTTCACTGTCACTGATACAGGTGTTTTCTATAGTTAAAGATCTAAAAGTTTTGATATCAAAGACATGCTCTTATACTGTTTTGGATTTAACATCAGTTTCGGAATTCATAAAACTGGTAGGTAGTTGGGGATTGTAATACAATCGGACACCAGAAAGTTGAAAGTCTAGTCTGAGACGTTACAGAATCTTGTTATTTTTGTAGCTTCAATTAACTAAGCATTTTTTTCGAGTCCTTTTTCACCCGATAAACGACAAATAAACCAAAAATATGGCAGTTTCGCACCAATCCGCAACAGTTGTAGTTCTAAATTCTATATTGATGGTAAAGATTATTTCGAAGACATGTATAAATAACTCAAAAAAGCTAAGAAATATGTATACATTACAGGATGGATGATTACACCCTACTTCATGTTAAAAAGACCCAACGAATTACTCAAACTCTAGTATAGATTGGATGGAGTTTTATAAGAGCTGGCAAATAAAAATGTGAAAATTTACATCATTCTTTATAAAGAACCCAAGATGGCTATAAACAATGATTCTGAGTTTGTTGAAAAATATTTCGAATCACTTAGCAAGAAGAATATTAAAGTACTTAGGCATCCCAATTATTTATTGATACCTTTCTTGTGGAGTCATCATTAAAAAATTGTCGTGATTGATCAACAAGTTGCTTTTTTGGGGGGATTGGACATCTGCTATGGTCGCTGGGATATCCAAGAACATCCTTTGTTTAATAATTAAAAATAGCCTTATTGGTAAGGTGCTGACTTCTGTAACTTAAGGATAAGAGACGTCTACAAGCCTAGAGACTTTATGATGAGTAATCTAACTCTCAAAGAGCCCAAAATGCCTTGGCATGACGTGGCAATCCAAATTAGAGGGCATAGTGTGCAAGATGTGGCAAGACACTTCACAAGTTACTGGAACTTTGTAAACTTCCATATAAGAATAGAGGATGATAGATAGCTTTTAAATTTAGCAGGTTTAAAACAAAATAAAAATTCAAAACTAGCAGCTGCAAAGAATTTTTTTAAGATATTCAGTCTTAAAAAGAAAGCAAACAAAGTCTAGCCGATGATATAAATGAATGTAGATATGACAACTCGTTTTAGTAGAGAAGATGAAATTAAAAACGAGTAAACTGTGAAATAGGAGGATATACGTGCTAGTGTAAATAGGAGATCTATTGAAGAATAGTTTTATTAGAAATATTTTTAAGTTGAAGAGAATAAACAGATAAATATAGACTATATAAAGGAGAAGATTCTAAAATATCCGAGTAAAATAATAGAAATCTTCACAGATAATCCCATTCAAGAGGAAATTCTGTACATGAACAACTAAGATTAAATGCTGTAAAATGGTACAATTTTATTTATACAGGCAAACATAGACATCTTTTACTTAGAAGTTCATCAACTTGGAGTGGTGGATTAGAGTAACTTGAATCCTCAATTCATACTGCATATTTAGATCTAATTAAAAACTCCAAGTCCTTCATTTATATAGAAAATCAGTTCTTCATAGCAAAGTAAAATCTAATCGTCTAGCATTTGGCCTAGAGAATTCTGGAGGCTTACAGAATGAAGTAAAACTTTAAAGTGGTTGTATTTATTCCTCTTCTGCCAGGTTTTGAGGGAGATGTAAGGTAAAACAAGTCAACAGTTATGAGAATTCAACTTCTTTTGTAATATGAAACAATTTGTCGTTCTTAAAAATCTTTATTTAAAAGGCTGGAAAGAGGGAAAATGCCTTAATCTTAAATTGATAACTACATACATTTTTTCAGTCTAAGACAACACGCTTTGAGAGCAGATGAGCCTGTTACTGAAATCCTCTATATTCATTCCAAATTAATGATTGTAGATGATTAGAAACTGATACTAGGTAGTGCTAACATCAATGATCGTAGCATGTTAGGTGACAGAGATTCAGAAATAGCTATTGTGGTGTAAGATGAAACTTCATCTTAAGGCAATAAAACTAATTAATTCAGTAAAGAAATCAGAAATTTTAGGTGTAACTTGTTTATGGAACATTTTGACATTACAAGAACATAGGCCTAGCAGTTCAATACAGAGGAAAATTGGAAAAATCTGATTTTCATTGCAAAAAGGAACACCTAAATTTATAGATATGTATTTGGCTGTTATCCCGACGACAAAATGAAAAAACTCAATGACATTACAACCTTCTAACAAAAAAATGCAATGGGAAAAATGAAAAGATACTTATAAGAAAAGGCAAGTCTACGAGGTCACGTGGTTGACTTGCCTCTTCATTTTTTAGAGTAGGAAAATCTCAGAATCCAACTCGGTTAGAAAGAAATCATTTTGCCAGATTTTTTTTTCACATGAACTTTATCTTTATTCAGATATGATGATTCCTTAACCTTCACAGATCGATTTATAAAATATCATAATGCTCTTGATGTCCTCCTGTAAATTTTAGATTTTGGCTCAACCTATAGATGATTCTGATCACTGCAACTTTGAGCTCACTTACTTCAATAATCTTGCCTATGAGTTCTTTTAACGCAGATTAGTAACTTTCTTTTTATTCTTCGGCTAGATAGAGTTCTCTAACGTACCACATGAGACCAAATCTCCAGTCTGAAAATTCGTAAAATATTTTGGAAATCCCCACGATCTTACCTTACTTTTCGATTACAAAAGTAAAATTCCAGTCGTTTTACTCATATTTAAGTCCCGTTAGTATATTATACTTTGTTTTTATCCATTATAAGGTCTCCTCACTTTTTTGATTAATGAACTTAATAGAATAGTTAAATTTTTAGTGAGTAAACTTGTATCCACCATAAACAAAATCGTAGGAATAAATCCTATCCTCAATAGGCTTCATTCCCAACTTTAAATAAGTGCTTTTTGCTCTTTAGTTGTTGTTTTATACATAAAGTTTGATATTTTTGACTCCTTTCTCTTTGCCCAATCTCACAGCTTATGAAAACAGTGCTGTGAAATGACCTTGTCTACGTGCATGTTAAGAGATATAAACTGACTGGAACCACCAGTGATGATCATTTTCGAATGTAATCATTTGTGAGCCTAGAGCTTAATCCCCTGCCAATCTTATAAGAATGATTCCGTATCTATTGTTTTAATCATTCTCAGCTTTTTACAAAAAATACATCAGAGCTGATGAGACAAGTTGCCTATCAAGTTTGAAGTTTTCAGTCTCCATTGCCATATTAACCTGAAAATCGGTGAGTGCATCAATATATTTCAGAGATGCAGTTTTGGTTTGGAATTGCTGCATTGGTGTTAGTTATAAATTTACAGATAATCTATATCGTTTGAATGTTTGGAAATTTGGAGCAATCTTATTCAAGCAATCAATAGAAAATACAAACTCTCAAATAAAAAATTAAAAATATTGACAATCTCTACCCCAAAACGACTCCAACTAGTGGCTATGCTTCGCAGCCAACGAATTTAATCAATTAAATACAACAACCTAAGCAGTTTAGTAAGACTCTCCAAAAGGAAGCCTTTTTGCCTCTAGAAATTAGATACTATTAGCTAGAGGAAAAGTTTGCGATAAGATTTGAGAACTAAGAAAAAATACTTGAAAATATTGATAACTAGTTACAATTACTACAAGAGGAGGCTCGACTCAAAAAAAAGACGATTGAAAGAAGTAGAGAACTCAGAGAGGAGATGTTAGCCTAAATTGAAAAGGAAATCAATGATGAAATACAATAGCAAATCTAAGAAACCAAAGCAATCCGCAAGGAAATTATAGATTCAATCGAGAAGAAGTATAAGACTATCAAAAGCGAAACCATGGCAATTTTAGGCAGTCATTTTGAAAATGGTTGGGAGGACACAAGGGAAGAAATCATCGGCAAGATAGAAGACGTCAGGGGCAAAATGGATGTCGAATAGAGTCTAAGAGATGAGGAAGTAACTGCTACAGTGAATCGTTTCGGCGAATAAATAATGAAATTAGAGCAGCTGATCCAAAAGTAGAAAGGGTAACGAATATAATCGCATCAAAAACTGTTGAACTCAGTTCTGTAGATAGAATAAAGTATAAGCAGTTTGATGTATCAATAGAGGAAAGAAAGTGCCCAAGGGATTGCTTAGTTGTAGAGTAATCTGGAGTAGCTATGTTTTAAAATATAAAACTACTTGTTGCGTTGAAAAATAATTGATTATTGTTAATTTATTCTATCACACATTTTACATTTCTAGCTATTATAGAGAATCACATCCACCATCCCACTCTCAAAAATGGATAATTATTTTATCCTCCCAGCCTGTTGACATAGTTATCCCTTACAGTTATGTTTTTGAGATAGCTCTTGTATAGGTAACTTTGTTATGTTTGTATTCCCGACTAAATGCTGACAACAGCCTTCTCTTCGGGTTAACTGAGTTCTTAGGGTCCTTTGAACCTTATCAAATCGGTTTTACTGTTAAGTTTGTAAATGTTATCGTATTCCTCTAGATCGAAGCTCTCCTTGAAATGTGCGATAGCGTTGTAGAAAGTCTTGTGTTTTCGGAGCAATTTATGGCACTGGGAGCGGCATTGTATGGGATTTCTCGTTTCGATAAACATTGACATTTGTTTAAAAAATTTATTTTCCCTGCATAGATGAGAAGTTACTTCATTTTAAGTTTGGAGTGGAGCTGTTGCCTGTTGAACTAAAAGAAAACAATACATTTAATGTTTTCTTATGTGGACCAATGCCCAGCATTCCAATTATTGGTAATAATCTAGCTGGATTTGTTTATTTTCGAGTCGTTGTGTTGGTTTCCTGCTAAAATTTACTCAGTTTTTATTTTTTATGTCATGAGATTCTTAGTTATTTTATTATTGTGGATATTAATTATAGAGAAGCTTTTAAAACAAATTTATAATTCACATAACGTAACCAAATAAATAAGAAACATAACGCAACCAAATATCAGCTTAAATCTTGCTCTACTTTAAGAGATTCATATATTTTTTGGTTCCAGTCTTTCCACACCTCTGCCAAATTTTGTATCATGTTTATTTCATACCCGCCTATCTTTTTTAAGATATTTTGGTAAAATGCTATCTTTTACTTTTTGAAACGCTCCATCTCAATAAAAGCAACCAAAGCTGTAATTATGTCAGTCAGACATGTTACTGCCTCTTTTTATTTCTTTAGGTGTTCGCTCTACACTTACAGTTTGAATTTTTGCTACGAATTTGTTTTTTTGGATGAGATCAAATCATTGATTGTCTTGCTATTCTCACTTAGTTTGACTTAGAGCTCATACTTTTTATTTTCATACTACTCAATTGCCTTAATGCTCTCTAAAAATGCTCTTCCATCGCGAATCTCATGTTTCGTCAAGTCATATATCAACCAATAAGGATTGGCCTTTAGACTTTACTTCACTATTGCCTCGTGTTCCAAAAATTTTGCTTATGATTGATTTGCACATATAAGCTAGTTTTAATCTTTCACATACTATACAAGGCATTGACTTTCATAGGCAGGCAATGATTTGGCAAATAGTAATGCTATATGTTGACATAAATACGTAAATTTTTATCAAAAGAGTCTCTTGAGGCAGCCAGTTCCTTAAGCATTTTTTTATACTTATCCATGTGTTTTTCAGTTGCACCTATCAATTTTCCGAAATCGTGGATCTGGGTTCTTATTTCGGTGGTTATTACTTTCTAAGTTATGGCAATTTTACTCCTGCGAGTTTACCGAATTTTTAGCGATACTTGTTAATGATGTCTGTAGCAGTTGGATTGGGCCATTTTTAAAAAGTTGAACTCAGGTCTTTTTCTTTTGAACGTAGTAAAGCTTGAAATTCTTCACTATGGTAAAGGTGAGGTAGATTGGTCATTTGTCTAATAAAATCTCTGAGGTAGCGTTGTCGTTTGTTTGCGATTTGATCATCAACAATGCTGATGGCTTTGTCTGGTATAGAAGGTATAAAGCAACCAGGGAATCGTTTAACCAATGCAACTCTCATTTTGTAGAACTCATTGAATCTTCGGAATGTATCTATAGGTCCATTTTTATCTTAGCCAACTATATGGTATACAATGTATTTCATGAACGCTGTTCCTCTCTGCTCGTTACCGACTATTGATAAAGTTATTCCTTCACCAAGTTCGTGACTTTTTTCGAGAATTGAATCTGCATACACTCCAAATTATGTATGATCAATAGCTTTGATTATGGGAGATTAAGATTGTTTGTTGGGGAATAGTTCTAATGGATTCGCAGGAGTTTATTCTATATCTTTGACTTCTTATAACATGGTGGATTGTTTTTAGGGTTATGTCATATGTGTTATGCTATACAATATATGATTCAATTAATCAAACTTAATCAAACTTAATCAGTCATCGTCATCCATTTCTTATCTGTCCTGCTTCAACTTCTGCTTAAGCTTTTATAACACTCCAGAGTTATCTTCATCATCAGAGTCAGAAGAGTTTTAGTCTTCGAACAAAGCTGGAGGTTGGTAATCTCCTTTTTCTGAGTTATCATAAGCAAAAGATATTGTCTATTTTTCTTCGACTTTAGGTAAGCTTACTGGTTTGGGTTATTCTTTAAGGAGTGGTGTTACTGATGGCTTTACAATCTGAGGTAACTACGTTTCTTGCTTGATTGGTAGCTTTTACTCTGATTTTTTGGATTATTTTATCGATGTATTTTTTTTTTACACAGATGGAGAAGGTTTGATGGCTTCTTTTTTGAGCTCTCTTTATGCTTATCTTTCATGTTAAAATTGGTTTCTCAAAACCTACTGTTGTTTTTTAGTCTGGTTCCTCTAAAACTGAATCTAAAGTTATTCTTTGAGTTGCTAAGCCTTCACAAGTTTTTGGTGTATAATTTGTTTGTCCTTTGCTTATTGCTAGATGTTGTGACTCTCAATGAGATGGAAAGTACTTTTTTAGTTATTTTGGCCTGCAGGCGTTGAATCTCGATCGACAGTTCCTGATTACTTTACTGCAACTTCGTATAAAATAATCTACCCGATTATTAGACAAGTTGAGTTCTCCCAACTCCTACGCGTATTTCTTCAAAAGTGCCTCAAAA
>Ga0194117_10004447_pt1 | contig 13373 bp, 3 predicted proteins | sample TA2MahsurfametaG_FD_160579 | JGI IMG/M metagenome (GOLD analysis project Ga0194117, IMG submission 160579) | Freshwater microbial communities from Lake Tanganyika, Tanzania - TA2015009 Mahale N1 surface | ecosystem: Environmental > Aquatic > Freshwater > Lake | place: Tanzania: Lake Tanganyika...
ATCCGCCTCTTTATAATAATATGTTACATACATATAAATCCAGTTTTAGATTCACCACTCTCACACTTATCTCGAAGGAAGATTACCGTAGAGCCAAGCACATCATTACTCACATCATCTAAAATCCGTAATCGTATGAATTCAGATAGCCCGTCAACTGGCAAGGTACAATAATATAAAATTAGTTCTCAATCTACTTGATTATCCTGAAATAATTAAACATCCTATGGATTTGGGAACGATTCTAAAAAAAATTGATGAAGAGGAGTATCAGCATGTTTAATAGTTTTTAGATGACTTTGAGCTGATTTGGGATAATTGCAAGACGTATAATATCAAGGGAACTGTACTTTTGATAATAGATAGTGGATTTATGGCCTTGCAGACAAACTAGAGAAGAATGGAAAGAAAATGCTTAAAAATTATTTTCCAAACATTCCTATATACTCGATAAGTAAGAGTTTATACATATAGAAAATCTTCCTCCCAATGGTTTACCACCAGGTCCACCTGTACTCCAGCAATCTAGTGGCAACGAACCAAAACCTGCAGAGCCAGTAGCTAAAACCATTTCAAAAAGCAAAAAGAAGTATTTATTTGTATAATTTTAGCTAAAAAACATAGAAACTTTATTATGAAGACGAAGAGGAGATAACAAAGTCTGAAAAAATGAAGCTTGCAGACAAATTTAAGAGTCTTTCTCCTTCTCAGAACAACTAAGTTGTAGAGTACATCAAAGAGTGCTGCCCATCAGCTTTTCGAGACCAATAATAACGAGTGCAAATAGTAGTGGATAACATGGATATCATAACTTTTAAGCAAATAATGGAGTATCAATAAATTTATAAAGAAAAATTTAAGAAATAGAGTAAGAGAGCATTTCACCATCAAAAAAAGTAAAATTTGATTGAGTTTTGTCTCTTTGAATTATCATCTTGGCATGAATCAGATTAATTGAATTGATTTGATTTATATTGTTACGTTATGAGTCGATAGTATTTGAAAGAACTGCAGTAAAGAGCTCAAAAACTACTTTAAGTCAGCTCAGATGAAGAAGATATTAATGCATATACTGCATCTCACACAAATACGCGTAGCCCAGCCAGAATAGACCTCGATGATTATCTGTTCGAAGTTAACCATTCAGAATAAGAGTCTGTAAACTTGGAAAATTATAAAAACACAGATATCGAACTACTCAAAAAATGCATTTCTCTAACTAACTAAAACAACGATCTGAGAGATTTCATATAAAAACAAAAAGAAGAAATTAAAGACTTAAAATTGGTAATTTAGAACAAAAATTTAGTCTAAAAAACCCTTAAAATGCAGCTGGAAAGTCAATTTTCAATGAATAAAAAATCAGAGAAAGATAATAGTTCAATTTAAAGGTAATTAGGCTAAGTAAAACGACAGATTTAAGAAATAAAGATGTAAAAATTTACATTGAAGAAGCAATATGACGAAATCCAACGTGAAAAAGAAAAATTGAGAGTGCAGAAGCAGCAAAACGAACTCCTGCTACAAAAATTATAAGAAAGATAGGAGAAGAAGTAAATATAAGTTCATCATGACTATACCATCAAAACAATCAAAAATCAAGCACAAGAGCATAGATCCTCATCAAACGAATAGTAGTACAGACATAGAATCAAAAGATTAGATACTGCTCTAAGATAAGAAAAGAACAAAGTAATCAAACTTTGCAACTTTATTAACTCAGAAATACCTCAACTAAAGGATAAAATTGTTGAGCTTACAGCTAAATTGGATTATAGAGTTTCCAAATATCTTTTGAGAGATTTATAGTATTGATTTTTATATTTTTTGTTTATTTAGAATAAAGAAAATCTATAAAAAAATGAAATCTTCATCATCAGGCTATCTACTCTCTTCTCAACATTTGCATTGCTTCAAACCCTGTTTTGAATTTATTTTAGATTTTAGTTATTTCTTGAATGTTTTTATGTATTTTTAAATGAGCAAGCTCCCTAAAAAAATAAAATACTTTCCATGTCGGATCCTTTATTTATTTAAGATCGTAATAACTGCTCCAAAAAGGTTTGGTATTTTTTAAAGAATTATCTTTTAATATTTTCGAATTCGTAAACCAAAGCATAAAGTACATCATACTAAATACTTATAAAAATTGAGGTTAAAGATCTAGACAAAATTAGCAAATATCATTCAAATCAACTTGTCTTTAATATGGTAAATTATTCTGGAGACTTTATACCCTAAATTAGTCTCTGCCTGTATTTCATGTGGATCTGGTAGTTCTCAACACGCGAATTGAAGGTTCTATATAAACAATTTTTTCTTAAGTAATCACAGGACAAAATACGAAATGCCTTATGATAAATGTTCCCTTAGGGAGTCCAGAGATTTCTTAATTAAGAAAGTGAAAGTACATGTCCTCTTAGTGAGTCAAAAACTTTCATGAACTCCTAATCTGAAATGCCTAAATAACTCAAAACTTTATTTCTTTTCTCTTTATTTTTCCGAATGTAGTTAAAAATCGCCTTGCCAAAGTTCTTTATCATGTTTTTAGTTTAGGTTATTTTCTTTTTGAAGTTTGGTTTGGCATCTCTCACGTCAACACTATTTGAATTACCTTCATAACCAGAACTATTAGACTCGTCTTCAAAACTATTGTTTTTTATTAGTTTGTTTTGGGTAAAAATACATCCCTCTTTTTGAATAATTTTAACATTATTTTTTGTTATAAAGGGATCCCTTTAAATTGGAGAGCCTGAACGGTTTTGTTCTTGTTTTAACTCACGATATCCTGAAATTTTAGAACCTTCGCCCGGTTTGTTTTCACTGCCAGAACTGCTGTTAGAGCTGGAGGATCTCTTGCAGATTTCTTGACAGAGTAAAGTTTGTCTTTGGAGGAGCTTTATGATGAGTATATTTTGAGCGTTGATGACTTGCAACATCTAGCCGGCAAAGCTAAGGTTAAAGAAATCGGAGCTCGAAGAATCGGTAGTTTGTAATTCCAGCTTGCGAAACCCAGCGTTCTGCTGGAGTTCTTAAATCTGCTAGTCTTGCATGTTAGGTCCTTTACAAACAAAAAAAATATAATTGACCAGAAGAATATAAGTAGATTCTTATGATTCTACCTGGCCCAAATAGTTTATTCTACTCTCTAAGGGAGTACTCTTTTTTTTCTGCCTACTGTAATTTTTATTAATCAAAAATCTGGCAGGAAATTTAGTTCAATATCTATAATAAAATTATAATCCCATACAACATTAAATTCTATTCCAGTATCGATTATCCTACAAAAACGACCATAGTTTTACACATCAAACCTTTTAAGTATTCTTTTTTAAGGTTGAAGCATTTTATTTTTATTATTTTTATGATTTATAAGCGAGTTTGGAGCACATAGCAACTTTTCAATATTATAAACCTCCAAAAAAAGAGGGAACTTAAAATCTCCAAGTCCATTTCGTCTAGTTCTTCATATTTAGTTACAAATAACATAAAAATCAGTCAAGATCAATCCATTTATTCATAAAAACAAAGAAACCTCATATTCCTAAGAGTAAATGTTTGTAAGTTTGAATGTGATTTTTGAGATCTGTAATTTCTTAGAGCTCCTTGAATTCCTTGAGATTTTAGGAGTTAAACATCTTCAAGACGCAGAACATCTCAATCAAATAGCAGCAACGTTTCTGGATTTAAACAGAATTAGGTTTATTTGCAAATAGTTCCAACATTTTTCTGAACTATTTCACAAGCATAGAACAGCATTGTTTATAGTAGTTTGTATGCCCATCCAGACATAATATTTGTTCCCGTGTTTATAGAAATGGTTTGCAGTCCTCATAACATTTTTTCAATAACTTTTTAGACTCCTATACATTTCTACTCAAATTCTCGACCTCATTTGTTAGTAAATCTTCTTTTTGGAGTTATATGAGCTATTAGACACTAATGGTATAGTAATCTCTGTTGATTTATTATCCTTGAATAAGTTCGAGAAGAATTTGAGTGAGGTATAAAAATTGATGTGCCATATAATAAGAGCAAACCTTGTAGTTTTTGATTAATTCTTTGTCAATAGATATATCATTGTAAAGATCTTTAGAATTGACTCGATATTGGCCGATATCTTCCATCCTCTAGGTGTAAAAAGCCAATTCATCAAGTATTTAATCCAAACTATCTTACTCGCTAAAATTTTACTATTCGTTGAGCTTTGCTTAATTCTATTTACTCTCATGCTTTTTCTATTATATCTATTTTTAAACTTTGTTTTTTGGTGAGGGCTACTTGGTCTGAATTTACCATTTTTTAACTTGGGCTTAAAGTTTATTTTTTTATTGAGGTTTAATCTACGCTTTAGGTTTACCATTCCATTAAAGTACTTACAGTTAGTCTTAATTGACTTACGATAGATTGTATGCCTTTTTAGGGACATTTTGTTTATTAGGAATAGTGTTATTAGAGAGTTTAGGAGGTACTGCTAAAGCAGAAGTTTTGTTGACTATATTATTTTGCGACTATAAATATTTTGTGGTTAAAATCTTTTAGATGTTATGTTATTCGATGTTGATACTTCCACTGCTTTACTTTCGATTTTAAGTCTTTTTTGTTACTTCCTCTGATTTTTTTCTTTCGATTGCATCAATCACTAAACTAGAAGGTATATCAGCGAACAACTCTCTTTTATTTTTCTGTTATTTGGGTGGTTTTTACAGTTAGGTTTTTTTAGATTTTTATTAACTATCTTTCTTGACGCTTTAGATTGGAATATTATTGATTTATTTTTTCGATTAGACTGTTTTCACTGTTTATTTTAAAGATTACTTCTTTTTCCAATCTTTTTCAATGATTAGTTCTTATTTTCTCTATGCTTTTTAGTTGTTCTCAACTTTTTAAACTATTTTCTTGCTATTTTATTTTTTTATGATCGGCTAGTGGATTTATATTGACTACGCATTTGAGCTTTAGCTAAATTATTCATGACTTTAGAAAGTCTCATTTTTTAGGATGATGTCAATATTATTTGTCTTCTGCTTTTACTTAGCTTACATTTATACTTTATTATTGGCTTTACTTCTAAGCTCGAAACTTTCTGTTCTATTTTTCTTCTATTCCAATACCTTAGGTTTCTCCTAAACTTTTTTATCTTAGGTCTTTTGTTTGATATCTGCAACTATTCTTTTAGCTGAAGAAGGTCTATTCTTTTCAACATTTTATGCTTAATTTTGCTTTTCTTTTATAAAATAATTCGGATTTAGTGAAATTACTTATTTCTTTTCTTTTCTTTCATTAGATTAAGTTGGTATATGCCTAGGTATCCTCTGCTATTCCTAGCCTTCATCCGAATGTTCATATCTATTTTTCAAATTCCTGTTCCTACCAGTTTTAAGCAGCATATACAAAGCCTAAGCATTTTTTTCATTTATTTTATTCTCAGCTTCTTCATTCTCATGAGAAATGGCATCTTTAAATTTTTACAAAGCAGTTTTCTCTATTTTTTATTTAACTGCATTCTGGATAGACTTCTGTTTAAATTTCCTTTGAGTGACCATATCCCACATGTATGCTGTCGATTTTTTCTTTTATTTATCCAATTTTATTTACTAGTAAAACTATTCGAAGATGTGATTATTCAGTTTTTATAGTTTGCGTTTATCATCTTCCATCTGGCTCTTACTATTTGATCTTTTTGATAGACTGCGAGGTGGTTTGAAGTCATCCTCTTTGTTGTTTACTATAAATTTGAGTTGTTCTAGAATCGGTTTTTTTTATCTGCTAAATTGTTTGCTTTCTCTGTTTTTAGATTCTTCTTGTAGGAGGTGCTGCTTGAAATGACTAAAAGTAGTTGTGAATTTTTTATGTCTCTCTTCCTTGGGAAGTTGGGTGGATTTGAGTTTGAATTATGTCGTAAAAGTTGCAGTGTTGCTGAGAGCTGCAATTTTTCTTTGTTTTTTCATCGATAAATATAATGATTACGATCAAAATGTTAACAATTTATGAGACTCGTCTTTCTAAGTGAAAAATAAAAAGGAAGGTTTAAAAAATATAAAGAAAACGACCTATTTTGGATGATTGATAAATATTTTTATTTGACCCTAACTTAATCAAATCACTATGCATTCCATTTTACACACTCGTAGACTTCTTAGGCTAAATGTACTGGATCTTTCATTTAAAAAATATCTATTCTGTGTACCTTCTTCATACCCTACACCAATCGAATCAGGTCATTTTTCTTAGCCAAAGTCAGCATCAATCCTCGATCATTAAAACCACCTTTAAATCTTAATCTGCGTAAATATATGTCAAGATCAATGTCAGGTTCTTTTTATGAAAATTTAGGTGGACCAATATTCATGGCAAACTGACATTTCTCATATCAAAACCTCTGACAATAATATTAGTTGCACATAGAATATTGATTTAATTGCTCCTAAATTTCTGCATAATATCTTTGGTTTCCTTAATAGTCATCTCAACTTTTTTGCCATCTTCATATTTTCTAGAAGCAATAGCTCCAAGTGTCAACGGTTTTAGATATTATGATTAGTCAGAAGTAAAATCTGAAGCCTTTATGAATAAATATGTACTCTAGCTTTGAAATAGTCACAGAATGCTTTCATTTGGTCTATGCAATCAAAGAATATTAATATCTGAGGGCGGATATTGCCATCTTGGTATATATATTTGAAAATAGGGTTGATAACATACCTATAAATTTCTTCGTATGATTAGCAGATTCTATAATAATTTTTCACGCTTTAAAAAATGTTTTTTTCTCCAAATTACTTCTGTAAGATTGAATTAATATTGAATTTTATCACGTTTTTTGAGATTTGTTCGTAAAATTGTTCAAATTATTTCTTCATAGTTTCTGAACAAGTGATAATATTTGGTCTACTTGCCTCACCTATTTTTAATATTTCTGCTAAAATCACTTACTATTATTAGAAGATCTCATCAGCTTCATCAATCGCTATAAATTTACAATTATCTAGTTTAATATTGCCTTTTTGATATCGATTTGCAAATGATTTAGGCATTGCTACTATGATATCTCCAAACACGTGCTTTTATTTATCCAATATTCCAATCTTAAACTTCAATTTTTCAGAATTACAGGCAGCGCCAAACTACACATATGACTATAGAATCCTCAGAATTTTGTATTGAATTATGGAATTTTGTGTCATTATCACTCCTTGTGGTTTAAAGATTTAATTTTTCGCTAATTTTCCTTTGCTTCTTTAAATGATTTTTACAAAATTTTATCCTCAGCTATCTGTATTCCGGACTACAGAGAGTTGAGTATAGGTATAATTAAGGACATCGTTTTTCCTGAGCTATAAGATGCCCTTATGAAAAGATTAATTTTTTGCGGTCACGGTTTAAAGTAACTTCGAATGTTTAAGATTGCACTCTTGTTGGAGCTATTTTATCATCTTATTTTAGAGCCTAAATGATATCCTTGTGCAGATTGAAGTCTTCCCATTTTTTATTTGATTTGATGTAAGTCTTATTTTCTTTCTAAGGGAAAACTAAGTATTATTTATAGGTTTAGATCTTGGCTTTATCGGACTCCATAAGTAAGACTCAAATATTTTATGATATAAATATGAAATATTAGCCCTAAATTAAAGGTCTTAGTTTATGTATTTACAAAAGCTTCTTAAATACAAGTAAATAATGTATAAAAAGATAGTTTCAAACAAATAGAGATATTTTAGATATTGATAATTCTATAATGTTTATTCACAGGATATGTTGCTTTTAGTATTTTTATATTGACATTTAAGTAAGTTTAAATTGTTTTATTTGTGTAAATTTTACATCGTAAAATAGTAAAAATTTAATACAAACAACATTATTCATCGTATTAAAGCATTTTCAAACTTTTGCTATCATTATTTTTGAAATCTTAGAATGCTCAAGGAAAATTTTTTTTAAGATTAAATATGGGTCTCTTAAAAACTTCGTTCTCAACATACAATCATATACACCAAAAGAGAGTCTTTAAACTCAATATTTCACAAGATATGAAAAATAACTCTGAACAGTAATAATTAGCAGAAATATTTTACTCAAAGGGAGAGTATGCAGTCTTTTATAAAAAGTTCATTAAAATTAAGAATCGAAAATCATAGAAAGAATCACTCGTCAGATTAGAAATCTAAAACGAGAGCCACCTTTTTTATTTCGGATAGTGCGATAGGTTTGAACTTCAGGTCTCGTGGTAAAAATTTATTGTTTTTTTGTGCTTCTGGTGAGGGAGCTCCAGTATTCTGTGTATTGGGTTTAAGCAGAGCAGCATGATTGGTGGTTGAGTAAGTCATGGAGAGTAATATTGAAAGCAAATGTAAATAAATATGATGCAGTATAAATTAGATTAAGGTAAAAATTCCCCTTAAGTTTTATGATATTAATAGCCTATTTTGTAAAGTAAAGAAATATAAAATAAATCTTCTTCATCAGTTTTGATGTTTGATCACTTTCTTATTTTATTTTTGAGGTAGAATAAGATTCGATGGCCTTATGTTGGATTATATTTATTTTGTATGATTAAAAGGTATTAAAATTATCGGCAAGAAGATGAGGAAGAAATGGTAAAATCAAAAGAATTTGCAAAAACAGCACTATTCTTTAACAATAAGTATCCTCGTGGCTTTAATGGAGACACGTGGGATGCCAAGCATCTAACATCATTTCTTAGTAGATCCAATTATTCCAATTGGAGAGGTAATCAACCCAATATTTCACACATAACCGATACCTCTCATAAGAGAAGCTATTCCTCTACCCAAGGAGATCACTTTTTTAAAACGACAAAATAGGATAAAAATCAATCGAAAATCGGATTCACTCCTATCTTCCCATTAGTAACTAATACACCGATAGCTCCCATCAAATAGATTTCTTTGCGTAATTTCTTTAACAGTACTGAAATAAAAAGAAATGATTAGAGAGCTATAAGTGGTCGCAAAATGAAAATTCAATGCAGTCCATAAGATAAATTCAAATTTGAAGGAAATGCTGTCAAATATCAAGCGACTGACCCTATAACTATGATTAATGAGAAAAGCCCTTTATAAACTATAAATGGTTTCAAAAAATAAAGAATGAGCAGGCTGATTTCTAGTAGACACCCGCACGGTATGACAGGAATTGATCATCCTTAAAATCCAGAAAGTAACTTTTACAGTGTTTATGAGGAGAAGATAAAAATTCGAGAGTAGCCGAACAGTCATAACAGTTTTTTGATTGATAGATAATGGAAAAGTAAGAAAAGAAGTGTGCCTCCTGTTGACTAATGGAAAAATCGTAAGGCAATAACTATCCGTAAATCAAGAAATGAGAACATCCATGGTTATAATATTATAACTAACAGGTATCACCCTTAATGATGAGTAATAGTTTATCTCTAGCAAAGTTAAGCATATTAAAGTTTGTTCATTTGAATTTGTTTATATCTTGTTCCCTTTATTATGAAAGGTATAACGCAGATTTATGTAATTTGAGGCTTTCGAAGTATTTTATTCGAAGACTCAAGTGGAATAAAATGGTTGAAATTCATTTTCTTAATCTTGATAAATTAGCCATTTCTAGAAAATATCAAGAAACAAAAGAATGGTGGGTTCTTCAAACGACTTTTTTTCACGGTAGAGGATGCAGAGTATAAGTATTTAGGAGAATAGTTTGATCTATATTTTGGCTCAAATAATACTTTTTGCCATTTTAAATATTATTATTTAAATAATGTCAAAAAAACCACAGCCACAAAAAGCGGAAAATCCCAAAAACAAAATAGAAATTGTAGACTAATAGAATGAACCTTTCCTCAGGGCTCTCCAGAAGAAGGTCCGTAACATCAACAAAAAACTCACAGAAATCACAGAACTAGAAGGCAAGGAAAACCTCAAGCCAGAACAAATCGAAAAAATCAACAGAAGAGAATCACTCATCGAATAAAGAACTCGCATTGAAGAAAATGCAACTTTCTTTAAGTAAGTATACGCAGAGAATGCTGCACACTTTAGAAACAATCAACTAAAAGAATTGGAAATCCTCGCCAGAGCAATTTCAGTCTATCATAGTGCACCACAAATCCCAGAGCAAGCTAGACTTTCCAATCTTTGGAGAGCCTTGTAACAGCATGACAACCATGCCAATATCAATGCCGCCATTTTATCTCTCTCCAACACATTGAAAGAATTTGCTAACGATAGAAAACTACAAAAAGCTTTGACAACATACATTGAAAAACATGGGAATGATGAGATTAAACACGTCGAAATCAACCAAGAGAAGATTGTCAATGATATCTTAGAAGAGAAACCTGAAAAACAGGAAGTCAAGGCTTAAGAACTTCCTGCCAAAGTGGAAGCAGTTGTTCCTCCTCAACCTTAAGTTCCTGTAGCTTAGACAAAACCAGAACCAGTAGTTGAGACTGTTCCTGAAGTCCCTCAAGTTGCTGTCGAACAGGAGCCTACACCTGTCGTTCAGCAATAGCCTGTTGCTCAACCTGTTGCAGAACAACCACAACAGCCAGTTGCTGGAGAAAGAAAGCAAGGTGAAAGAAGAGATTACAGAAACAGAGATAACAGAGATAGACCTTATAGAGGAAAAGGTAATTACAGAGGCAACAATAACAGAAGATAAGGTGGTGAAGAAGAGAGACGTCAATACAGGCCTAAATATTAATAAAAAAGAGGCGAGTAAAGACAAGAGGAAAGTGGAAGCTCAGATTCTGAAGAAGAAGCTCGTTAATTCAGAAGAGAGTAAATCAAAAAGCTTGAAGATGATGGTTTCATTTTTGTAGGAAAACCAAAACCCAAACTTAAAGATGTCCATGAACAATAAAGAAACCACGAAAAGCAACATGGAAAGAAATACCATCATCATCACCACCAAGGTGGTCATAACTGATGAATGAAAATCTAAAAATAACACTATTTTATTGTTAATTGAAGTATTTTTTATGAAATAGATAAGGAATTCAAACTCATTTATTTAACCTTTTATTATATTCTGTAAGGGCTGTTAGTCGATTTACTAATAGTTTTTATTATGTCAGCATGCCAACTCACTGAATAAACTCGCGAGAAGGTTGTGAGTTCCTCACTTAATCATTCCTCTTCGAAGCAAATGTGGACATTCCCCAAGAAAAAAAGATTCACCAAAATGAAACCTTAATGCCCACATGCATCATACCAAAGTCAAATCTCTACTTTCAATCCGCACTACCCGAAATTTTCTAATACACAACGAGCTGTTTTTGAAGATAAAGAGCATTTTCCCTCTCCTGCTGAATACAATCCAAATCCACTGAAAACTTCCAAAAATCTGCAAACTTTCGGCTAAAGTCGCTCAGTAATTACTATATTAATAAGAAATGCACGTTAGGTTCTTACCTTCGAGGCTAGCTATTGAGAGTAAATTAGAATTAATAAAGAATCCAGCGCCTACAGACTATTAGAAGTTTACAGCTGACGAGACTCATAGAAGTAAAAAAGGTTTTTCTCTAAGACCTCGAACTGCAAATTAATATAATTGTAAGCAATAACTAACTCATATTTTATCGACGATAAAGAAAAACAGCAAGTTCCCAGTCCCTTCTAGTACGATACTTCACTTTAAAAAGGAGGAAAATTCAAAATAGCAAAATTTAGATCTACCAACATGACAGGAGGGACTGGATTGATGTGTAAATCTCAGAGATTTCTAACTACAGGTATTTAATCATATAGATAGAGTATTCTCCAGGGCCATCATCTTATGAACCTAAAAAGGTTGCACAGAGAAATATTTTTAATTGTCCCATGAACAAAACAATGAGATCGAGTTGGATAGACCGAATTAATACTAAGGAGACTAGTCCCGGTCCTGGAGATTATCAATTACCGTCGTAATTTGGTCATTACATCAAACCTAGAAGCCGTAGGATGATGACAATATAATGATTCTTACTTACCCCAATCTAAAAAATTTAACGACTTAATTTATCGTAGATTTTTAAAAATAATTGATAGATTAACAAACTTTTGTTTAATGATATTAACTTCAAGCACCGTTATATTTGAATTTTAAATTGATGGAGACTTACTTTACACCTGTCAAGGAGTTCACAAGTTGCCCCAAGGCGACCAAAACAACAACCCAAACACGTGAAGGTGATTGGATATGCCTCAATTGCAATAACCTTAACTTCTCATTCAGAAAAAAATGCAATAGATGCAAAATACAGACCAGACAGCAGAATTAATCATCAACTGCTTTCTATCTTAACTACTACTCGAAATCCTATCTGTATTCGCAACAGATGATGAGTCAGCCTTGCAGAAATGGCAGTCATGCACCCACGTCAGCCAATTCGGAATCAGTTCCGGTAACCACTTCGTAATAAAAATAGAAGAGATCGAGTGAAAACAAAGAGAATAAGACACCTGAGAAACATCAAAAAGATTTACCGAGTGTATCTCCTCTCATTAAGAAATATAATGCAAGAGAAACTACACCTCTTAGTGAGTGTAGTTCTGATTAGAGTGTGTGGGGTGTTGTGGTGCGGGATTTTGAGTAAGTGCTAGCTTCTTCTGGCCGCAGTGACTAATATGCTGAATGGATCGAGGAAAGAAATGAGGAGGGAGGTGAAAAATAAGAATAGTAATTGTAGCGTATGATTAGCAGCATCATGCTGTGAGTGATAATGATAGGTATGAGTATTCATAAAATACTGAGTTTAAGATTGAGTTATTTTGGGTCTTAATTTTAACTTCCTAACATCTCTTTTGCAAAATTATATAATTTAGTTATCACAAATTCAAACTATTCATATCAATTTTATAACTGCAAATATGCTAAACTAAGACAATCTGTTTTTGATATGTTTATTTATATTATTTCCCAATTTAAAGTGTCAAAATGAATCAAAAACCTAATTAAACCGCAATAACTTCAAAAAAAATGAAACTTACTGTTGCAGGCACCAAAGCCTTCAACAAAAAACAAACATCCATCTCTACACAAACCACTTCACCCGACCAACCTCTAGAGGCACTTCAACACAACTGCTAGCAATAAAATTAAGTCGCACATTTTAGACTCATCGATAAGGAAGAGCTGATGCCACGTCACGAGGACTGGTCGATAATGAAAGAAGAAGGCGAGAGATTGGCAGAAATGGGTATGATGCCACAAGGACATCTGCTGAGCTCTATCCAAGGGAACCCTCCTTAGAATTTATTCCACGAATAGCACTAGCAATTTTTGGTGAGTATAAAGAGATGGTTGGTGCCAGCAGATGAGAGTTCGCGGTTGGATTAGCAAATTGAAGGTGTGTGTTCGAATCAAGATTTAATAATAAACAAGAGCGAGTCAATAAAGTA
>Ga0194117_10004451_pt1 | contig 13357 bp, 10 predicted proteins | sample TA2MahsurfametaG_FD_160579 | JGI IMG/M metagenome (GOLD analysis project Ga0194117, IMG submission 160579) | Freshwater microbial communities from Lake Tanganyika, Tanzania - TA2015009 Mahale N1 surface | ecosystem: Environmental > Aquatic > Freshwater > Lake | place: Tanzania: Lake Tanganyika...
TCTTGCACTTCTTCGGCGATCATTATTTATAATAGCTCTCTTATAACGCAAAGCAAAATCAGGCATTTATAAATAAAACTTCACCCTCTATTATTATTTTGAATAATACAATACAATACAATACAAATCAGTCTATTCAGACTAAGATGTCAGCACAAGGAAGGGTAGTCCCCTATTGTACTGGATATTTTGAATAATATTATGTTTTTATTGTATGGTATTAATTGAGTTTTGTTAGCTGAATAGTATTACCAAAAGGTGTTTTTAAATATTAAAATTGAAACCATGTAACTTACCAAAACTGTTCACGATGACGAAAACTCACTCTTTCCTGAACATTCACTTCTCCAAGACATCTCTTCTCCTTCCCAAACTTAGCATCAACGCAAAACTAGCTCATCTCTCAAACACCAGAACTAACTACTCCTAAATCAGGATTCGCACTCTGTCTTATCGAATATTAACTCCGATAAAATCAGATTTTACGAAGAGTATAAGAAGATATACACTGTCTCTTATCATTTGTCAATTGAAAAGAATAGACAAAAGATGATTCTTGATGATCTTGTAAAACGGATTGGGTGTCTCGAGGTAATCCAAAATACATACAGAGTAAGATGTAGGAAACGAGATAGAGAGATCTGAGTAAAAGAGACCTGCTTTCGGATATTAACAGAGTGAAAAGATCAAGGAGAACTGCTTAGTAGATAGAAAAGAAGTATAAATGTGAAGTAATGTATTGCGAAAGGTTCTATGGCTCTGAAGGCTCTCTGCAGCAACATATAAAGCTCAAACACCCTGAGCTCTATCAAAAACTGCATGGGGAGTTAATTGTTGGGCAAAACTCCGATTCTATTTTTTGATTTTTCTAAGAATCGCGATAACAAAATAAGTAAAGAGGAATTTGAAAGATTTTATCAATTTGAATGATTTTTGAACAAATCTTATCCTAATAATCATAATTTGAAGTAACTTTCGTAAAATATCATCTATAAAATTACTGGCTTAGCAGTACGCAACAATTCGCGTCCTAATATATGAAATTGCGAGAGATTACTTTGCATAAATAAAAATAATAGAATAATCATTTTTTCAATAGTTGTAGTTGAATAGTTCATTTTCTAAAAATAAGCATGTATTAATCAAGCAACAATAGGATCAAAGTAAATAATCTCATCCTCCATTTGAGTCAAGTCCTCTGGCCTCATAGTTTTACTTTGGATCTTCGTTGAATATCTCATCATAACTACATTAAACTAAACTAACTTTTTTGATAGCCCTCTTAGATTTTGGCAATCTGAGTGCGCACTGTTGGATCATTTCGATACTTTAAGGTTGCGCTTTCATACACAGCTTAAGGAGGTTAGAATTCGCTTCCTAAACCTTCCTAAACTAAAATCTATTCAAGTTCATTTTCATGATTGGCCATCTCAGCCACAAACTAAGGATCTTGTTGCAGTTCCAACTCGCTACATTCTGAAAGTTTTTTTAAGATAGCAACTTGTTGAAGATAGGTTTCTAAGTTTAGGATGAGCTGTACTTTTTGTTATTTGATTTAGAGTGGTTAAAAAGCGTTCTTTTGTAAAAGTTGCGGGAACTGTTACTTAAAATACTGGGAGTCTTCCAGTGACACAGACTTGAAAATCACGTTCTTGTATTTTCACATAATTCATAACATCTTCATCATTTTTGTAGTTTTAGAGAGCTGTATTGAAAGCTTCGCCTATGTAAGTCAAAAAATACTTGTTGTATTTCTTTCGTTGCAAACATTTTCTTCGATTTTATTCATTTCTTGTTCGAGTTTGAGAGGACATTCAGATCCATTAAGGAACTGTTCAATCTGTTTGGTACTGATGTTTCCTCTCATTTGTCTGGACATGTGCAGAGAAAATGCACCAATTTGTTTGTAAAGTCTAAACTTGTTTCTTCTTATCAATTTTAAGATATGTATCAACTACTACTTGCTCAAAGGTAGCAGTGCTATTTATTATCTTTTGTTTTTCCAATAGAGAGCTCCAATGCCTGAATATTGAATGAGTTACCTATTACGACTGCTCCAACAGCTGCGATAGTCCACTTGGTTAAAGAGTTGCTCTGCATTAAGATATAATTGAGGAGAAAACTATTTTTTAACAATCATCACATAAACAAACAAAATCATAACAAACATAATATATCGTTATTAGTAAAGAATTTTACCTTAAACTCATCCTACTTTACTTGATTATAAAAAAATAAATTTATGCTTTTATTGATCATAATTTTTCCAAACAAAAAGCAAAGAAGAATTCATAGTATATGAACTATAGCACTAATAAAAAACAAGTAGTCAGTTCGATCTTAGTTCTGTTTTTAAAAACTAAAAAAGGGCTGTCGTCACACAGACTTCCCAAGCGGTCCCCCACCTTAGTACTAACTGTGCCTGAAGCCGCTTAACTTCGGAGTTCGGATGGGTTCCGGTGCTTTCGGCTTAGTTTGGACGACAGCAATAGCTAAATACTCAAAGGCATGAAGTACTGTTTCCCCACCAAAAAAAATCTATCTATAATAATTGCTTTATTTATGTGAAGCTTTTCTAATTTACAAGAATTGAAAATATTACTATGTATTATGATAAGTAAATAGTAAATTCTTATTAGTGTGAGATGAGTAGTAGGAGGTGGAATCTCTATAAAATATAAGTTTAGAGTGATAAAATATGGATGTTTGAAATGTATAATATTAATAATCTTATAGTAACAGTATGGACTTGGACTTCATCCTCTTTAACCCTCCCAAGCACAAGTATAGTTTAGTCGATCTCTGGGGGGAAGTCATTTTCATCCCCAAAACACGCAAAAAACAGAAATAAGAATTTGGGCTAGCAGCTTTTCTCAACTGCTATCAGTCTTCATATCAGAACTAACAACATCTAACTATTGAAACTGTTATGGGTGAGACTAAGAGTACTCTAGATTTGTAATCCAAGCTGACGAGAGAGAGCACAAAGATTGAAGAGTAATAAATTGAGAAACATATTCCTTGTTTATATTTGAATTCTTTGGTAAGGAGTCGTTACCTGTTACTTTACTTCCATTCTTCGGGTTAAGATATCAAACTTTCTCACAAACTACTCGATTTTTTGCGCAATTTGTTCCAAGTATGCCAACAATAATATAGATTAATGTTATTGCTATGGAGTACTCGGGTTACAGTATTTATAAAGGAAAAACTTAATCAAACATCATTAAAGGCGACAGCCAGTTTGTATACAACTATATTGTTAATAAACTTGGCTTCAAAGAGGAAAACATAATTGTTGTTGGTAGATCAATTGGTACAGGTGTTGCCCTTTAACTCATACAAAACATCAAACCAGGGGCGTTAGTACTCATCAGCCCATTTGCAAGCATAAAATCTTTAGCCCGAGAGTTTGCTGGATTTTTCGGACAGATATGTGCAAAATAAACCTTCGACAATCGTAGTAACATCATGGGAGTCAGTTGTCCAACCTTTTTCGTTCATGGTGTTAAGGATTAAACGATTTCATACGAGAATACCAAGTAATTAGCAAGTAATGTTTATTTTTACTGTAGAATTATGTTATCAAAGATGCAAAGTGATCTTGCCTTCCAAGATGACTCACTCAACTTTCGACTTCTACTCTGATTTGGCTGATCCGTTAAGGTAGTTCTTGATGGATTGCAATTTTAATTTTTACGAGCCAAACCAGGGAGGACCAGTAATGCCTGACTCTTTGTTCCAGTTTCCCTAAAAATTCAGCGTTTGATCAGTTTTCTAATTGCATAACTTTGTAATTTTAGAATCATTATATTCAACGGTTAAAATGGGAGCTTCGTAGTCACAAGCAGCCGCAATCGATCCCAACTTCCAAATGCAGAAGTATCTCAATCAAGGTCTCAACCAGAAGCAAGTGATCATGATAAGAACTGCTTTTGAGTCTTACCAACCGGAAAATGGTTACATCAATTTGGAAAAATATAGATAGTGTCTGTTGCAATCCGAGATCAAAGATGAGGTTTCTGGGAAGTTGGGAAACAAATCCAAACTTAACTTCGATTAGTTTTTTGCAGTCTAGAAGGAAGTACTCTTGGTGCAGCTCAAGAAGAATCCAAGTATAGAAGTCGACTCTACTCAAATAGAGCCTACAGGATTCTTTTGTCCCTACGCGCAGGAAGTAGTCAGAAACTGAGAACAATGATTCATGCCTCTTAATAGAAAATATTTGGATTTATTGTAGTCACTAAAAGTTATGAATACAATATTATTGGTATTACTTTCTAAACTCTAATATTGTGTTTTTGTTAGGACCCTTTTCTAAGCTATCGGATTTGATAAGGACCATATTAAACTTAATCTTTTAATCTAAATTACCCTGAAATATTAAACAACAATAATAACATGAGAAGTCCCTCCCAACCACAACTTGGATCACCCAAAAACTATAGAAGTAGTATTCAAAATCTATCAAGTAAAGTCAAAATATCTTTCATCAAAAAAAGCTCCTCCTAAGAAAAGCTACCACCTTTTATGATCCCCCAACTCATCAGGTAAAACTCAATAATCAGCCAGAAATGCCATCTTTGCGAATAGTTTTATAGCAAGTCCGAAATGGAAACAATCTCATCTTGCGACCATTTCTTCTGCACTACTTGTCTTCATCGATACTGCATCTATAAAATTGACGTAATGGAGATTGTTACCTGTCCTCAGGAAGGTTGTACAATGTAACTACAGTCGAATGGTAAAGTTTTTGAGGAGTTACCACAAAATACAAAAGATAAGTATAGACGAAATATTTTATGGAAACAAACTATTAGTAATCCTAACCTAAAACTTTGTCCCAAAGAGCATTGTTAAGGTGTGATCGACAAGTCACAACCCATTTATGAATGTAATCGATGTCGAACAAAATATTGCAAGGAATGTGAACTCGTGCTGCACAACGGTCCTTGCGATACAAATTTCCAAGATAACTTTAAAGATTGGAAGCGTTGCCCTCAATGCAAGATGTTTATCTAAAGAACGGAAGGTTGCAATCATATGACGTGTAGGTGTGGTAACCAGTTCTGTTTTGTATGTTTGGGTGCTTGGTAGGATTCTCACTACGAATGTGGAAATCGAGGTTTCCACCATCAAATCGATGTACTACCTATGTGGCAAAGATTTCTCTTCGGTCTTTTGATAATAGTCGTTTATCCTATCTTTTTGGGAATATTTGTTACATTCTGGCTACTGTCTATCGTTTTGGCAGCCATCTATGGATTCATCGTAGGACCCATCCATTTCTATGCTCAATTTTCATGCCTACAAAATGCTTGTTGTGCTTTATTCTGCCCTGTTTTTATGCCCTTGGGAGCAGTGATTGCTGTGATTGGAAATTTTGGTTTTGGAATTTATCTTTTAGGATTAACAAGTGCAGGATTATTAATGACTCTGAAAGCACTTTGGTGTACTTGTAACTAACCAGAATAGCCTGCATTCTTAGCATAAGAAATAGAAGAATGATTTCAGGTATTCCAACAATTCTTGATTGTCTTTTTTATCTCATTGATAAATAATCTTCATTTTATGAGAAAATTCAGTATTAGCTAATACTAATCTACCTATAATCATTGGTAATTCTACTATTAAAAAATTATAAGATATATCAAATCGCATGGAACCTTTGCCACTGAAACTGGTAGTAGTTGGAGATGGAGCAGTAGGGAAAACATCCATGTTGGTCAGCTACTATCAAAATAAATTCCCTAAATAGTATGAGCCCACCGTTTTCGATAACAATACAACGACCATCAAAGTAGACGGTAAGATCATTAATCTCGGCCTATGGTAACAAACATCGCATTTAGGGATACAGCTGGACAGGAAGAGTATGCGAGACTGCGACCTTTAGCCTACACAAGTGCAGATATTTTTCTTATTGTTTTCGAAGTTACTGCCAAATCTACTTTTGTCAATGCTATCAAAAAGGTAGACTAATAAATATGTAGTGGTACCCTGAAGTGCATGGAGTCTCACCGACTTCAGTCTTTACATTCGTAGGCAATAAAATAGATTTGAGAGACGGAGCTTTTAACTCAGAGTCATTTGTTAAAACGCAAGAAGCATTGTAGCAATTGAAAGGAATAAACTGTCTGTATCAGTAATGTAGTGCGTTGACGAGAGTTGGATTGAAAGAAGTGTTCTAGAACTCGGTGAAGTAGGCTCTTAAAAGAAAGAGAGGTCCTTAGGTTGTAAGCTAGCCTTCTCCTAGTTGCCCTTGTCAATTAATATGATTACTAACTAAATTACTCTACGAGTGTAATAGTTATAAATTATGAGTGCAATACTGATAAATGATTGAGTATAAACAAATAGTATCAATTTTCTGCTACTTCTGGTCGATCGCTATGAGTCTCCTAGTTCATCAAGTTGCAGTATTAATTGAGCAAATCTTTGGATAAGTAGTGATGATTGTAGAGATGCAGATGAAAAGCCCTTCTATTAACTTTCCTGACGTCATCTACATTCTACAAAAGTAATAGATATTTTTATAGCTTGCGAAGTTCATCATCTTGGGTCCCTGTAAAAGAAATGATAGGAACTCCATTGTCAATATTGAACCAGAATGCATAAAGAGAATTATCGACAATTATTATCTGACTCAGATCTCTGTTCAGTATTCTTAGGTCCTTTATGTAAGGGTATTTCTAGCCATGGAGATAGCAGTTAGACCTATATAACCTATGCTGAATATATTTTTATTACGGATCTATATGCTACAAGATGCAATCTGCGTAACCTTACACAGCAGAAGTAAACACTACAATGTAAAATTTTTAGGAAAGATTGCGCACGAGTTATTTTGCGTAGTTTCTGACTGCGTAATGTCTGGTAGTTTTATCGAAAGTAAACTAAAAAGGAAATAGATCTTTATCAGGTTTTGAATTTAATCCTTGGGAGTGAATAAGAGTCTAGTCAAGATCCAAAACGAGAGTTTTTTTGTTAGTGTACTCAAACTTGCGTTTTAGCTTTATCTTTTTGACTCCTGATTAAGAAGGAACTTCGGCGATAGATTTACAGTTCTATAAGCTTTTCAAAGTTTAAACCACAAACGATAAGTATCGATGAGAACATTTTACACTCAGAGTGTTAGTTTTTTTATTGTACTGCAGAAACTATGAAGCAAAATACAGTTTGTTTTATTTGAAAAGAGATGAGAGCTCCACTTCATCACTGTCGAGGCTGTTGTATTAATGTTTGATAGTTGGATTCCTGGGAGGTAAGTTGTTAAGAAGCATCGTTTCAAGTGCTTGCTTTTATCTTTTATCCGACCTTTAGATCAAGAGTTCTCTTTAGCTCAGCTACTTCTTCAGTTTTTTGATTTTTTTTTTTTAATTGGGGATTTCAATAGAATTTTTTAATTTTGTTTAATTGGTTACTTTATTAAAATCTAATGTTTCTTTATTAAATTTGGGCTTGATTTCTAGCTATAGAAAGCTTTTTTCTTAAATACTACCACTTCGTAGCCTGTTCCTCGTTATTCTCTCAAAAACCTCCTCTTCTTCATCCTATTATTTGATGAAAGTTTTTATGTTGTTTTAAAGGGACAACCTTTATATTTTTTTGGTATTTTGTATTATTAGAACCTCTTAGAGCTTTTATCTGGCGATTTGCCCATTTCTTTTAAGAAAAATATTCCTTTTGTTCTGATTCTAGTTTTCAACTTCTTCCTTTTGGTTAGGTCTGTTGATTTAGCTGGGGCGGATGTTCCTAATTGAGCTTATCACTTTTTGTATGCGTTATCTGAACAAGTTGGCTTAAGAAGTCTACTCTTTCTTCTGGTTGGAGTTCATTCGGATAATTTCTTTTATTTTGAATTGAATTTAAGTTGGAATTGCAGGTTGCCTTTCAACGGACTTTTTATTAACTACCATAAAATCATTTTTTTGCCCTTCCAAAGTTTAAATGGTTTAGGGCTCAAGACTTAGCTCTTAGAAGCTATAGCTGAAACTCGAAGACTATTTCAATTATTAAAATTAATTTTTTTAGGGCAAAGGTGGATATTTTTTTTTAATTTTTTTTGGAACATTAATAACCCTCCCAATCGATGAAATATTAGATTGGTCGAAATGATAAACCTTAAACCCTCCTTTTTTGAGAAACTGCTAACTCGAAGTCGGGCGAACTAGGTTTTGTTTTTTCATCTTGATTAGCAGCAGCTATTTTCACTTAATATTCATGAATATATCTATAAAGTATTTCGCCAATCTATTGTTTGTATTTCCTACAAAAATGCACAATACACGCATCTCTTACTCATAAAAGAGTAAAAGAGCTCATAAAAGAAAATCAGTTTATAATATCACATATATGGATTGTATTTGGTAAGTTTGGGTTTAAAAGTGCAACCTTCCAAGGCCATTTTATTCTGTTCCTCTCTCTTTAAAGCACTTTTTTAAAGTCGAGCTTGGATCTGCTTCTGTTGCCTTTAATCGAATTCCTTTCTCCGCTTTAGTCTTTAAGTCTTGAGTTTATTTTAACATTCATTTTACTTATTATAGTTTTTCTATTAAAGGGGAGACTAATCTTCAAAAAGCATTTTCCTAATACAGCTCAATCTTTTCTAACTCTGCTACACAGTTGTTTATTTCACTTTTGATTGATCCTCTGCTTTTTTATGCTTGTCTCTGTTGCTAACTGCTGACAGTTCCTTACTGATCCTCTCATTGATGCGTTATCTCAATGTTTTTTTAAGCTATGTACAATTTTCTATCTGGTAGATACTTTGTGTTTGCAGTCTCGATGTTTTGTTCTGGGTTAGACCTGTTTTTAGGCAAGACTCATTGAGAACAGTTGCAGATTTGATAGGGGAAATATGGTTTGGTCTGCGGAAGTATGAAGTGGCCATTTTGTTCTCATGTTAATAAACAGACTTATGCATTTCGTTAATTATAATAACAAAAGTATTCAATAGTGCTAACTTTTAGTTGATATTGATAGAAATAAATACTCTTACTCAAAGAAGGAATATGTTACTACTTTTCATATTTTAAATTGTTATTTTAACAATCAACTATATAACAACTTTAGTCCATAATATTTACTTATGAAGCCCTACCAATTATGAAATATAATCTAAAATATATCAACTTTGGGTCAACTGGTTATTGCCCAGCACTTTTTTAAGATTTTTAAGATAGTCGGCTTCTTCAACTGCTACTATCTTGTGGAATCTATGCAATTCTTGTTCGTTTAACACTAGTTTCATCAGTTTTTCTTCCTGAATATGCTCCTGCCTTAATTACTCAAATATTTTCATCGCTTCGCTTGTGCTATCACTTAATTTTCTATCCTGCTTTTTCCATCCCATGGGAACAATGCTCTTCCCTTTATTCAAAGATTTCTTAACAAACTTGGAAGTGGATTTAGAAGTTTATCTTTGCGGAAAATCATCTCTGAGGCTTGTGCTATTGCTGTTTTAACCCTTTGTAAAATCAGATTATTTTTTGTTAAAATAGATTTAGACGGAGTTTTTCTATTCAGGACTCAAGATGAGCTTAGACTTGAGTTTTTGGTACTATGATTGTAGTTGTTTTTTGGATGGAGATTCGAAATCTGATTTTCTTAGTTTTTAGTTTTGCGAATCGAGTCTTGGGTTGGAAATGTGGTGTTCGCTTTTTAAGCGAGTAAGATTGAGTTTGGTGGTGATTTTTTTCGAATTACTCCTGAAACTCAGCTGTTTTTGTATTTGAGAATCCTTCATTGGTAATAAAATTAATGATTAATAAGAAATTTAACAAATTCGATTTCCTCATCTTTTATAAATCAACTGCATATTTTTTATCGAAACAGATTAAAAAAGAAAGAACTACCTTGATGCCTCATCCACTTGATGAAGGCCTTCTGTTTTTGGTTTGAACTAAGCGATATCGCGATTCAATAAATAAAAAAATATTGAACGGTAATCGCATAATGTTTTAAATTATTATTAGTTGATAGATAGCTCCACGGTTTTGGTCAAGGTTTATCTTCTAGCAAATAAAGTTAGTCCAACAGAAAATATTCTTTTTTCTCAATGCATCACCCAACAAAGGCATTTTAAACTCACAACTGCTTAAAACTTTCCTTAACGATATAAATATTTTACGTTTTCTACATTTATATAAATATTATTAGATGAGTTTCATCAAAAAAATATTGGGAGTTCTAATCGTTCTAGCATGTCTTTTCGCAGAAGTGGTTTCAGCAAAGAATGCAGCCAAAAAACCAGCTCCCAAAAAGGCTGATTCGAAGAAGTCTGCTACTACCAAAGGCAAAGGTCAAGTAGAATAGGACGATGACGATGAAGATGAAGATGATGAAGATGAAACCCCCAAGAAGTCAGCCAAAGAAGAGAAGAAAGCAGTAGCTGCTAAGAGCGGAAAGGGAAAGAAGAAATGAAAATTTGATAGTTCTGCATCATTCTCTAATTGAAAATATCGTTTATTCATAAAAACTATATGCTTACCTATATTACTCAAACAAGTCTGTAGTCTTTCTTCTTACCTTTCTCTCGTAGGAGTTCTATCAACTTGAGTTTATTTTTTTATTTAATCTATTTTATAAAGTCTATGGCCTAGTCTGATTCTAATAATCCATGGTATTAAAACCAAAATATCGAACGTTAATCCTTTAAGTTATTTGAATTTGTCTATCATATCTTTAGAATCGCTTTTTCTATTTCGAGCATATCTAATAATAATACCAAAACAGTATGTTTAGTAACAACTAATAACAACAGTCTGAAGAATCTATATTTGGCAACGCCTTCAATGTACCTCAATACCTATGTAGCTCCATCCGCTTGATGCGCTCGCCTTCTTGCAGAACACCCATTAGCATCTTAAATAGTTCACCTATGCTTTTAAGGAGAGGATTGAAACAGAAATCTAGTACTCCAAATCATTGATTAAAGTCAGCAAAATTATGGCTAAACATGTCAACCCTGCTCGCCCCTCACCTATCTCCTATATTTCCTCAGCGTTCAAAGTGTAACATGAACTAAGAGCCAGACATGCACTGTAGTTGGCCGAATACCTACACACGTAAATTTAGATTCCTTGTGAATAATTGCTTCAGGAGAGCGAATTCAAACTAAAGCAAATGAGCCATGACTTAAAGAAACCATACAAGTAAGGTGAGACAGTTGAGGAGACGTACCAAAAATACTTGAAGAAATACTATCGGAGTCGTGAGGATTGGTAGTAAAGAATGATAACTAAGACTATTCTACCTTACATTCCGGGGGTTTCGCAAAGTCAAATAGAAAAGGCGAATATAAAGCTACTAGAGTAAAAAGAATAGAACAATTAATTGATGAATAAATACTTGAACAGTCTATAGAATTTCAACAAGTTCGCGCAGAAATTCAATGAGTAACCCATATATTATGAAGGACTATCTACGAGATAATATTTGTAATCGAGAAGGAAACTAAAAAACAACTGTCTCAGGAATCCAACTGCCTCAGAAAACTCATAGTTTCAGAAATCAACATGTTCAAAAATATAGAATACGATATGATAAATATCAGCAAACAGATGGAAACTGTACAACCCAAAGAACAGCTTCAAATACATCTAGAAGATCAAGGACCTGTTTTCAATCATCCCATCCTATCCATCTACTCAGAGGGCCCCATCCTAGAAAACAACTGGCACAGTATTGACTTAAAGTATCCTATTACCCGCACCTTCCTAGAATAAACACTTCTTAGGATTGAACGCCAGCACTTTACCTGGATGATGGAGAATAAACATAACTCAACATTCAAGTACTCATTGGTGCAGGCTTGGAAAAAATTTGAAGACCTATAGGCAGATGACTTCATCTAAGATTTATAAGAATGTGTTGTTAAAAACAAAGTAGTCAAAGAAATTCCTATAGGAAGTCGTTAAAACTCATTTTTAAACAGTGAGTAAGCCTTTTCTGTCTCATTTTCCATCATTACAAGTATGGCCAGCTTTATTCGCCCTCTAAAACTTGAAGCAAGCAAAGAAACTGAAATCATTTAGGTACTGCGTAACTAGTTCAAACTTCACCATTTCTACCGATTCTTTGCAGTCACTTCACTCGAAGAATTCCTCAATCTGAGATAAAATATAATTCAATCTGCCATATAAAGCTAAAGACTTGTTATGATACTGAAACTCTTGCTCTAGGAGGTAGATTATGCTTTATTTAGAGCGTAGCAGCAAAGGATATTTTTGTTATTAGATCAATCTTGGCAATCATGTTTTCAACAGAAATCGGTTAGAATAGAGTTCCTCTTTACGCAACAGCTACACTCATCGATTTCGATTTTTGGAGCAATAACGACTTCTGGGAATCAATCATCTTTTAGGCTACTTTCGAAGAAATCACTCTTCTTCCCACTGTATCAAAACCTTAGCTAAAATAAATCTATCTGATGAGGCAGAAAAATGTGATATTTAGTACACTCGCCACATACAGCCATTATATGGTGATGATAGGTTATTTCTTATCTATTTAGGTTGTGAAATACAGCAGGTTAAAGCTATTGTAGGAAGGTTTTGCCATATCTACAATCTCTATGATGAACACTAACGAGATCTCTCCAAAATGATAAGGACTTCTACTGAAAAATTAAATAAACTTACTCGCGAACTCCACGAACAGGCTAGTAAAAAGTAGCTTGATTCCCAAACAATAACAAAAGTTTAGTCCTAAGTTGTGGTTGAAAAACAATAACAAACCAATTCTTATTTTGAACAAAATGAAGCTCAAGTTTAAGAGAAGTCTTAGATTTCAGCTGGCGAAAATTAAAAGAAAGAAGAAGCTAAGTAATAAATGTCAACTGCCTAAAATCTGTAGTGTTAAAAGCAACCAGAAGCAGTCAGCAACGAAAAAGGCTCATGAAGATATCTGCTTTTTATTATCTATAGTTTCACATTTGAGACTACTTATTTATAATAACTGATAAAATGCCAAAAATACATGAGATATACCCTTCCAAAAACAGGTATTTCTGCGGATGCTGCATCGCTGGCCCAGTCAAAGATCTCTCAGGGATGATCTGTATTCATTTCTGCTCGCTTCTAATATTAGTACCTTTCTGTGTATTTGTTGCCAAATAGAACTTGCAATCAGAACCTGCTTTGCCCATCGTTCTTTTTATATCAATCGCTTTCATGTTCTTTTTCTTATACTTGACTGCATGCACCGATCCTGGTATAATTCCTAGAAGAGCCTATCTTGAGCGTGAACCTGAAAAAAACAAAAAATTTTTGGTAGAATAATCAAGTAATAAAATGGTAAGAGTTTGTGAGACTTGCTTTGTTATACGTCCAAAAAAAACCAGTCATTGTTCCCC
>Ga0194117_10004453_pt1 | contig 13348 bp, 16 predicted proteins | sample TA2MahsurfametaG_FD_160579 | JGI IMG/M metagenome (GOLD analysis project Ga0194117, IMG submission 160579) | Freshwater microbial communities from Lake Tanganyika, Tanzania - TA2015009 Mahale N1 surface | ecosystem: Environmental > Aquatic > Freshwater > Lake | place: Tanzania: Lake Tanganyika...
TAATTATGCCAATAGTTGAAATCAATACATCAAAAGATATAAACTTTTATTCTAAATGGTATTCGCCAAATACAAAATGGCCTTTACCAAAAAATAAAATTGTAAAATTATCAAATTATTACTCTTTTGATCTTAAAAAAATGCAAGAACAAGTTAATGAAATTAAAACAAAATATGGTTTTGAACCATTCCCTATTAAAAAAAATAGCACTAAAAAAAGAAGAACATATAGAGGTATTGGCTTAACTGCTAGACCAGAAGCTTCTAATCCTTTATATGACGCATTACATTTATATGGAAAAGATGGTGAATTAGATATCACTGATACATTTAAAAAATACAGTAGTGAAAATAAAGAAACAACGTCATTATATGAAAAACAATTTAGTCAACCAACTGAAATTAATAAAGGTTATCTTGCAGAAGTATTATCAAAATTTAAATCTTTAAAAACAAAAACAAGATTATTAGATTTATGCCCTAGAGGTGTAATTACACCACACGTAGATTTTCCATATTACGAACAAATACGTGTTCTTGCCGTAATAGAAACAAACGAAAATACTTTCTGGGAAGTTGAAGGTCAAAAATTTCAAGTGCCTGCTGATGGCAATTTTTATTGGTTTGATACAGGCCGCTGCCATGCTGTTTGGAATGATGGCGATAAAGATAGAATTGTTTTAAGTGTTAATTTATCTTTATATCAAACAAGAGATGGTGAAGAAATTAATAGTAATATTAATATAGATGATTTTTTACTATCTACAAATTTATAATGAAAATTGAAGTTGTTAATATTAACTTAAAAGAAAATATATATTGGCGAAATAAATTTGAAGAATATAGAGAAAATGTAATATTAAAAAATACAAAAGATGATAAAATTAAAAATTATACTAAAAAAAATTTTAATATAGATTTTCAATTAGGAACTTTTTTAATGTTAGATGTTTCTAATACAAACCATAAAATTGCAGGATTTACTTCTGTATTTAAGCCAAAAATATGGTCTAATGAAATTTGTCGAATATGTAATCGTACCTGGATCGACCCAATATATAGGTCTAATTCATTAAGTGGTAAAGATAAAGCTGGTAAGTCCACTAGAAAAGGCCAAAAATGGGGAATATCTTATGCTTATAAAGATCAAATAGATTGTGCATTAAAATTTCAAAAAAAATTAATAATAATTAGTAGAGAAAATAAACCTTTTAGAGTTAACACTTTACGTTCTATGTCGATTGGTTTAAAGCATTTATATCCTGAATGGCAGTATGATAACGACAATTATTATCAGGTACAAGAAAATGAAAGTAAATATACATCTTGGCAAAAAATAGTTTGGAAAGAATTAGAACCTGAAGCTAAGAAATATTTAAATACATTACCTAAAATATCTGTTAACGATTGGAAAAAAAGATTTGAAAATTAATTTATTCTACAACAATATTAAAAGAAATACAATTTTCCATACAATAATCGTATCTCTCTTGCGCTGAAGTTATAGCTATAATGTCTTTACTAAAATAATTTTTATATTCATCTTCATTAGCAAATTTTATAGTTATTGTATTTACAATATCATTCTCACTCATTTCAGATTTATATTCTAATATTTTACCTAAACTTTTATAGTTTTCAACTAAATTAATAGCAGCAGGACTAGGTGTAAAAAATTTTACATCTTTACTAGGTCTCGCTTGTATTAGTTTTCTAGTATATGTCATATTAATATTTATATTGTTTTTTAACTTTCATTTAACAAATAGTTTTTCTTCAACTATTTCTTTTATAGGTTTGCCAAAATATTTACTTTTAGTATAAGTGTCTGTGTTTTTATCGTAATTTAACCAAGGCGTTAGTCCCATAACAACATTTATTCTAGGTTCCTCTTTTTCTGGTTTGGATATAATAGTGGCCCTATGTTCCACTCTAGTATTCCACAAATAAGCTTTTCCAGTTTCTAAAATATAAGTCTTGTTATTCCATTGTATAACATATTCTTTACTAGTTTGCAATGGTATATTTACTCTTAATAATTGACAAGTAGGTTCATCAACGTGCCAACCAGTATTTTCATTTGGTGTTTGTTTATGGCCAAAAAAATATGCTACTCTACTCCTTGATATATGAAAATTAAATTTATCTAAAAAAAAACCTAAATATTTTTGAATAACATCATCTATTTTTCTAAATCCAAAAGTGTCGTGGTAAGTATCTTTAAGTTGTTTAAAATCACCAGAATCTTTTTGTAGTCCATATACTTGATTCAGTAGTTTTGAGCCAAAACCTTGATGATAAATATTTTCTGATTTTTCAAAAAAAGTAGGATTGTAAGTTAATCCAAAACCCTTATATGTTTCATTTACGCCATGTTTAGTGCGCCAGCCTTGTAAATTTACTTTTTGCTCTATTGATTTTACACCATCTAAAATTTTGTTTACAGGCGGTAAACCTAATTCTTCCAGAGTAAATTCATACCACCCAAAATTATTCTGACGTTCATCTGTATTTTTAAAAAACTTTTTCACCTCATTGACTATCATATACTTATTTATACACATATAAATAATTTTGACTTTTTAACTTCTTTATAGTATAATATGGTTATGAAAAATAGTGTAAATTTAGTATGTACCAGTAAACCTGGCGATGGCTTATTACATTATAGTTATGAACATTGTGATTATTTAAATTCTATAGGAATTAAATCTCAATTAATCATAGTAACTCATCACTCTTTTTCAAAAGATGATTATGTGTTAGCTATTAAAAACAAATATGTTAATTTTAAAAATATTGTATTTAATGAATATAATCCTAACTCAAAAGAAATAACACTGGTTATGGGCAGAAGTATGATTACAATTGCTTATTTAAATAGAAAAAATTATACGAAAGATCAATTATTAACTTTAAATTTGTTATTTAAAAATAATATTATAGCCGTGTATTCTGAAAACCATATTAAAGAGTATGATCAAGCCTTAAATTATTTTAAGCCTTTAAGTATAACTGATCTATGTGACTTTGAAGTTTATCCTAATGGCACAGGCAAACAATTTGAAAAAATTATTAATTTTAGTATATATAAACCTGTGATAAACAACATACAATTTAAATATTTGTTTTTAGGCACCAATAAGAGATATTATGAATCACTAAAAAAAGTTATCAAGGATTTTACATCACACGGCATATTGACATATAATGAAGATTACATTGATAAAAATTATAACAATATTTTTGCACCTGTGAATAATTTATTAAGTTTATTTGATACGTATGTTTACACAAAAGATTACTTTGATCCTGCACCAAGATTAATGCAAGAATGTAGATATTTTAAAAAAGATTTTATATATTTAAGAGACAAAAATATTAAAGATGGTGGCTATGTTTATTACAATAGGCCAGCAAATTGTCTTACTAATACAATTAATAAAAACAATATGAATGTTTTAATTAGAGAAATAAATGAACGGCTGGGATAGAGAATATTTACAAAATAAAGAAGTTTATTTAAAACTTTTTGATAATATAATGTCACGTGAGCAAGAAACAAACGTAGATTTTTTAGAAAACAATATAAAAAAAGTTATAAACAGAAAATATGCAGTTATCGTCAATAGTGGAACAGACGCTTTACATTTTGCTTTAATTAGTCATGGCATAAAACCAAATGATGAAGTTTTAGTTTCAAATTTTTCTTGGATATCCACGGCCTCGTGTATATCAATGGTGGGCGCTACGCCTGTATTTTGTGATGTTGAACTGAATACTTATCATATGTGTTTAGATAGCATTAAGAAAATGTGTTCAAATAAAACACGTGCAATCATATACCCTCATCTTTTTGGTAATATGAGTTATATTAAAGACATTTTATTATTTTGTAAAGAAAAAAATATAATTTTCATAGAAGATTCTTGTCAGGCTTTAGGCTCTAGTTTAAATGATTTAAAGGCAGGTGTAATAGGCGATTGTAGCACATTTAGTTTTAATGCAAATAAAGTTATTGCTGGTATTGCAGGCGGTGGAGCTTTTTTAACCGACTGTGAGAAAAAAGCAGACATTGTTAAAAAATTAAGAAGAATGGGTAAAAATAAAGACTTTGAACTATTAGGCAGAAATTCTAAAATGCTATTATTCAATGCTGAAGTTATAAATTTTAGACTACAAAAATTAAATGAATATAAAAAACAAAGACAAAAAATAGCAAATTTTTACAATACATCATTAAAAAAATTACCTATAAAAATACAAAGTGTATCTAATGATTGTGATAATGTTTATCAAAGATATACTATTAGACTTAAAGATAAAAAAACAAGAGATTTTTTATGTGACAGATTAAAAGCTAATATTCATTACGATAAGCCATTATCTGAAAATTCTATGTACAAAAATATACAATATAAATCAGATGACTGTAAAAACGCCAAAACAATTTGCGATACGATATTATCTTTACCAAATCATCCTTGGGTGACAATTGATGAACAAAATAAAATTTTAAACATAATAGAAATGTCATTATGAAAAACATCATGGCTAATAAATCATTTGATAAGTTTTGTTATATTGATGAAAATAATAACATGATAGATATAACAGATAAATGTCCTGTTAAGCTATGTAAAGATTTTAAAAAGATTTTAAAAGATGAAATTACTCTAAATGAAAGTTTAGTCAATACACCTATTGAAGACATATATCACTATATTGTAGAAAAAACTTATTTAAATCCCTCTTGGATTGAAGAGGTAAAATTAAAAAAACAAACTAAAAAAAAATTAATTATAGCTTTTAACAAATTTTTTTTTGATAAATTAAATGAAAACTTTAAAAGAAATTATTGATAATTATTTAGCCATAGATTTTTTTCTATCTATGTCATGTAATAAAAATTGTCATTATTGTACCAGTTATACTTTAGAAATGAGAAATCTAACTGTTGATATGAATTTTTTAAGAAAAACTTTAGATTATTTAAAAAACTATAAAGTAAGAATATGTTTACTAGGTGGTGAGCCCGGACTAATCAAAAATTTGAGAGATGTTATAAATGAAATTAAAAAATATCCTAATTTTGTATGCTCGGTTTTATCCAATTCATTTATTAGAAAAAAATATCCTGATATACTAGAAGATGATGAGATTCTATATGTAGAACATTTGATACTAGACTTTTATGAAGATAAAATTGAAAAGCTAGGCAATTACGATTTTTTTGAACAAAACAATAAAAACAATTATAATGTTGTTGTTAAAACACCTAATTATTTTAAATATAAAAATAATTTTCCAAATGAAATTAAAAAACTAGAACACGCTAATACTATGTGGAAAGAATTTAATGGTAGATCGCCTATTTTTAATAAAGAAATACAAGCCGCAGAAATAGACCGTAAAATGTGTGCCGCTTTTCCTATGGTGCCAGTGATAGATTTTGAAAAAAAACATATTGTACATTGTAGTAAAAAATTTGCAAACAACGATAAGTTATCTAAAATATTTGAACTAACAAAAGAAAATATTGATAAAATGATGACATTTAAATTATTTAAATACGAAAATTATTGTAAAACTTGCACTGAATATGTTAATCCTCAAGGACACTTTTCATTAAGAAAGTACGGTAATATATTAAATGAAAATTTTTAGTGTCGCTTTAAACTTGCATGATCAAAACACTTATGACGGTGTGTTTCATAATCAAAGAGAAAGATATACTAGGTTTAAACATAATGTAACTAGTGATCCTGAAGATTTTAGTTTAAATGATCAATTTATAAACGAATATTTTAAAAATTTAAATAATACTATTTTAGCTTTTACATATTCATACGGTGGTTTAAAAAAATCGAAAGATTTATTGTTTAATACTATTTTAAAAAATCATAAAGATATATTAAAATATAATCCTAAAAAATTATTTGATTATTATTATAAAGATGATATTTACTATATAGACCATCACCAGTCACACGCCATTTACACTTTTTTTAATTCAGGTTTTAATAAATCAGATATTTTAGCTATTGACGGTATAGGTTCAAAATTTAGAAGTGTTTTTTTCGATAATAAACAAAATTTAATTGATTTATCAAAAGAATTACCAATAGGTTGGTTATGGAACAAGATGTCTAAATTAGCAGGTTTTGGTTCTTTAGGCGCCGGCAAATTAATGGGTTTAGTTGGTTATGGAAAATTAAACGAATATTATTATAACGTATTTGAGACTTTAATTTCAAATATAGAAGAAAAATCTTTTAGTGATAAAAAATATAATATTATTAATGTTAAAAAATATGGTTTAAAAGATTTAGCTTTTACTCTACAAAAATTTACAATAGATAAAATAAAAAAATATGTTTATCCTTTAAAAAGTTGTAACAATATTTGTCTAGCTGGTGGTGTAGCTTATAATGGTTATATGAACGAAGAATTTACAAATCATTATGATAATGTCTATGTGCCGCCTGCAATTGGAGATGAAGGCCAATCAATAGGCACGTATCAACACGCTGATTATATGTTAAATAATAATGTACATAAATCGGAAGCGTTTGCTGGTAGAGATTATAAGTATTTTAAAGGTGAAAAAATGAATTATAAAGAAATAGCACAATCAATTGCTAATGGTAAAATTATAGGTTGGTTTCAAGGAAAATCTGAAAGTGGTAATCGTGCATTAGGTAATAGAAGCATATTAGCTGATCCACGTAATCCAGATATTAAAAATATTATTAATCGAACAATTAAAAAAAGAGAAGACTTTAGACCTTTTGCTCCGGCCGTACTAGAAGAATATTATAAAGAATATTTTGATACAAAAATACCAAGCCCTCACATGAGTAGAATATGTAAAGTAAAAACTGATAAAGTACCAGGTGTAACTCATGTAGATAATACAGCTAGAATACAAACTGTAAACAAAAACTTTAATGAAAAGTTTTATAATTTAATATACGAGTTTTATAAAATTACAGGCGTGCCAATGTTACTTAATACAAGTTTTAACTGTCAAGAGCCAATCGTAGAAACACCTGAACAAGCAATCGACACTTTTAATAAAACAGCTTTAGATATGTTAGTAATTGAAGATAGGGTATTAAAAAAATGAATTACTATGAATTATTAGAAACAAAAAGAAGACACGTTAAAATATACGATAATAAAGTGCCGCCAAAAAGTATCATAGCTAACGCATTATGGAAAGCATGGAAGACTTCGCCATCTAAAAACAATGCTATGGCGTATCAAGCATTAGTTTGGGGGCCTGATAAGATATTAGAAAAAGAAGCAATACATAGTTTGTGTGTAGAGTCTCATAAAGGCGCAGAAGAGAGAGGTGTCAAAAGACGTTTAGCAACAATAACACAAAAAGGTAAACCTAATCCTTATTATGAACACATAAAATTAAATCCTTATCTTATAACAATTCATAGTAGGGTATCGAAACCAAATAGATATTATGAAGAAAAAATAAAAGAAGGTCATTTTTATGATCAAGGATTTGAAAAATATATAGAATTAATTATAGACTCTGTATCTGTTGAAGTTGGGTTATTTCTAGCTAATTTAACGGTTTATTTACTAGAGGCAGGTTTAGATATATCTTATAATTCTTGTTTTGTAAGAGAGGTTGAAGGTTGGCATAAAGTAGGTTTAAATTATGTAAAAACCAGGCCCATATCAATGATTACTTGTGGCTATGCAGAAAGATATAGAAGACAAGATTTAAAAGAGTCAGGCAAAGAGGTTTGGGATATTAAACCTGATGTTAATGATATTATAAAATGGATATAGATTTACAACTTTTTAAAAATATAATAAGAGAAGGTAGGCATAATACAGATTTATTAGATTCTTATAGTGAGAATCAATTTAAATCAAAAGAGTTATTGATTAATCATATAAAAAATTTAAAAATATTAAATAAAAAATCAGAAGTAATTATATACGGGTGTTGGTATGGTAGTATATTAATACCAGCGTTTAGAGAAGTTAAAAGAATTACAGCTATAGACAAAGATGAAAAAATAATTAATATAGCTAAAAACAGATTGTTTAATCATTATAAAAATGTAGATTTTATTGTTGATGATATTTTTTCTTGGTCATTGAAATCAAGTAGAATTAAAAAAACAGATTTAATCATAAATACATCTTGCGAACATATGATACCAATGAAAAATTTGTATAATCAATATGACAATATAAAATCTTATTTTGCTTTTCAATCTAACAATATGTTTAATATATCAACACATATTAATTGTGTTAACAATATAAACGAATTTAAAAATCAATTACCAAATAAATCAAGTGTTTTAGTAGAAGATAAAATATCTGATGAACGTGGCACCAGATTTATGTTAATAGGTAAATTAAATATAGATAAAAAATTGTAATATGACTGAAGAAGAAATAAGAAAAATTGTTGATATGCAATATGATTGGGATAAAGAAAGAGAAGTATTAAATAATATGCAAAAATGTCAAAGAAATTGGGATTATTCAAAATTTGATATTAAAAATAAATTTCATAAAGAAATGATTGATGAATTGTTATGGATAGCTCAAAATAGTCCCACTAAACAACACGAAGGTTATTATGATATCTATTGGACAGCAAATAGAGAATTAATACAAGAAATGTCCAGATATACTTGGGGAAATACACACAGAAGGGAGCCTCCGTCAAATTTAAGAAATCCTCAAGCTAATGCGAGTGTTTACATTTTATGGATAGCAAAAGAGCCAAATTCACAATTAAATTCAAACGCAGATGGTACATTAAAAGATAATAAACACCACGAGAGATGGTTAAATGCTTATGTAAGTATAGGCCTATCTTTAGGTTTAACTGCTAGAGCAGCAATCAAAATGGGATTTGTAACAGGTTATAATAAAAATCATAATGATTTAAATGGTGACGATTTTTGGGAAAAAAAATTAGGTATACTAAAAGAAGTTAATGATGGTTGTAAAAAAGTAACTTATGGTTTAGGCATAGGATATCCACAAAAAAATAAAGAGCGCTGGGAATCTGATGAAACCGAATTTATGATTGGTGCATCAAATGGTAGTAGAATAACATTGACCGGTCAAAAAAATCATCCTAGAACTGGCATGAATATGAGAAGAGCTGAAATAATAGATATTAGAGGCAAAGAGAATAAAAAAATTTTAGATTCTTATGGTAATGAACATATTGTGCCTGAAAAAATAAATTACAAAATTCACTCTTTTCGTAATAGACACATTGATATAATTGAGATTAAATGAAAAGAATAATTTATAGTTTTTATATTGAAGTGCCTGATGATGAGTTTGTTGATAATATTAATACAAATTTAAATAGTAAAAAACAATTTAAAGAAAATTATATTAAATTATTAGTAAATAAACAATCTTATGCTGATAAAATAAATGTGAATTTTAAAATGTTTGAATATGATGATTATAAAGAATATCATAATAATTTAAAAAATAAGTATCCTTTTTTATCAACATACAATATTATTAATTTTTTTAAATTACATTTATTATATCAGTTGTCAAAATCTTATGATGAGATATTATATTTAGACTTTGACGTAGTTATTTTAACTGGTGAAAATTTTTTTAATATTTGGAATTTAAATAAAGGCATATGCGTATATGATAATTCTAATTTAGTAAAAACAATAAGCAATGTGAAAGAACACACTCAAACTATTAGAAGCCCTACATCAAAATACTATAACACTCAAGCTATGTTGATAGAAAAAAAATTAAGCTCAAAAAACAAAGTTGTAAACACAGGTATAATAGGTACAAACAAACATCATATTGATAAATTAAAATATTTTGATAATTTTGATAACGATATAAATTTAATGACAAAATTAAAATCAAATTATGATATATTTCCTAAAAAAATTGTAAATTTTTTTGGTTACGACAATGAAACTTTGTTTAGTGTAAAAATAAATGAGAACGCCGTGCCAGTGCAGTGGTTAGATAATAAGTGGCATTATTTTTTTTGGGATCAAGGCTTTATACCTAACGAAGCTAAATTTGTACATACTGTTAATAAAAATTTTGACGTAGTATGGAGAAAATTAAATGCTTAAAATATGTACAGTATATTTTGAAGGTTTTTACACTCCAGAATATGTTTCAAAGTTATATAGAGCATTAAAAAGAAATTCAAACACACCTTTTGAATTTATTTGTATATCAGATAATAGAAATATAGAAGCTGATATAATACTACCATATAATCATTATGGCGATATAAAAAAACACTGGCACAAATTAAAATTTTTTAGCCCTCAATTTGGTAATCAAAAACCTGGTGATGATATTATTATAATGGACATAGATCAAATAATAGTAAATAATGTTGATGAATTATTAAATTGGCCAGTTTTAGAAAACGAATTAATAACTTATGGGCAATGGTGGACAAAAAAATTAAAAATAAATGGAGGATTTTATAAATTTAAATCAGGAAGTTTAAAATGTATATGGGACGATTTTGTTAAAAATGTGGAGTTTTGGCAGTTAAATTATTATCGTAAAGGTATAGTACACGCAAAATATTACGGTGAACAAAATTATGTAAATTGGAAAGTACAAGAACATAAAATTAAATTAACCTTAACTCCTGAAAAATGGCTAGGCAAATATACAGACGATATAGAAAAAAACTTACATTTAAATAAAGTTTATAGCAAAAAGTTTAATACTGATTATATGATATTAGATGAGGTGCATAAATATTTAAAGATTGTGCATTTTACAGGTGTTAAAGAAACAATACACAATAATAATTCAAAATTTATAAAAAAACATTGGGTTTAACATGGATCTTAATAAAGAAAAAGATATAATTAAGCAACTTCAAAAATGTCAAAGAAACTGGGATTATTCTAAAACTATACCTGAAGAACACATTGAACACTTTTTGTGGATAGCTCAAAATGCTCCATCAAAACAATGGCAAGGCTTTTATGATGTTTATTATTTTAAAGATAGAAAAGTTATAGAAGAATTTTATAAATGGACTTGGGGGTCAACGCACACTAAAATACCACCTGCAACTTGGAGAAATCCACAAATGAATGCTAATTTTTATATTTTATTTGTGGCAAAACATACATCTCAATTAGTTAATTGTTATAATGACGGTACTGATGCAAAACCTGACGAAAAATTTATGTGGGAAAACTCTTTTACACATATAGGTTTAACATTAGGTTTAATTATGAAGGCTGCAGGAGATTTAGGTTATTATACAGGTTGTAATAAAAGTAATGGTATGGGGCCTGATTATAATTATGAATGGGAAAAAAGAATGGGCATATATGAAGATGTATTAAAAGGTGAGAAAAGATTAGCCTTTGGAATTGGTATAGGTTATCCACAGAAAAATAAAGCTAGAAATCTACATGATGATTATGAATTATCGATTGGTGCGGCCAATGCTCATAATATGACTTTATATAAAGAGGGTAGAGATCCAATAAAAAATCATAAGTGGAGAAAAACAAGAATTATAGATGTTAGAACTGCTAAAGATAAAGAGATTGATCCTTATGGCAATATTCATAGAACACCTAGACAACCTTACATAAAAGTAAATTCTCATTATCCTAGAACAATCAAATGTATAGAAGTTAAATAATGAGAGTCATTTGTTGTTGTTTTGGTAATAAATTTAATCAGTGGCACGTTGATAATCTTAAATACATGATAGATAATTATTCAGGCTTAAAATATAATAGTTTTGAAGTCATTGAAAATAACATTTATAATAACTGGTATAACAAATTACAAATGTATGAGATGTTTAAAGACGGTGAAAATCTATATTTTGATTTAGATATTATTATATATGATAAATTGCCAAATTTGATTAGAAAAGAATTTACATTGCTATATGATTATTGGAGAGACGGTGAAAAAACTCATACACCATTAAATTCTTCTATTGTTTCTTGGACAGGTGACGTATCACACATATGGAAAAAGTTTATATCAAATGATGAATATTACTTAAAAAAATATAATAAAGGTAGCGATGAATTTTATTATAAAGAAATAGAATATAAAACTTATGATGATATTTGTTATTCTATTAAAGGTCATGAATATGACAAAGAACCAAATAAAAAATATAGTGTTTGTACTTTAGGCCAAATGCACCATCTAATGGAAGAAGGCTGGCAAGGTTGGTGGTCTAATTATTTATTAAATGAAAAGCAGCTTCTAAAGCTTCAATTTTAGTTTTTGCTTTTCTTAATTTAATTTTTACCTCTTCGTTAGTAGAATTTTTTACTTTATCTAATTCAAATAAAGATAATTTTAAAGCAAATAAGTGATCATCATTTTCATCTTTAAAAATAGCTTCTACTAATAAAGGAAAAACTTCGCTTGTAACTTTATCAAGTTGACCTATAAGACCATTTTTTTTTGCTATTTCTATAGCCGTTTTTTCAAATAATTCTTTTGCTTTTTTATTTTTTTCATATGTCGCTTCATGTAACTCATCTATGTTAATAAATTTTATTAATGCTTTAAAACTAACAAAATTTACATCATATGGTATAATAGTAGAAAGAGTGGATTTTTTATCATCACTAGTTGTTAAAACTTCGATATTTTTTCTTTCATTATCTATAAAATAAGCAGTAATTAAATTTTCTTTTAAGTATTTTTCAGTTAATGTCATAAATCTCCTATATTTTATTTATTCTTAAATAATATGTATCTGTTGTAACAGGCGTACCATCTGGAAATTCTTGAGCTCTATAATCATCAACATTTACAAATCGTGTTTGATAATTACCTGATCCATTTAAAATGGTGTTAGCCATACCAGTGCCTCTAATATTTCCTGATCCTGCAGCTCCAATTGTATAAGTTATTTGATGGCCAGTAGATGAAGCGGCTTCACTTCTTATATATTCTGCTAATAAACTACCTATACTTGCTTGAGAAAATTCTCTTATATTATTTGAAGCATCAGCAAACATAGGCACTTGTGTTAATGAAACAGCTGCACCATTAACTTGATGTAAATAATAACTATTAATTGTTACTGGTTGATCTAATGTTTCAGGTATTTGGTCAGAAGTATATAAAGATGTGTCAGCTCTAGTATCTAAAAATATTGGCGTAGCAGAAACTAAAGTAGAACCTGCCACACTTGCGCTAGTTGAAACAAAATAAGTACCACCTTGTGATGATGTTGTCGTATCTAAAACTAAAGTATCTATAGCAGGGTGTATAAATGTATCTAAAAAATCTGTTAAACTCATAGCTGCTATATTTCCACTCGAAGTATAGT
>Ga0194117_10004454_pt1 | contig 13348 bp, 6 predicted proteins | sample TA2MahsurfametaG_FD_160579 | JGI IMG/M metagenome (GOLD analysis project Ga0194117, IMG submission 160579) | Freshwater microbial communities from Lake Tanganyika, Tanzania - TA2015009 Mahale N1 surface | ecosystem: Environmental > Aquatic > Freshwater > Lake | place: Tanzania: Lake Tanganyika...
AAAAGTAAAAGAAATCGGAGTGAGTAAGTAGAAAAGATTAGGAAAATAGAGATTTTTAACACTATTTAATAAATATCAAAATACTGATCAAGAAAAGGAATAGTATTACTTTTAACTATTGAAGAGCTTAAAATTATGGGGTAAATGCTATCCAACCGTTATCAATAGCATAGACAAAGTATCGAATGTCAAGTGTTTATGTGGTCAACTGTAAAAAGAAGGAGTTTAATTCCCCGAATACGAATAAATCTTCACAGACTAAGCGTTATTTTAATCTAATCGAAGAAAAAAAATCAGGATAAATGAAAAGCTATTCAACTACATGTAGAGTATGTAAGGAGAGAGGAAAATTTCAACTGTAAATATCTATATCTAAGAGGCATGTTCTTTTCTCTATGAAAACAAAACTCCATTTGAGGTATTCAGTGAGGAGATAGAAACTGTCCGAGAAACATTGACTAAAATCTGTTAAAGCTAGAATAAAATCGATTAATGCATCTAGATTTTGAGCAAATTTTGTAGAGACTTTGATGTGAATATATAAAAGGGGCAGTTTAATAATGCAGATCCTTAGTTTATAATCAATGAAGGGGTACCTTTAATTTAGAGAGCTGAGAAGATAATGCCCTATCTGGAACAGTACAAGGAGAAGGTCATTCACTTTGATGCCTTGAGAACTACACTCCATGAAGTATTTTGTTAGTTACTTAGCATAAAAAATAGTTGACAATCACTTAAGTCTACAACTCTTATAGACAGTCGAAGTTTCTTGAATCCACCAACTTACAAGACATAGCAGGCTAGAACTTAAATATGAATGCTAATACAGTTTCATATAGACTGGATTTGTTACCCATGCCTAGAATCGATCTTACGTAATCACATGAGTTGACAATGTAGTAGATTTTAAAATAAAAATACAGAAGCAAGATGGTTGTTCCTAATAAAGTGCCCAATCCTCTTACGAAAAAACCAACAACAGCTCCTACAATTCCTACAGGAACTGATGAACTTCTCTTCAATTTCAGTGTGGACAACTTGATGTAGAGCAGACAAATAGTCAAAAAGATGTCTCCAAATTGTTTGAAGTTGTTAAACAAGCTATAATATCTATCTATCCACTAGGATTTCCAGTGGGGAACAGGTAAATTTCAATAATCAAAAAGATCGTCAAGAGTATTCTGATATCATTAAATTTTGTAAGTTATCTCGTATTTGTAATACGCATCAAAATCCATTTATCGGTTGAATTTATTGTAGTACACATGTTTTACATATCAAATTGATATTTATGATTAAGAATCTCACCAAGTGTCTCCACAGAACTTTTGCTACAAAGATTACCAACAGAGAAGCTTTGAATAAAGCTTTGGACGAGTAACTAACCAGAGATCCTAAAGTGTTCATTATTGGAGAAGAAGTTGCTTACTATCATGGTGCTTACAAAATCACCAAGGGACTTATTGATAAGCATGGACCTAAAAGACTCTGGGATACCCCTATCACCGAAGCAGGTTTCACAGGAATCGGATGCGGTGCTGCTTTGATGGGCCTGACACCTGTTGTCTAGTTTATGACCATGAATTTCGCTCTACAATCTATCGATCACATAATCAACAGCTCAGCCAAACTTCATTACATGAGTGGAGGAGAATTAAGTGGAGGTATTGTATTCAGAGGATTGAACGGCCCAGCAGCTGCAGTTGCAGCTCAACACTCTCAATGTTTTGCCTCATGGTACTCAAACATTCCTGGATTAATCACTATTTCTCCCTACGATGCTGAGGATAACAAAGCACTCTTAAAAGCTGCTATCAGATCTAAAGAGGTGGTTGTTTTCCTCTAAAACTAAAATCTTTATGGTTAAACTTTCTAAATTAGCGACTAAGCTCTAGATAAAGATTTTGTTGCTCCCATCGGCAAAGCAAAAATAATGAGAGAAGGAAAACATGTTACCTTGGTTGGATATTCAAGGAATGTGCACTATGCTTTGCAAGCTGCTAATGAATTGGCTAAAGAAGGTATTTCTTGTGAAGTTATCAATCTAAGAACTATCAAGCCTCTTGATAGAGACTGTATTGTCAAGAGTGTAATCAAAACTAATAGACTTGTCACAATTGAGGACGGATTCCCACAATCTGGAATTGGAGCAGAAATTGCTGCAATTATTCACTAAACAGAAGCATTTAACTATCTCGATGCTCCTATCGAAAGAGTGACAGCTATAGATGTTCCCATGCCCTACGCTAAAAAATTATAGGAGGCAGTTGTTCCAGGCCCATCAACTATAATAAAAGCAGTTAAGAAAACTTTGTAAGGAGTCAGACTTTGATTCTTATGATTATAACATTCTAAATATATGCTAATAAATTTAAACTAATGAAAATATAAGATCATAATTACTTGGAAGGTTGACGCCTGTGTGAATTTATTTTAGAAATATGGATATTTTTGAATTAATAATGGTGAACTTTACTTGGAGTTATGAACTCACTTAAATCGAGGCAAGGTATTCCTCCTCGACTTTAGCTTGTCTTTTTGGTTGTTGAGAACTCTCTACTTGTATAGGAGTTCTTATTGCTGGTATTTTTGATGTTTTAGGGATTCATATTAATTTTTATGTACCTCACCTTGATTGTGTTTCCATTTTGATTGACTTCGTCATGTTCACAACTGATGCTTTCTTTGTTTTAGATGCTGCTAAATCTTGATATTTCTTCGAGGATGAGATTTTTTCTAGTTTAGTGAAGTTCTAACATGTTCTTCTTTAATTTCATGTAACTTTACTGTATTCTTTGCTTGAATATTTTTGTGACTGGCTTGATTAGGGTCGCAGCTTTATGGAAGTAACCTTTGCTCTCGTGCAGATTAAGTTTGACATAGGCATTGACTCTATTGCTGCGAAGATTTTACAAAAATTTAGAGAGTGCATTATAATTGCCATGTGTAAGAGCTTAAGGTAGAAAAACGGAATTAGTATACTCCCGATGATAGTGTGTATACTTTTGTATTTATCGAAACGCCCATCTTTTTAGTTTAGTTTCAATAATTGTTAGAGAAATAAGGGCTTCCTCTTCCGTTTTACAGTATTTGTAATCCTGTTGATTCATGTTCATCCTGCAACTAAGGGCAGTTCGATTACCCGTTATTCCAATCGAAGTTGCGATTAACTCGTTTCCTTGAGTGATGAATGAATGATCAATGTTATTTGTCTGAGAAAGGTTCCACCTAAAACTCATAATATAAAGATAAAACAAATAAAACAAACTATACAACGCTTACCATACAATAACATCAATAAATCAATGATAAACAGTAAGTACATTAGAATATAGCAAAATCAAGTAGAAGTGAGCTTCATCAAAATTGTTAATCTTTGAGACAGGCTATGAGCTATCTCTGGATTTTCACATGTTACAGCTTTTGGTTGGAACGGATTCTGTTTGAAGTGAGAGAGCAGAGAGGTGAAATATGGTGGAGATAGTATCCTAAAAGTACTCTTACGAGTTCTAAGTAGAGCTTCTGCTAATTTAGTTCATATAACTCATTTTTTTAGAATTAAACACTAAGAAATTGTTTAAGAACTGGTAAAGTGACATAGTTTCCCACTTTTTCTTTTTTCATTTTCAAAAAAGCATAGAATTTTTTTTAGTTGAAATTGGAAAAATAACACTTACTTTTTACATATTTTTCGATAATTTACTGACTTTTTATTTACCGAGTGAGGAAACTCAACATCTGTCGTATCTTGATTGGTAACACATTTCTATTATCTTTTAAAAAATTTCTTTTTTTCTTCCCTTGTCTTTCATAAGGACGATATTCTTCTTTTTATTTCTTCTTTAACACTTTGCCTGTTTTCTGGGTTATAGCTTGTTTTTACTATTCAGAGTCGAATTTTCTCGAAGCATTTTAAGGGAAATGTGAAGGAGTTGTACAATTGTGGGATAGAAGAAAGCCGTTATCTGGAGTTGATAGATGTGGAAGAGTAGAGTCTTCTAAGTTGTTGACAACCTGCAAAACATTACAGATCTTGGGTGAGGAGTATTGCTGGAACGGAATTAGGGTGTAGTAGTAAGGAAAGGAGGAGGTTTAATTGAGAAAAGACTGTTCCATGTTGATTTAATATTATGCAGTAATTATAAATCGTCGACCTTAAAAAATCTAGCACTTGAGTTAATTTTCCTCCAAATTCCAAGAGAGCCTCATTTGTAAATTGCCTAGCACTTTAGGAGCATTATCTTCTAAAGTTATTGCCTTTTTTAAGAAATGATTACAATTTAACTCATATTTTATGAGGTACACACAAAATTATTAGAAAATTAACTTAAATCAGTGATCCAAATAGTTTTGGCTTGAGTGTTTCTAACTTTGAATATGAAACGTGTCAAACTTATTTTTTGTATTTTGTGCAAATAATAAATTTAACTCTTTTTAGGAAAATTAAGTAATTTAGAAATATCTGCCAAATAAAAACAAAATTTATAGTACAATTCGATGTTTTAAGACGAGATTAAGGCTTAGTGCGATGCAAATATAAAACTATCAACGTAAGTATACAAGTCTTGGTTTTGGCAAGTTACATTTTTACTTTATAGCTTAGCGACTGCTGTTTCGCTTCATTAGCTAAGGTAACCTCTATTCGCTACGATCTTTTACCATACATGTATATTTGTTTCTTGCACTCTCTGCTCTTACCAGTTGTGAGTTATTTTCATAGTTGCTTCGAGGTAAGCGATTTTTGAGTTAACCCCCAAAGTTATACTTATTGGGAATTTTAATTGTCTGTAAAAGTTTGTTTTATTTGTTCATCATCAACTCATAACTTGATTCGTTGAATTTCTCGTTGGGATAGAGATACATTCTCTTTCTAATCAAATTGTGATGGAGTAGTCCTTATGCACTTGGTCTATCTTTAGGATTTGTTATGAGACACAGTCTAAGAAGACTTTAAAGCTATTCAGAGTATTATGATGGTATGCGATCAAATACACCTACACTGATTCTTTTCTTTAAAGTTTGGATGTCAGTTGCAGTGAAAGGTGGTCTGAAAGATGCCATTTCATAGAGAACACATCCCAAAGACCAAATATCACATTTTCCATTGTAGGGAAGATCAGACCATACTTATGGACTCGCATAGTAAGGTGTCCCTGTCTGGGTGACAGCTAGACCACTTTTGCTGATTTTGCTAACATTCAGATCACCCAGTTTGATTTATTAATTGTATTTAGTCAGAAGTAGATTGGCGCTTTTGATATCTCTATGAAAAATGTTCATTTTATGGAGAGTTTTCAATGCGTAGAGCACTTGGATAGCCATACGCCATATCTCACTTTCAGGGATATATTACTTGCGCTTTTGATGAAATTTGATGTAGGCAGATAGATCGCCACCTTCTGCGAATTCAGTTATGAGTAGTAGTGCTCCTGAAGTTTAGTCATAGTGGACATCTTTGAAAGCGAGGATATAGGGGTTGGTGATGGAGGCAAGAATTCTAACTTAATTGAGAGTGTTAGTAATTTATCTATTGTTAGTGTTAGCAATTTTGATTTTTTTCATGGCATAGATACAGCCATCCTCTTTTCTCTTAACTTTATAGACCGAAGCGAATGCTCCTTCTCCGACTTTGGAGATGATATCGAAATTTTGCATTTCGTTAATTAAGAATATATAATGATTTGTATTATAACTATCTACTTAATTACAAATATTTCATATTATAACAAACTTAAACCTGAGCAGGCTCATATTTACAGATCTACTTTGATTTATCAAATCGAAATGTTCGAAGGTTGTAAATTAATCTCATCACTATAGATATAATTTTTAGTAATATTATCTATAATTTATTAGTTTTGATCCATCAAAATTTGTAACTTTTACATCAATACTTAAAAAAAGGTATATAGTTACTATTATGATCAGCGACGACATCCTCTCTCAGGATTGATCACCTCAGGACCTAATATCATTTATCGAGGAGTCATCTGAAATGAATAGTTTTATGTTCGCCTTGAGATAAACTACAGGGAACCTGTGATATCATAGGTAAGTCTTGCACTCTAATCAAGTTTTGCTTATTTTCTGTTTAGAACTTTTTGAAAATTTAGGACTGCTTGCTGTATTTTGGTAGGAGATGCTATTTTACGGGCTGTTTTAGTATCAAAAAATTTGTCTAGCTCCTCTCTCGGTTCAAATACTTTTCTATCTTTGTAGCTCGCAAAAGGATGGTACTTTCTAAGTTTATGACGTTGGCTAAATCAAAACATGCTTACGACATTATTTGCGAGTAGGAAAAATCTAAATCTGTGTTTCTATCGTAATATATGGGATTTTAATTGCGAATACGTTGGAGTTTATCTTTTTGGAAAGAGAGATGGTGGCTTGTTCGATTTTATATTCTGCCTTCAATGGTATTTTAATATTCAAAAGGAGATAGTCCACACTGACCAGATGGTGCTGTATTAATGGTTATGATCTAAATCCTCTAAGGTTCTTGTACTTGTAAACTCATTATTCTATCGTTAGACTTTGTGTTCTCTCTGTTGCTTAGAGTCTTTGGTTATTACTTCTGAATACTGACCTTCTTCTTGTGCTTGTTAGATCTTTTTGCTAAATCAGCTTTGAGTTTCTGCCTGTGTTACAATTGTTTGTTTTTGAACCTCTATGGGTTGGAAAAACTGAAGCGGGAAGTGTCATAATCAAGATCATAAAAATCCTTAACTATCCTATTCCCCCAAGCAGGTTTAGTATCTCTTCCTACTATACGATTGAAGAAAGAGCCTCTAGTACTATTAAGCTTGTCTTTACCTTAACTACTTGTTCTTGAATCTCGTGGCATAATAATAAAATTAAGTAAAGCAAGACGAAATGATTCAATTTTAGTGGAGTTTTTAATACAAATCAACATGAAAATGTTGAGGTTAGTATTGACTCATTCAATCATGTGAATAGGGTTGAAAATTGAGTACTTTCTTTTAAAGTTGTGATCGATGATTTTTATAAATTAATAAGAAATGTTCATAGTTCTTGTTTACACAAAATAGTCCAAGTTAAAGTTGACTATATAAGATCAAAAGTATTAGCGTACTAGCTCTCCAACTGTAAACATCGTGTATACAGCTACTGCGATGAACAACCCATAAAGTACCACTTATACTATGCCTCTTGTTAGTTCTCTGAGTTTAAGACGTGCTTCAAAGTAGACTCCCAAGCTAACTCCCAGCAACAGCCAAAATCCTACTTTAAGTGCCCAGTGTAGGAGTGTTTATTGTTCTAGTTATTTTTTGCATTGTGTTATCTCGATTATTAGAGCTAAGATGATGATTAGAGCTATGTTTTTCATAAGATACATTATCTTAATAAATTATAATAAGTTTGTTTCTGTTTGATTTGCTTTTATTTGTATCGAAGAGTGAACTATAAAACTGTCTGTTTAGATTTAACGAACGAAAGGTATTTCATCTTCGCAAAGAAGATAATTTGAGCAAACAAATTATAAAAATTCAAATTCGCAATCTCTCAATATTACATCCATTTTTAATAATTACTTTTGTGATATGTGAGTTCTTATTATAATAGTTGTACCACGATCACACTATTTTTTGTTGTGGACACCGGATTAACCTACTAAGCAATCTCCGTGATTAGGACCATCCTTTGTCCTAGTCTACTGCTTTGACCACCTTCAACTCCTTAATTTTGTTTTTGATATTATTTAGTTCAAAATAAGTCAGCAACTGGCTAGCTGTGTCTCGAATTTTCTCGTCTTACTGTTTTAGCCATTCCTCAACTTTGAGTAAACTTCTCTCGAGACAGTGTATTTCTGTTTTCTTCCTGAGGAGATCAATGTCGGAGGAAGTAGTATAGTCGTCAGTAATGGTCTTGGTGGGTTCTGAGTTAGAATTATCAAACTTGATGATGTTTCTGATGGTTTACAATATCTATATTTTCTGTTAGTTGGGTAAATGTTTTAAGCTTTTTCTTATCTTTTATTTTTGATTATCAATATATTATTTTTTACGGGATAGCTTCAATTGCTCCTCCTTTTCTGCTGCCTCTTTCATCTACTCATAACCCTATGGAGATTTATACATCAAGTATGTGGTGGGAGGATACGCAGGATATGGAATTGGAGGTGGTGGATATGGATACATGTACCCACCACCCATACCAAACATTTTGTAATTATTTTCACTTGATTTTTCAGCTGCTGGTTCTTCTCGCATCATCCTTTCGTTTGGCATGCTTCTGTAGGAATCATTTGGTTTTTAATAATTAGGTGGTTGATGTGCATACGGTTAACCATTCTTAGAATTTTGATAGTTTAAAGCACCAGAAGGCATTGACATTGGAGGCATCATCGAAGGTGGTGGGTAGGGATAGCTATTTGGGTGCATATAACCTGGCGGTGGCATGGGATATGGAAACATGTGTGGTGGTATATGATGAGGTATCATGAGCATTGGTGGGTACATGTAAGGATTGTAAAAAGGAGGTGCCTGATAGGGATTATGTCTTTTCTGTATATCCTGAGTGTTGTTATCGTCTTTTGGGTAGTTTGGTCTGTCACTTCCGTAAATTTCTTTTTATTTTTATTTTCGATCGTATCTATTCTTTTACTTCTCTCTTTCCCTATCACGTTAAGTATCATTATGATAGTGTCTACTTGATTTATGGCTTGATTTGTGACTTTTCTTCCTTGCTTAGGCAGATGACCCATTTTATATTTGATATTGATTGTGCTTTACTGTCTCATATTCGATGTCTGGCTGTGCCGAGTGCTGTAAAATTTGTGTGGGATGTGGAGGAAGGGTTGGGTGATGTTGTTGTGAATCGTTGAGATGCGATGGTGGGTTGGTATGGGGATTTATAGGATAAGGGGATTGAAAGTGCGGGTTATTAGGAGTTGGAATTGCATAATTTGGGAGCTATCCCTCCTCAACGTCTTAAGTATTAAGATTAAGATTAGCAACAAAGGAACTACTCATGGCGCAAAGTGTACACAATTGAATATTTAATACCTTATGTAATACAACATATTCATACAATATTAGATAGATGGAGTGCACAAAAAAACAATATCGTTGTTTGACGTTGGTTACTTTGGTTTCTTTTTGTTTTTTGCGTCAGCTTTGGCCACTTATATATGCTATTATGAAAATTAATTAGTCTTAGATGAAAATCAATCATATGAATTGACAAGTAAACTAGGCATAGTTTATAGTTTATTATAAAATAGCTTCAAATGTTTATGGATTAATCGTACATGCTTAAATTGACTTTAAATGTTGTGAATATGCATTTGGGTTATAAATATAAAATACAGTTCCGATACAATTAAAATTGAAGTTTAAACTTCAAGACTTACAACTGGTTGATAATTAAAAAGAACTGTTTAATAGAGTAAAAAGATCAAGAAGGGATACCATTTCATCGGTTTTTTAGCTACATCACTCTTTTACCTTTCTCAACTGCATTATATAATAATTACATTCAATCGTTGGACGAATATGTAACAGATCTTTTTTATTACTTATGAACTCACTCTTCAAACTCCTCATTCTGAACTACTGATGACCCTAGAATCCCAATTTCTTGTCTGAAAACTCATCGTATTTTAACAATTTTCCTTGAGAGCTCTCCTTTATGGGACCTTTTTCAAGTGAAGGTCTTTTTTATAACTTCGAGACACTTTTTGTTTTGATGCTGATTGTCTTAGGTAGAGAGGCTTCTTTTTTCTTTTCAGTTTCAAACTTCTTAGGTGGTTAATCTAGGTTAAGTTTTTTTGTTTCAAAGTTGATTCTGAGTGGTTCTTTCTTAGTTGCATAATTTTTGATATCTTGATGTTTATTGATTCCTCCGAAGGTGCTGACAGTAAAAATGGATTTCGTTTTGAGTAATTGAGTGGAAATATGAATGTTTGTCATTTTCGGTGATAATCTGTCTTATCCAATCGAGTCTTTTTCTTTGCTATTGCTTTTGTTATTATTTTTGAATTATCTGATATTTACTAGTTTTTAAATGGACTCTTTCTTCTTTTTGAAATTGAATTTGTTAATGGAATTGGAGTTACTTAGATTTGTGCTGTTACTTTTGGATATTTCTTCGTATTTTTACTTGACATAATTCCGTATTTTGCCTTTAGGACGGTCTTTTTCTAATGCCATTGGACTATTATTAGAAAGAGTTGAGATCTAAGATAGAGTGGATAGATCGTTAAGCATGGCACTGAGTTCATGCTGTAAATTTTACAAATCACGTTTCGAATGATTTTTCTTGTCCTCTTCTAACTTTTTCTTCTATTTCTACTTTCTAGCTTCAGCTCTCAAGTAATAATTTTTAGAATATGGGTTGTATTACGAGATTTCGAGTAGTAAATGACTTATTGCTACATAATTTCGTGATTTTTGGTCATCGGCTTGTGAATCTCCTGAACTGGAATACGATTCGTTATAGATGAGTTTGAGTTTTTTGTAGACTAGGTCTCTCTTTTTGTCTTGCCATTTGGCGTAGGCTTATTCAATACCTTTTATGAAGATGCGTGGACAATCCTGGTGATAGAAATAATACTCTTTGAACGTGAATATTTTGTTGTCAAATTCTTTACTCTGGTACCATCGCTTCAGATTTTCTTCGAGGTCGATGAGATACTCTACATCTTCGTAGAAGATATTGGTGGGTGTTCTCCTTTCCTTGACGATTTGATTGATCATGTTGGGATAGAAGTAGATCTGTGAAGCTGCGTATTTATTGAACAGTTTCTTTTGGATGGAGAGTGTTCCCTACTGTATGTGTTCGACCATCTGACTTATTTTTATATTATATCGCAGTGCCCTTTTATTGCAAATTAATGTTTATTTTATCCATTTGATTTCCATTTTTGTGTGGATATGGAATGAACAATCTAGTATAGTAAATAAGCTTGATGATGTGATAATATTTATATTTTGTTATAATTATGGAGTCTGACAAATAATTGAAACTATCTCAGCAATAATAGTAGACTTTGGCCAAATTGAAACAATTGCTCTACTCTGCAGGAGCCAACTATGATCATCTTGAAGTCAAGTACCTGGCGAAGGGGTATAGAGGTGTTATCACCACCCAACCCATCAAAGTATTTACGATAACAAATAGAAAAATACGCCCATCGTTTATATCCCTAAATCTTAGCTGATTACTCTCTAGCTGGCAAAATAAGACCCAATCAATAAAAAAATCATTAGTAAAAAAGTATAGCTCGCATCTCCCAAACATACATATCTCGCCATTTTTCTGCTTCAATAGCTTCTAAGAAATGAGTAGTAGAAATGGAAGTTGTATCTTGATCTTCTGCCCAAAGATCTATACAATTTTCCTATCAACTATAAAAACTAGGAGTTGTATGAACTTGTGGGATCTCCTTTCCTTATACAGATACACTAAAAAGTCTTAGATCTGAAAAAAGACTATAATCGAATATGTTTCGTTAGTGAACAGTTCAGAAAATATAAATTCAGCGATTTCTGTTGGGCACGTACTATTGTAGGCAGTAGAATATTTGGACTGTTCATTAATGGCGTCAAAACAGATATTTTAGCGCCATTTGCAGATATGCTCAACCATCGACTTCCTAAATAGACCTCTTGGAATTACATCGATGAACGTGAGGGATTCGTAATATAAAGTTTACAGGACATACAGAGTGGAGTGTAAGTATTTGATTCTTACGGTAAAAAATGCAACTCACGATATTTGCTCAACTATGGCTTTGTGGTAGAGAACAATAATGAAAATCAAGTGGTAACAAGTTTGTAACTTAGTGCTTGAAGGTTTAAATTGATGGTCCTCTTAAATAAAAAAAATTGGAAATGCTGCAGAAGATTTAAAATTGTAGGATTTTAAAATTGTCAGCTAACCTTAACAGCACGATTTTTTATGAAAGTATGGGATTTCTGAGATTCAAAGAAGTTAATGATCTCAATCTATTGGCTATTTTAGAAGTAAACTTTTTTTTAATTTAGAAAATATCAGGCATAAAGCTAACTGGATAGCCTTATTTAGCAACTAAAACTCCCCCAATCACCATGGAAATCGAGTGCGCAATTTGGTAAACATTGAAACAGCTGTGCGAGAATGCTTTGAAAGAGTATCCAACTACAAAGTAGCAAGATTAAGCATTATTGAAAAATGAGTTGACATAAAACATAAGAAATATAGTTACCTTGCGCCTCGGGTAAAAAAAAGTATTGCTGAAGTTGATTGATTATTCCAATTAAGTGCTTGCAGTTTTGAGACAAGGTTTTGCGAAGAGTGTGGAGTTTCTGTCTGCGAACCAAGACAAAGATTGGTCTAAATATCTAGCAAAGATACTAAAGCTGATGCCTGGCTATAAATAGAAGAAGTTCAAAGAAAACATCGAAATTTATGTATAGGAGTAAGAAAAATAATAAGGCGAATAGTAACTCTAAAACTCCTGATTTTATTATTATCTGTGCGTCATATTCCGAATGCCTTACTGATGTTTTAGGTTTGATTATTAATAAAATAAAACTTAATTAGATTGCATGTAGTTTATAAAGAAGAGAGAAAACGATCCAGAATAGTAGCAAACGTATTATCTAGTTTGAAAGCAGTGATTGCGCAGAAGGAAATAATCATCGAATAGGAAAAACGTAAATTTGATGAGCTCAATAAACAAAATAATCGGCTGAAGACCCAATATGACGAGTTGCTCAAACAGAATAAAGCCAATCAGGAAGCTGCAAGCAGATAAATCACCAACTTGGTACATAAAAAATGATCTAGAATGCAGCCATACAGCACCTGTAGTCAGAAATAGAAATCATCAATCACGAAAAACATTAGATCGAATTTGCATATAATACTTCCAAAGTTACCATCCAAGAAGCAGAGAGACAGCACAGTTCATAAATTTAGAAGCTGAAGACTGAATTCGAATCACAGCGCGAGCTACAGAACATCAAGATGGAAAGTTTATAGAAAAATCTGGCTGATCTTAAGAAATTTTATAAGATAGATGAGAAGATAGTAGAGGATAAGAAGAAGATAATCGAGGATAGCAATAGAGATCTCAAAGGGTTTTCCAATTGTACTTACAATCACATTTAGAAAAACAGTAGAGGATGATGATCATCCAAAACCAACAATACAAAAATGAAATCGAGTATATGTCCAAAAATATCACTATACAGCTCGAAAAGAATTAAAAACTGCACGAAGAGATAAAAACTTTGAAAGTAGATCTCGAACTGCATAAGGAGATAGAAAATGATCTTATCAAGAGATCATCTCTTGCTCAAACGCTTATTAAAAAGTTGTATAAAGAGATACAGGAACTTTT
>Ga0194117_10004458_pt1 | contig 13344 bp, 10 predicted proteins | sample TA2MahsurfametaG_FD_160579 | JGI IMG/M metagenome (GOLD analysis project Ga0194117, IMG submission 160579) | Freshwater microbial communities from Lake Tanganyika, Tanzania - TA2015009 Mahale N1 surface | ecosystem: Environmental > Aquatic > Freshwater > Lake | place: Tanzania: Lake Tanganyika...
TCGCGCATCGACCGCATGCGGTACACGAAGACCGCTCCGTTCGCGAGCACGTCAAGCACGAACCGATCCTTGTTCTCCGAGATCATCACAGGCGCGCGGCCGCCGCCATTCAGGTCGAAGCTCCAGACCTGGAGCTTCGGCAGCGCGTGCCAGTCGAGCACGGCCCGGAGCGCGTCCCGGTTCTTCGGGTCAAGGAGCGTCGAACGCTCCTGCTCCGAGAGCCGCGCGAAGGCCTCGTTCGTGGGCACGAAGACCGTCCAGCTGCGGTCGGGTGCGGGCTGGGCCCAGTCCTGCTCGCGGCCACTCGCCTCAACGGCCGCAATGAAGGTCGAGAACCGCCCGTCCGGGACCTTGCGCAACCCATCGAGCAAGTCGGCCGGCGCCGCTTCCTTCATGCCCATCCCCATCGATTCCTCCGAGCGGGCGGGCTTCGGCAGCACGACCCGGTCGATGGCGTGGATCACGCCATTGCCGCAGAGCAGATCGGGTTGCACGACCTCCGCCGCGCCGAAACGGAAACCCTTGCGGTCAGCGGCGATCGTCTCGCGGTCGCCCGCCGCGGTGCGGGCCATCTGCGGATCCTCGATGTTGCCGACCTCCATCGAGAGGAGTCGGCCGGGCACCACATGATGGGCAATGATGCTCCGCAGCTTCTCCTTGTTCTCGGGAAGCAGCAGCGACTCGAGCGTTCCGGCAGGCAGTGCCGCGAATGCCTCGTCGCTCGGCGCGAACACCGTGAACGGGCCCTCCGAACGAAGAAGATCGGAGAGCCCAGCCGCCTCCACGGCGGCGACGAGCGTCTGGAACTTGGCCGCAATCGCGGTGTCCACGATGCTGGGCTTGCCGCGGCCATCGAAGAAGGAACGCCCCCTGGCCGGGGCGTTCGGCGGCGACTGGGTTGCCGCCATGGTCGTGAGGCCTGACATGAGGCAGGCCACCGCGAGTCCGGCGGCGATGACGCGAAGCGGAACGGAGGGACGGCGCTGAAGCGATCCTGACATGATGATCGTGATCCTGTGTTCGAGCGATCCGCCATCGCCCATGGTGCATGCCTGCGCCGGCGTGCGGAACGCCGATGCTGCCAATGACTCCGCGGCTGCCACGAGGCAGGCGCCATACTCCCGTGTCGACGCGCCGCAGGTACGCAGAACGAGCGCATCGCACGCGAGTTCCTCGGACGACCTCAGCCCGCGGCGCGCGATCCACGCAAGCGGATTCCACCAGAGCCACGCCATGACCGCCCAGTCGAGCCATCGGACGAGGTCATCTCGGCGTCGGATGTGTGACAGTTCGTGCATAAGGATCAGCCGAAGGCTTGGCGCATCCGCATCCGCGGCCAGCGCCGCCGGGAGCACGATGATCGGGCCACCGAAGCCGCCCCAGACGAACGGGACCGCGTTTGACCGAGCGACGAGCACCTTGAACCTCCGCCGCACGCCGAGTTCGGCAGCCACGCGACTCGCGACATCACGGATTTCGTGACCCGCAGGACTGCAATGGACGAGCAGTCCACGCCGGAACCGCATGACGCGAGCAATGGAAATGCCGACGATGAGCATGGTGCCGACGAGCCACAGCGCACCGACGAGGAGCCACGGGTCGAACGCGAGGGAGGAGCCGCCCCGCACCTCGGTGTTCCGTGACACGGCTTGTTGAGCGCCAGCAGATGCCGGCGCGACCAGCACCTCGGCCACGGCTGCAGGCGCAGCGGTCGCCGACCCATCCCGTTCGCGGAGCGCAGTCGAGTCCGGGGGCATGGCCCCTTCTGGCCGTGACACGGACCCGTCCATGCGGCCCGGCGCACATGCGAGTTCCGCCGATGGGACGGCTCCGCTCATCGAAGCGTTCTCGGGGTCCGACGGCGTGCTTCGGGACCCCTCGTCACGCCGGCCGTCCACGGCTGCGGCCGTGATCTGCTCCAACGGGACCTTGACGGAAAGCCACGGCACTGCCGCGATCGGCGGCATGACAAGCCGGATCATGACCAGCACCCAAAGCGCGTGCGCAAGCGACGGATGTCGTCGCCAACGACCGATCGTCCACGCAAGCACGGCCAGCGGCGTCGCAAGCAGCGTGTTGCCCAGCGTGTACTCGAGGATCAGTTCCGTCACGATCCCCTCCCGTCGAGGATCTCGCACAGGCGGCGCAGCTCGGCGCGGCTCAGACGCTTCTGGTCGATGAGGTGCGAGAGGAGCGGCGCGATCGAGCCGCCGGTCAAGCGCTCGGCCAGCGTCTCGAGCTGCCCACCCGCATACTCCGCACGCGAGATGCACGGCGTGAACGTGTTCGCATGAGCAGCCTTGTCGCGCCTCACGAAGTCCTTCTCCTCGAGGCGCTGCAGCAGCCGCTGCACGGTTCCGTGCTGCGAACGGTCCGACTCGCCGTAGAGCCTGTCCTGGACTTGGCGCGCGGTCATGGCGCCGTGGTCCCAGAGCAGTTCCATGACGGAGAGTTCGGCGTTGGCGAGGGCAACAGATGGCATTCGAGGAGGTCTCCGCAGATCAATGTGAGACGTGAAGTACGACAGACTGTCGTACACGTTACGACAGCATGTCGTGCATGTCAAATGGAAAACCGCCGCGCGGCCCAACAGCGAACAGGAATCCCGGAGCCCCGAACGATCTTGCCACCCCGTTTCGATCGACACCCCGCTCTCCATGTGCGAAGGAATCGGCTTTCACCCCCTCTGGGACGCTCAGAAGGCCATCTAAAGTTTGGATCCGTTTCGCTCGGGGAGTTCCCAAAGCGGGTTGACCGAGAACGGTCAACCCGCTTGTTCATTGATGGGGCACGCGGAAACATCGATCCTGACACGCTGGGGCGTATCTTCGCGCTCTCTGCCGCTCTCTCGGGTTCTCGCATCAACCGTGCTCGCACCGATCCGTGGGTCCGTGAAGTCGCCCCGCGGAGGGGTTGCTCTCACGCGCTCTCTGCTCTCGGTTTACAGGTTGTGCGGCTGAATCGCGATCGTGGCAGCGCCACGACCTGACACCGGTGGCCCGACGGCAAATGAAATAGGTAGGGGCGCATGTGCCCCACCGATCCGCCGCAGACACGAAAGCAGACATTCTCCAGACCCTGCACCTGACACTCTGCCGTCAGCGGCAGATGTAGCAAGTAGAGAGACCGTTCGATTCGACGCCCATCGCGATGACCACCACGCCCTCCCGGCACGCTCGGTGCGGCATGCGCCCTGATCACTGCGATCGCTGCGGCGAGCGCTCCAGGCTTCGCTCGCGGGGGAGGGGTGGCGCTACCGCTTCGGGCAGGGCCCCCACTCGGCGAGCAGCTGCGCGAGGTCCTTCGCGCCGACGAAGCCGTCGCCGTCGAGGTCGGCCCGCACGGTCGCCCCCGCCAGCACCGGACCCCACGCCGAGAGGAGCTGCGCGAGGTCCGACCCATCGACCGCGCCGGATCCGGAGAGGTCGGCGGGGCAGCCGGGACCGGGCTCGAAACACACCTCGAAGAGGCGGTTGCTCGCGCCGGTCGGGTAGGAGGGCCCGCCATGCAGCGCCTGCCCCTCGGAGATCATGCCGCCGTAGAGCACCGCGAGCCGCACCGGCGACTTCGACGCGAGGAGCGCGTCGAGGTCGAGCATGCCGTGCGCATCTTTCTCGACGAGCGGGAACGCGTCGGTCTCGGTGCCGAAGTAGAACGGCACGCCATGCACAGGCGAGAGGATCGTGGGATAGGACGCCCCGAGCAGATGCTGCGACCACGCGGCTCCGCCGGGGCCGGCGCCGGGGGCGTAGCGCACCGCGAAGAGCTCGTTGGAGTAGGGCACCGACATGTCCTCGATCAAGGCGCCGCCGCTCACGACCTGGTAACCGAGCCCGCCGAGCACAACGAGCCAGTTCTCGCCCCGCTCCGCCGACCACATCGACAGCCGCGCCGCGTCGTAGATATTGAGCCCCTGACGAAGCGTCGCCGGGTCGGCGGGGTCGGGCATCGACATCTCGCCATCGGGCCCGACGACGATCGGCACCGTCCAAATCCCGTCGTCGGTCGTGAAGACCCCCGAGAGGGCCACGGCGCCTTCGCCGCCTGGGACCCGCGCCGGGAACACGTTGAGGTCCCGGCGCCGCGCCCACTCCGCCTGCGCGCTGGCGCCGGTGAACAGCGGCTGCGGGTCCTTCGCCGCGAGGTCGATCGCGAAGCGGCGGATCTGCTTCGAGTAGAGCTGCACCGCCTTCGACGAACAGCCGTTGTTGTAGCCGCCCTCGAAGTTCTGGCCGAGGCACATCCAGTACTCCTGGCCGACCTTCACCATCACGCCGCCGGTCAGCGCAAAGAAGGTCTCGGCGAGCGCCTCCGGTGTGTTGGCGGGCGGGTCGAGGAAGCGCAGATGGTCGGAGAGCAGCGTCGCGTCGCCCATCGCCCAGGCGATCGTGCCCGCGACATCGAAGAGCCGCAGGCTTCGGAAGGTCGTGTAGTCGCCCCCGTCGGTGATCCCGTAGCCGCCCACCGCGAGGAGCGTCCCGCCATCCTGCAGCGAGAGCTGGTTCGTCGAGGCGAGCGCGGCCCGCTGCGACGGCGAGAGGCCCGAGGCGGCATCGTCGATCGACCGCTGGAAGACCGCGCCGCGGGCGAGATCGATCACGGTGATCGAGCGGTGGAATTCGGCGGCTGGGAAGTTGGTGTTGGGGTCGCAGGTGAAGCCGTGCAGGCCGGTGGTCTTGCCGCCGGTGAAGAGCAGGCGGTCGCCATGCCGCGCCGACGCCGCGGAGTGCAGCGTGGGAAGCGGATCGCCGGACCAGGCGAGCTCCTCGACGCGAAGGCGGAACGGCGCCCCGAGGGGCACGACCGGCGACAGGGTCTGGGTCTGGTTGGCCTGGTCCGTGGCGGCGGGCGTCGCCGCGGCGAGCGAGAGGCCCACGGCCACGGCGGCAAGGGCGGCGGCGAAGCTGCGGCTGCCGCAGGGTCGCAGGGGTCGAGGGGCGTGCGTGCGCTGCGTGGCTCGCGTGAGCTGAGCGGCGTGCGTGAGTGGCACGGCTTGCGTGAGTGCCGCGACCGTCGTGATCGGCGTGACTGGCTGGGTCATCGACGCATCCTCCTCCAGGCTCCGACGACAGCCGCTGCCCCGCAGAGCGGACGTTCCCAAAAGTACTGCTGGCATTAGTGCAATAATGCACCAACCCAGATGCCTGTCAAGGGCTCCGTCCGAGTTTCCCGAGTTACTTGCGCCACCCGACCTACCCCGCAGCCGATGCACCCGAGGCATCGAGCCGTGCGCGGACTTCCGCAATCTTCGCTCGCTCAACCATCATCCAGGTCCCGAACATCGCGCCGCAGATGCCGAGGATCGACCCGCCGATGCTGCCGATGAGTCCCCATGCGCTCCCGTTCTGCGGGAACCAAGCCTGAAGGACGCTGACCGAACCGATGCAGAGAGGCAGCACGACACCCGAGCCCCAGAAAAGGCCGAGCACTCGCTTGCGGCGCTGCGCGCGTCCGATTCCACCCCGCCTTGATCTCACGCGCTCTCTGAACTGGTTTACGGCGTTCCGAGATCTAGGGGGCGATCGAAACGGGCGCGGTCCTCACGCGAGATCGCTGCTGCGGTAGCAGCGGCGCAGCTCGACGAGCCACAGCCAGCGCAGGAGTGCAATCGGGACGAGCGCGAGCAGCGGGATCCACGCGCGGAGCGCTGCGGGAAGCTCGGCGCGGATGTGGCGCGTGCCTTCCTCCCACCACACCGGGAGCAGGAATATGCCGAACACCATGACGCAGATTGAGAGCACGTACGTGATCAGGATCGATGGATCCTGCGACTCGGTCGCCGCGTCGAGCTTCCGCGCTGGGCGGCGTGCATCCACGAGCCACAGCCGCATCCACCGGACCACGGGAAGCAGCGTGAACAACGCGACGGTCGCCGTGATGAGGGGAAGGAGACTCTGCCATGGATCGCCTCCAGAGACGCGCGAGGCCGCGAAGCCCTGTGCTGCGAAGCCAAGCAGGATGCCGAGGACGGTGACGCCCTCCTCGAACTGCGTTCCGAGCCAGCGGACCCACGCGAGGCGACGGCGCGAGATCGGGTGACGAAGCGCGGACAACGATCCCAGGCTGTTCCAGATCACTGCGCCGAGGATGACCACCACAACCGAGGCCACGATCTGCTCCTCCTTCTGTGACGCGAATGGCTGCACGAACCACTCGAGGGAGAGCCCCGACAGCCCTTGCTGCACCGTGGTGAAGCTCGAGGTCTCGGGCGTCGGCGCGGCGCCCGTCGTTGCGTCGACCGCGCGGAGATTGCCGAGCGCCCGGAAGAAGCCGCGCACGAGCACGGTGAGAATCACCGTCGCGAGGCCGAACCGGAGCGCGCGTCCGACGAGCCCTCCTCGCGAGAGTCCGGAGGTCTCATGCAGGAGCGCGCGCACCCAGTCGAAGTCGCTGCTGCGGGTTCCGCGGAAGCCGTCCGCGCCATCTCGTGGGGCACGGCGCGCGAGCGTCGTCGCGCCGGAAAACCGTGCCGCGAGCCCGCGGTCTTCGGAAGGATCCGGCGCATCGCCCCGTCGCTCGAGCACGCGGCCGAAGCGGTCCGTCGTCACCATGACGAGGCCTGCGGCGAGCATCGCCGAGAGGAAGCCCCCGAGAGCGCCGCCGCTCAAGATCAGGCGCGCGATCTCAGACATGAAGAAGAGCGGAAGCACCGCGAGCAGGATTCCCGGCGTGCCGCCGAATCGCGCCCACATGAGCCGACTCAGGCTGTTGACGAGGCCGACCGAGAAGCCGATCGCGGCGGCGACCGCGAGGAACCAGCTTTCGCCCGTGAGCGCGCCGTGGAGCGAGGCGCCGACGCCAGCGCCGAGACCGAAGATGACGAAGCCGCCGACCGTGATCTCGCGGCGCAGCCGACGATCCAGCGCGGGCGTGTTCCACGCGAAGCTGCTCGTACGCAGGTCCCACGCGCCGCCTGCGAGGAGCGCCGCCATGACGCCGGCGACGAGAAACGCGATCGATCCGGAGATCCAGGCGCTGGAGTCGGCGCCCAGTGCGACGGGCCAGATCGCGCCACGCAGCATCGACGCGATGAGGCCGAATCCGATCGCCGTCGAGACGACGCCGAAGGCGCGCAAGAGCGGCCACCAGCCGGCATAGAGCCGCGTCAGGACAAGCGTCGTCACCGCGCACCTCCGCCCGTCCACACCTTGAACATCTCGGCAAGCCGCAGCGGCTGGGCATCCACGGTGACGCCGTGGCGCGCCTCGAACGACTCGCGCTCGTCCTCGGCATCCTCGACGACGAGGAGCGCGCCGTTCGGCTCGACGGTCTTGCTGCGGATCCACGAGGCGGTGAAGGAGTCTTCGCGGAATCCTGCTCCGACGCCCGCGCGCTCCGGCGCCGGCATCACGCGCCAGCGGGCGTAGCGCTCCTGGAGCGCGTCGAGTGCCTCGTCGCGCACGACGCGCCCCTTCTCGAGGCAGAGGATCCAGTCGACGCTGCGCTCGATGTCGTCGAGCTGGTGCGAGGAGATCAGGATCGCGGGCTCGTCCTCGCGGAGGAGCTCGAAGAGCGTGGTGAAGAGCGCCTCGCGGCTCGGCGGGTCGAGCGACGCCGCGGGTTCGTCGAGGAGGATCGCCTCAGGGTGGTGGCAGATGGCGGTGACGACCGCAAGCTTCTGCACAGCGCCCGGCGACATCGTGCCGATCCGCTGGCGGAGGTCGAGTTCGAACGCGTCGACGAGCGTGCGCTCGCGCGCTGCGTCCCACCGCGGGTAGAAGGTGCGCACGAAGTCGAGATGCGCCCGGCCGCTCATCCACGGGACGAAGCGATTCTCCTGCGACACGACCCCGAGCCGCGCGAGTTCCGCGTCGCCGAGGAGGAGTCCGTCGACGCCGAACGCCGTCGCACGACCTGCCGTCGGCACCGCAAGCCCCTGCAGACAGCGAAGAAGCGTGGTCTTTCCGCTTCCGTTGCGACCGACGAGGCCGACCACGCGGCCGCGCGGCACGGAGAAGGTGACTCCGTCGAGCGCCGCGCGGTCGCCGTAGGTCTTCGCGAGATGCTCGGTGGCAAGGACGTTGCCTTGATGCTCTGGATGACTCATCGGGTTTCTCCTCCTGTGTGCGCAGGCACGGCGCCGGATCCGTTGTTCGAGCGGCTGATCCAATCGTCCCTGAAGCGGGTCGCCCATCCTTCGGGCCACTTCTCAGTGAAGAGCTCGGTGGCGCTCGCCTCGGTGTCGCTCATCTCGACCAGTCCCGCGACCCATTCGACCTCGCCACCCCGGCGATCGGGGCTCACCGTGGGCGAGGTGAAGGTGAAGCGGAGCATCGTTGGTCGGTCACGGACGAGTTGCTCGACGGCGCCGCGCGGCAGTTCCCCCGTGCCCTTGCCAGTGACCTCGCCGCCATAGGCAAGCCAGACCGTCCTGCCCGAGGGATCGAGCTCGACGATCACCTCCGTGATGCCCGCGTTGTTGGGCGGCAGGATCAACCGCTCGCCACCACCCCCTTTGACGAGCGCGAAGGTCGTGGGGATGCCCGTCTCCTCGCGCTCCCGCAGGTCATGCTCGGTTCGTACGCGAGCCTCCATCGATGCGAGCGTCGGCGGGGACGCGACCGCGCCGGCCGCAGTCGATGGAGTCACCGTCGCCCAGCCCCTGCGAACGATCTTCGTGATGCCATACGCCGTGACGGCAGCAACGACCACCGTTGAAATCAGCAGGATGGCGGGCGCGTGCCTCGTCGGCCAGGGAAGCGTCGAGCCGGCGCGACGCGGCGTCTCGTGCTTGCCATTCGTTGGGGTCGTCATCGCTGGCCTCCTTCTTGCGGCGGGGTGGAATCGGACGCGCGCAGCGTCTTGCGGAAGATCTCGAGGGCGTCCTTCGCGGGAATGCCGAGCTGGCGTGCGGCGACCGCTGCGGGCTGCAGGAGGCGCGCGAGTTCGTCATGCTTGAGCTCGCGCTTGATGTCTGCGGTTGCGCGTCGTGCTGAGCCGTTCCCAGCGCCTTCCGCCGCGCCGCGCACGACGAGCGACAGCCCCGGTCGCCGCTCGAGCACGCCTTCCTGCTCGAGCGATGCGTACGCCTTGCTCACGGTCATCGGGTTGACGCCGAGCCGCTCGCCGAGGTCGCGGGTCGAGGGAATCTCGGCGCCCGCGCGCAGCACCCCCGCCGCGACCTGGAACCGGACCTGGTCGCAGATCTGGCGGAAGACGGGCACTCCGGAGTTGCGTTCGAGCGTGATGAGCATGGCGGGAATTCCGGCGGCGGCGCGCTGCGGCGCCTACTGCATTAGTGCAATGATACACCAATACAGTCGCCTGTCAAGGGCTCCGTCGCGAGTTTCCCGAGTTTCGCGAGTGACTCGCGCCACCCGGCCTACTCCGCGGCCGATGCACCCGCGGCATCGAGCCGTGCGCGGACTTCCGCAATCTTCGCTCGCTCAACCATCATCCAGGTTCCGAACATCGCGCCGCAGATGCCGAGGATCGACCCGCCGATGCTGCCGATGAGTCCCCATGCGCTCCCGTTCTGCGGGAACCAAGCCTGAAGGACGCTGACCGAACCGATGCAGAGAGGCAGCACGACACCCGGGCCCCAGAAGAGGCCGAGCACGCGCTTGCGGCGCTGCGCGGCGTACAGCTCAGCCAGTTCCGGCGAGCCCGCCGCGTCCATCGGCTCGGGTTCGGAGAGCGTGCGCCGAAGGCTGCGGGGAAGGATGGCGAGCAGGAACGCGAATACCGAACCAAACACGACGAGCGAGAGAATCCACCGCGAACGCTCGGCTTCCGCGTAGGAAACCCGCGCGGCCTCGGGGTCGACCGCCGAGTCGCCCGGGTACGGGCCGACGCCGAAGGGCAGGAGTCCGCGCGCCGCGATGGCCGCCAGGATCAGGACGAACAGCGTGATCGGCACCGCCCACATGGCACGGGTCACGGGGCTCGTGCGTTCACGGTTCACGAGCGATGCGGTGCGCACGCCACCCGAAGCGGACCCGCCGCCGACCGCGCAGCCCCAGTACGGGTTCTTCGCCACGATCGCGGGCATCGCGAGGAAGAACCACAGCGGGAAGACCCACGGCCACCAGAAGCCCGCGATGATCATCGCGAAGTTGAACCGCAGTCCGGTCAGGACCAGCCCGACCCAGATCGCGAGCAGCACGGCGGTGCTCATGGCGAGGGTGAGCAGCAGTCCGCGCGCCTTGATGCGCGCCGAGTCGTCAACGGCGCGGTTCGGCACGAGCGCCGCGAACACGAGCGGGAAGAGCAGCATCACCGGGACGAAGATGAGCATGAACACTCGAGCAAGGGGGAGGAATGGGTCTGACATGATGGGACTCCTCTGTGGGTGACTGGGGTGGGCTATGCGTGCTTCCAAAGACGTTCGATCTGTCGCTGCACGGTGGACTCGACGGTGTCGCGTGAGAGCCCCGCGAGCTTGGCATCGCCAAGCGCGGCGGCGATGCTGGCCTCGATGCGCTTGCGTTCCTCGGCCTTGGGGCCCGAGGCGCGCTCGACGGTGGCGATGACGATGGTGCCGCGCCCGCGCGCGGAGGCGAGCAGTCCAGCGTCGGTGAGCTCGCGGTAGGCGCGGGCGACGGTGTTCAGGTTGATGCCGAGGTCGGCGGCGAGCTGCCGAACCGGAGGAAGTTCATCGCCCTCGGCGAGCTTTCCCGAGGCGATGAGCCCACGCAGGCCGACCACGAGCTGGTCGTGGATCGGGACGGGGCTGGCGAGCGAGATCGTGAGCATGATGTGTATTGTATCATACTCTGCGACAATAGCAAGGGCTTTGGCAAAAAAATCAAAGAAACCTATTCCCTGCGGGGAACGGCGACCCCCTCGGCGAGTCGGGGCGTCCGTACTCAACCGAACTCCTGTTGCGCACCCGTTTCGATCGGGACCCCGATCTCGTGGGTTCGAAGAAATCGGCCCTCGACCCCTTTGGCGCGCTCGGCGCGTTCCGCTTCGTGAAGGAATCCGCTGAGGCGGGGCCGATGGATGGATGGCTCGGCCGATGTTTCTTCGTTGCCAGCGGACTTAGGGGCACTGCCCCCAAGAACTCAGCAGCACGGCGATGTCCGAGCCGTTCACGATGGAGTCCCCGTTGAGATCAGCAGTGCAGGTCGGACTGCACGGCCCCCATGCGGCAAGGATCCGAGCAAGGTCGCTCGCGGAGACCACGCCGTCGAGGTCCAGATCGGAGGTACATCCTGGCGCCGAGATGAGCTGATTGAGAATCCACGCCGACGCTGCTTCGTTCGCGCTCGTACCGAGGGCCCCATGACCAGCATCGGGCACGACGACGAAGACTTGCTCCACCGCGGCATCCACCGCGGCATCGCGCAGTCGTTCACTCTGGCGCAAGGGAACCACGGTGTCGAGCGCACCGTGTGCGATGTAGAGCGGTGGATCGCTCGAGTCCGCATGCGTGACGGGATTCGCATCGTGAACGAGCGCGATCAGCTGCGGGAACGGCGAAGCCGGGTTGGCGATGTTCGCCCGGAGCCAGCCGATTCCCTGACCGGATCCTGTGACGCCGATCAGTTTCGACTCGGGAGAAGTCGGCACATCGTGGTTCACCCCGCAGCCGATCGACTGCGCATCGCAATCGGGCTCCATGAAGAGGAGGTCCGTGGGGCCGAAGAACGTCGCACCGACCTGCACGCGGCTGCTCACATCGAGGTTTCCGCCGCTGTCGCCCTCGAGTCGCGCGATGCCGCCGGTCGTCGCGACGAGCGCCGCCAGATGACCGCCGGCCGAGCTTCCCCAGACGGCGATGCGACTTGGATCGATGCCGTACGTCGAAGCGTTCGCCCGCAGGAAGCGGATGGCCCCCTTGCAGTCGTGGAGTTGTGCGGGGAAGACTGCCTGATCGCTCAGTCGGTAGTCGATGCTTGCGACAGTGACGCCCGAGTCACGAAGCGCGAGCGCCATGAGCGGCGTCTGGTTGTGGCTTCCGCTCTGCCAGCCGCCGCCGTGGATCCACACCAGCACGGGACGCGGGCCTTCGCCCGAGTTTGCTTGGTAGATATCCATGCGCAGCGTGGCGGTGCCTGTGGTCGTCGCAACCGTGGCAAACGGCACATCGTCCCAGAACGATCCCCCTTGTCCTCCTCCTCCACTGCCCACCATCATGTACTGCCAGACGGGCTTGTACACCGGCTGATTGTTGGCGTCCCTCGGTGTGGTCGCATCCATTGCCACGCTGTTGTGATACTGACCGGCGACCGCAGGTTCGACCGAGGTCGAAAGCATGTGCGTGTCGCCAAAGGGCGGAACTGTGCCGGCGACGTCGACGACCGCTCCGTAAGCACCCATCCCGATTGCGTTCCAGAACGCGACCTTGGTGGTGAGCGCATCGAGCGTGTGGCAGAAGCCGAAGCAGCGCTCGCCGGGCGTGACACCGCCGCTCCACCATGCGGCTGGGTTGCCCGTACCGCCGTCGGCTGCCGGCGCTGATGTGCACAGCCTTGCGATTGGAAGATGACGCGCGATCACTCCGGCGTTCCCACCGCCTTGCGAGTGTCCCCACACAACGATCCGGTCCCACGCGATCGCATTGCCGTTCACGTACTGCAGCCAGCCCTCGTCCGGATGACGCGTGTTCAGATACGCAAGCAGGGATTGAAGCCGAGCCGTGATGCAATCAGCTGCCGGAACAGTGACGAGAGACGAACGGTCGACGCCGTCCAGGATCTCGCGTCGAATCGCCTCGGGACAGTTCGGATTGCCCGAGCAAAGATTGAACGGACTCCAATCGTTGGGGTAGGTCAACCCAACGGCGTGGAAGCCGAGTCCCGCAGCAGTCTTGACCAACTCGCTCGCGGCGCCTCCGCTGCCGCCCATGCCGTGCAGGAACAGGAACAACTGATTGCGCTGCGTGATGTCCGGGGCGTAGGCGACTAGGTGCGATGCGAGCCAGCCGCTCACAGCGGGATTCGCTGCGACGGGCGCGACGGTCTCCGTGCGCACCATCTGGGCATGGCAATCGCGCTCGAACGACAGCGCGCAGGCGATGCCTGCCATGGCGAACGCGAATGGGATCTTGGGAATTGGCATCAAGTGTCGAGAGGACTCTACAACCCAAATGCACGAACTCAAACGCACTTGTTCACTTTAGGGGTTTCGGTGTGAGCCCCCGTCCTGCAAGTGGGCGACACTGGCGGAGCATTTTCTCTGATTTTTCTGCGTCCTGTGCTTGTTTCTCACAGCTTTGGGGGTACTGCTCCATGGGTTCCCCTCTCCCCGATAGGCCCGACAGGTCCAGCAGGGTGCACGGATCGCGCCCAAGCCGATTTACTTGTCGGTACTGAGTCCCCACTTCTCGATGACCTGCGCGATGTCGTTGACACCGATGTGGCCGTTCTGATTGATGTCGCTCGTGGGCATGCGATACCG
>Ga0194117_10004459_pt1 | contig 13343 bp, 23 predicted proteins | sample TA2MahsurfametaG_FD_160579 | JGI IMG/M metagenome (GOLD analysis project Ga0194117, IMG submission 160579) | Freshwater microbial communities from Lake Tanganyika, Tanzania - TA2015009 Mahale N1 surface | ecosystem: Environmental > Aquatic > Freshwater > Lake | place: Tanzania: Lake Tanganyika...
CCCCAGGACAGCTGCGCCGCCTAGTATTAGGGGTAAAAAATTAGGTTTGCTAGTTGCCGCCGCTTTTGTAAAAGCTGGTGTACTTGTCACGTCCATTGTAGGCGCACTATCCTTAAAAACTTCGTCTGCGGTGTCAATATACTCTGCTTGTGTGGCAGCCTTAGGTTCTAGCACTTGTTTTGCTAATTGTTGTGCTTTTGCGTTTACAGCGTCTTTACCTAACTGCACCAGGTCTTGTGGATCTATACCTATTTTTGTTAGCACGTTAGCTACTTTTACAAGTAATGGCGCTGCTGTTGCTGCCGCTGCTGCTGGTGCTGCTGGCGCTGCACCTATTGCGCCAAATATTCTCTTTTTTGTACTTCCCTTTTCCCACGCTTTTTTTAGTGCGTTTATCTGACCGCCTGCACCCTCCCAAAAATTAGTTATGCGGCTAGGCGCTTTTTGCCAGCCTTGTGCTAATTTTGTAGCTAGTCCGCCAAAATTAAGTGCCACTAACCCTAAAAATGCTGCTCTAACTGGTGCGGCTGCAACTTTTAGCACTGCTTTTTTGCCTTTTTGTAGCACTTGCCCAGCTGTGCGATTTGCAGCCTTGCGGGCAGCTTGCAAATTTTGCCTTGCTGCTGCTCTCGCCGCTTCTGTCGGCGCCGCTTTTTTGGCTGCTTTTGCAGCTTTTAACGCTGCCTTTTGTTGCGCTGTCGCACCTACTCCACTAATTGAATATATTGCCATATATCTATCCTTTGCGTATGTGTATGGTTTTTTATAGTCAAATTCATTTAATACAGGATCAACAAAAATTTCGTTAGCAGTGCCAGGGTTTATTACAACAAATACGTGCTGCGGTTCGCTGTTAAAATTTTTATAGCTGGCAAAACGGTACGCAAAAGGTATGCCTAAATTCTGCAAAATACCTCCTGCGAATAAACTGTAATGCTTACAATCGCCATAGCCAGTTGCTAAAATAGCGGCTGGACTTTTTACAGTTTGCTTGCTGCCAGGCTCTATTACATATTTTACGTTGTCTTTTAAAAAATCGTAAATTTTTTTGCCTGTTTTGCGCGGTGTGCCTGCATTAAAAAAAGAACTAATTTTTTTATATTCGCTAACGTGCTTATTATGTGCTTTGCAAATAGCGTCTATGATATCTGTCGTGCTTTGATCCTCTACTAAAATTTTATTTTTATTTTCAAAAGGTGCTAATCTGCCAAGTAATGTGCTTGCGTTCATAGCGTCCTTGTTTCTTTTATAGGTACTACAATTCCGTCTACGTTTGCTGATCCGTCAAATGTCGCACTAACTTGCCCTGCTGGCCCTGTCAGTAATGCCCTAACACTTTCAAAAATACCTATTGCACTGGGGCGCGCAACTAATTTTAGTGTGCTTTCACTGTTAGCTTGTACAAACTGATCGCCAAAGGCGCTAACATTTGCTACATATTTATCATTTACACTTAAAGCGCCTGTAATACTTTTTATTTTTATAGCGGTATTAGTAGGATTCTGCACCGCCATATCTACATTGATAACTGGCTGCGTGAGTGATCCACCTGGGCGCAGGCGGCGCAATTGAAAAATTGCTTTTTGTCCGAACTTATAGCGTGAAAGAAGAAATAATGCTGCAACGCCACCAATGAGAAAAAATATATTTTTCATCTGCCTGCAAAAGGCGGCTTTTGTGTTACGTGCGTTTGTCGTTTTAAAAATATGACAAAGTACAGCCGCAAAAAAATTTTTTTTGCAACTATTTACAAACTTTTTTTAAAATAGGAACTTTTTGTGTTATCTGTGCAGGTCTCTGTAAAGCCTGACACAGGTAACACAAAGTTACTAAAAAAAAACCATATTTTAATGAATTTAAATAACTTTTTTTATCCACATTACCTGTGTTCACCTTCATTTTTTCCTAAAATGTGTAGATATCAGGCAAAAAAAAGCCCCAGTTAAGAATAACCAGGGCTAAATTCTGCTTGCCTATGTCGCTGTAATTTACATCTTTTTGCTAAAATCGCTTGTAAGCCACTCCCTAGCCTCAAATTTCGTGTTTGTGGCGTTATACCAGTTTATATACCACGCGCCTAGTTTTTGGCAAAATAGGGCAAATTTGACCTTGTTAGCGATATTTCGGTACTTGCGCGGTCTTTTTGTTTTAGGGGCAAAAAAAACTATTGCGGTTTTTAGTGGTTTGTGCATTTTTTTGTACTTTTAGGCTGAACACAGGTGATCGCGGTTAGTTTCGTGGTCGTTTGTCCGCGCCAGTTGAGTAATACACTCCTGGCGCTTTTTTTTAAAAGGGCAAATCGTTAATCATAATACTATCTACATTACCCTGACTAGGCGGCGGTGTTAGTGGTATATGTGCCTGCCCTGGTTGCGCATTAAGATCCTTTGCAACTATTTCAGTAAATAAGACGCGTAAGTAATTTGCGCCTTTGTTGCTTTTGTTGATCCAGCCACTAATGCGGTACTTTTTTTCCCCTACTGTTGCTGTACCTGTGTAGTCAGGCGCTTGCGCTTTTTCTTTTTGCTCGTTGCGAAAGATTGTTCCGCTGTTATTTTTTTGTTCCATAAAATTGCTGTTCAGTTACCTCTGTTCCCAGGTTAAAATTTTAATTAGTACACGCGCAGCTAAATGCTGGTGTTAATTCACTTAAATCTATGTCCTGAAATAAATTATTTTGTGCTATGCTTTTTAATTGTTTAATAGATATACCCTTAAAATATGTGTGTTTCATTTTTTCTTCATCATTTATCCAAGGTTCTGCTAGTTCTGGATATTTAGTAAGTATGTTTATTATTGCATTTTTGCCTTTCATAAAGCATAAAGTACAGTTACCTAAAATTGCTGGTATTTCTAAATTGTAAGGTTTTTCATTCCAATATGCATTAATTATTTGCTTATTAATTTTGTCATCATATAAAGGAAATCTGTCTGTTACATTTTTCCACATTTGCTTCCTTCTTTTCACTCTTATTTCTTCATCATATCTAAATCCTACAAAATTTGTGTATTTTGTAATTCCTTTGCTACGCAAATAGCGTCTGCACGTTTTAATTTTTAATTCAATAGTGCAAAACCTTTTAAATTGATTTGGTACAGCTTTTCTTTTATGCAATAATTGTTCAAAACCACCATTATATTTTAGCCTTATTATTGATATATTTTCATTTTTTTCAAAGTCATCAATAAATTTGTAAGTTTTTTCATGTTCTCTACCTGTATCGCAAAAAATTACTAGATCTCCAGCTTTGTAATAATTTATTACCATATATCCGCTAGTTTTACCACCACTAAAATTAAATACGTTCATTTTTTATTTTTTTTAGGTATGCTAAAAGTTTCCTGTTCTATGTACGGTACTTGCTGCCACTGTCCGTTATAGTTCATTATAGCAATAGGATCAAAGTCAGCACTACTGCGCAAAAATTTAGGCTTAAACACAAATTGCTGGTTTTCTTTGTTGCGTTCTACTATTAGGGTACTTTGCGCCCAGCGGTCTGTATTAGATCCCAAGTGGCCCAGCGTTTCGCCCTGGCCTTTGCCCAAGTGCAGCACGCCAATCATTAAGACATTATGTATTTTTGTTATTCGCTTAAACCAGTTTGTCAGCAGCCTTGTTTCTCTCTCATCATTGTAGTTTAAGCATAGGTCAAGGAGTCCGTCAATGATTAGTACGCTGCAATCTGTATTAGCTTGCAAATAGGCTTCTATTAGCTTACGTATGCGATTAGGCATATCCTCACGCGTATTGTACGCGTCAAAATTAGCAGGTAGGTTGCTTACCCCTGCAAAGCCTCTTATTTTATCCATTTGTCTGTAAAAGTCAAAAGCGCTATGCTCTGTATCAAAATAGGCAAGCCGCTGCCTATCATCAGGCAAGGTAATTTTAAGACCGAAAACAGCTTGATATTTTGGCAGTAGTGCGCTTGCAGCAATAGCGCCTAGGTATGTACTTTTGCCGCTTTTAGGTATGCCACCAATGACAATATAACTACTAGCGCAGCCTATTATTTTAGCGTTACAGGTAAAAATAACCTGCTCCTGCCCTGGGCGGCGCATAGGATCGTAGCGCCTTGCTTTTAGCAGGTCGTAAATTTCCTGATCGTTTGTCATTTATTTAGTAATTCCAATAACTAGCCAGCCATAGCATAAAAAGTAAAATAACTAACAGCCAAAATTTAGGGTTGTTTAATGTCGTGTGTGGTGTTGCTTTCATTGTCGTTTGTATTAAGTTTTGTTAATAGTTCTTTTGCTGTCTTAATAGCAGCGTCTAACGCTGTAATCGGCTCGCCTTTATCTGCTAACTTTTTAGTTGTCGCAAGCTGTAAATAAAAAGGTAGTAGCTGCGCAGTAAAATACTCTAGTTTGCTCATACCAGGGATAGGGGCAATAATGCGGCCTAAGGGATCCTGCGCTACTTGCGGCGGAAAGGCAGGCGCGTTAAAATGTACGTTTTGCATAGGTTTATGAATTTAATTGTGTTGTAAATAAAAAATACTGTTTCTATTACTATTAATAGCGATAGCATAAGGGGAAAGCAAAAAAGCCAGGTGTATGTAAAGGACAAAGCGCGGTCAAAGCTGCTCATAATTGCCGCTATTAATATTAAAAATTTGTCGCTGGTAGTAATCTATTGAGTCATCAATTAGTGTGCGCAGTTCCATTTCTAAGTTGAAAGGGATAATGCGCTGCTCAATGTTTACGCGGCTGCCACAATCAAAAGTAACGTCAATCGTTATGCGCTTGCACTTTGATAGTTGCGATCCAATAAATTGTAAGGCTTGTGTTTTTTCTAGCAGCATTTTTTTGTATGCTGCTAAATCGTGTTTAGATGTCATAGGTTAGTTTTAAGTAAGGTAAATCGTTTGTCAATACGAATTTATACTAACTTTTTGCATACAACCAAAAAAAATAAAGCAAAAAAAAGCCGCTGTGAGTAAGCGACCTTGATAAAACCAATAAAATCAATAGTTTATGATAAAAACAGCGCTTGTTCAGTAGCGCGCCGGTTTTGTAAACCTTTTACTACCTTACCACCTGCATATACCCAGCGCATAAACTCTTTTGCTACCTCTGCGCGTGGCGCATTAGCATTTAGCTTGCGAAGTAGCGTACTAGATTTAAACCTTGTAGTGCCTATATTATACACAAATGATAAAAGCGCGGTGCGTTCATTGTCATTAATAGGTACTTTTACTAGCGTGTCAATATCTTTTGCAAATGCCGCTGTCTGTATTTTTAGCCAATTTAGCGCCTTTGCCCTAGTAATTGTATCGCCTTTTTTTACCTTTTCGCCAGTAATAGGATTGCGCGTGCTACCGTAGCCAATAGTATACACATTTGCACTATCTAGGTAGGCTTTATCCCTAAAACCTTCAAATTTTTGTATTAACGCTGCTGCACTCACTTTCGTTCCTGTTAGTATTAGCGCAAGGACAGCTAACGCCACTATGTACGTCCTTACGCCTTTCATTAGATTCCTGTTTTGTCAAAATCTTTAGCGGCGGTAAGTCCTAGTCCAGCGCCAATAGTTGTAATTCCTGTTACCAAGTCGCCTTTTAGTATAGCTGCCACGCCGCCAACAATAGTAGCAAAGCCAAAAAATGTTGTTTTCCAGTTTTTAATTAGCTTTTTCATATTTTAAATAATTTATTCCGTTATAAATAATTGTTGCAATTCCCAAGCCCAGCATAATAGTTCTATCCTGCCCCTTTAATTTACCACTTGCGTAGATCATAAAGGGGCCAATAAATATAACGTCTGCTATGCGTACAGCCTGGCTTTTCATTAATCTTTTATTAAATGCTCAAGTAATATATCCAACTTAGTTTCTAGCCTGGTAAGACGCTCTGCGTGATCATCCTGCTTGCTGATTTTGTCCTCTAACGCTTTTACGCGCTGGTTTAACGCAGCGTAGGACGCTACAAAGCCGCAAAGGCTGCTAATTGCTATCGTTACTATTTGTAGATCCACTGTCTTGCTGTTTTTTTGTTTCGTCAGCTATTTGCTGATTAGTTTCTCGCAGCTTCGCTTGCAGCCACTCTATATTTGCCAAAATATCGTAAGCCGCCGCTTTTAGTTGTTGTAGTTTGTCCATTTTTTAAGGTATTAGTGTTAAGTTTAGTTGCGTGCAAATATACTCATAAGCAGCCTTATTGATATCGCCACTTGCGCCCCACGCTGTATAGTCAGCACCGCTAATTGACGTATTGCCTTGCGTCAGGCTTTGTTTAGTTTGATCTTCGCCGCTACCTGTTACGCTACTGATTTGCCAGTAAAACTGCGCGTAGTCGCTTAAATTGTCGTTTACAATACTAGCGTCAATATAGTTGCCGCTGCTTGCTGTTCCGTTAGTCCATATTTGGACTGGTTGAATTGAATATCCCATTTTTTATTTTTTATGCTGTTATCAATGCTTGAAAACGTACTGTATATGTATTTGCAGCCATTGCTAATTTTAAGTTTCCACTACCATCAACGGTATATGTTCTTCCGTCTGGGCCACCGCTTACGTCTTGACTTGCTAACACTACAACCGTACCTAATGAATAAAAGATTAAATTAGTCCATATATTACCTATGTAATCACCCCACACAATAGCTAGTCCACCATAGGTATTTGGACTTGTACTAATAGTTGTTGCTGTTGTGCCTACTGTAGTAGTTGTACTAGCTGCTAAATTTATAGTATCTTTAAAAGAACCCTTTCCATTGACTTGCAGCTTTTGTCCCCCGTCTGTCGTTGTGCCGATAGCCAAATTACCTGTACTAAATAAGCTCATAGCTTGTGTAAAGGAGATGGCATTACCTGCTGTGCCTGAAGGGGCGATATTCCAAATATGAGCACCACCCGTTTGTATATACGCACTTGCTGCACCATTTGCAGTATATGTATTACCCAAGGCGGCAGTTATGTGCATATTTTGTCCAACCCACACACTGCTCGCGTCATACACCAAGAATGAACCTCCGTTCATTTGTATGGCTCTAACATTGTTTCCGGTTGTCCACGCACTCGGCGTTACCCCTAATCCAAGATTTCCGCTAGCATTAAGCGTCATAGCTTGTGTAAAGGAGATGGCATTACCTGCTGTGCCACTTGCTGCTGTAAACCAATTATGCTGCCCTGTTTGTTGTCTGTAAGCAGTTGCAAAACCTGTATTTGTATAAATATAAGTACCTGAAGTATTTTCGTAAAAGTTTAAACCTAACCAAAGGTCTGACCCACTTTCATCATATAAAGATGAATTATTAATTTGTAAAACTTTATCTGTACTTCTCCACGCAGAAGGACTTACCCCCAATCCAAGATTACCAGAGGCATCTAAACGCATACGCTCTGTTGAGTTTGTAGCAAAGCCTAATGTATTTGCTGCGGGTAGATATAGCCCGTTTGTAGGTATTGTGCTTAGGCTTGGGATAAAACTGGCAGCCGTTAATGAACTGCTTACAATAGCTGTGCCAGTTACCTGTAATTTTTCGCCGCTATTAGTCGTACTGCCTAGCAGCAAATTTGCCGCCATATAGTTTAAATCGCTGCTACCTTCTTGGTATATGCCGAAACGGTTAGTATAGGTAACCGTACCTGTATTTGCTGTTTGATCGTTTAATAGTAGCGCGTAGTTATTAGTTATCGTTACTGCGCTGCCTGTATTGTCAGGAAAAAGAACGTGCAGTCCTGCAAGGTGTGTGATTGTTCCTGTTGCGCTGCCTGCAAACGTCCACCCTGTTGTTAGGTTAGAATAAGCGCGTATCTGACCACCTTGGTTGTGTGTAAGCGTGCCTGTGCCTGTAAAGCTAACAGAGTTGTAGGCGTCTAGTCCACTTCTAGCGCCGCTAGGTATTGTGGCACTACCTTGTAAAGTAAGGTCTAGCGTTGCCCCTAATGCTGTAATTGCGTTAGGACTAGAAAAGCTACCCCCTGCCGCTACTGTTATATTAGCGTCAAAAGTGTTTGTGCGCACTACCCCTGTGCTGTACGTTTCTGTTTGTGTAAATAGGCTTTTGCCAACCACGTCAAGCGCTACTGTCGGCGTAGCTGTGTTTACGCCTATTGATCCGTTAAATATACCGCCATAACTTGTGCTGCCTGTATAGCCTTTCGTTCCTATACCGCTTACAAATGTTGCTGTTAAATCTGAGCCAAAAGTAGCTGCGTTAGCGCCTGCATCAGTTTCAATGCGTACTATGCCGCCACTATTATAGTTTGCTACTGTAACGCGGTCGCTAGTCCAGTATAAAGCACCGTTTCCTGCTGTTGCACCGTCTAAGTATATTGCTTCTGCAAGTATATCGCCATTTGCTTCTATTGTGTGTGTCGGTGCTGCTGTACCTACGCCCAGCCTGTTATTAGTATTGTCAAAAAATAGGTTAGCACTGCTTGTTAGTGCTGACGCACTACTAAAAAATGCCACCTGTGTCGCTGTTCCGCTACCTGTTATAGTGCTTGATCCTGGGCCGCCAATAAGGTCGTAAGTAGTTCCGTTATCTCTATACAGCTCAAAAGTATCTGTACTGACAAACAAGCGCCCTGTCTGCCCTGCCGCTGGTCTGTTAGCAAAAGTATTGCTATTGATAGCAGGACTGCCTAGCTGGTTTAATATGTTAAAATTAACAAACACTAAATATATCTTTTTAAGACAATAGTAAGCTGATTTGTACCTGATCCGCTAAAATTAAACGTGTAAATTTTCACATTTATCTCATCTTGGTTTCCTGTAATGTTTAGCGACTGATTTGGTGTTAGCAAAAAGCCGTCTACTGTTACGTTAGTAGTACCCTGGTTTACAAATATTACGCTGTTAGCATTAGTATCTGTTTGGCTGCTAGCGTAAAAAATTTTTGTTTCAGTAATGTATTCGCGGCATTTCATCTGCATTGTCTTTTGTCTTTTGTATATTCATCTGCAAAAGTAGTTTCATCAGGCAAAAAAGTCGTTTGATCTACTGCCTCGGCTACTAATTTTTTTGCTTGGTTAGCGGCGCTGCTGCTGTTTATGTTACCTATTTTTTTGCGTGAAAACAAAAATAATAAGTATGCTGCTAGTCCTATGTAGATTAAATTTTTATTCATTGTTATTGTATTAGCAAAGTACGTCAATATCGTCAAAACCTCTAAACCTGGGCAAGCCTTCTGTTGCAAGTTTTTTTGTTACTGCTTTTACTGCTTTTACGCTTTGCCCCTTTTGCTTGGCTACTTGTACTGCACGCCGTTGCGCCTCTGCTGCTGCCTTACGCTGCGGCGGCTTGGTAAATACGTTTTTAATTACGTCTGTTGCCTTATCTAAAAAGCTAGGCGCTTGATCTTCAAAAAATTGCTCGCGTGTCTGTATTTCAGGACTTTCTGCTGTTACTGTTACGCGTGGGCGCCTGCGAAACGCAAATAACGCTACTGCTGCCCCTGCTAGTAATAATATAGGTAATAATTTTTTGTTCATTTGTTAGGTAGTTTATTTGTCAGCGCTAAAACTTTTTGCAGTTGTGCGTCAGATAGTCCGTCCCAGGGTAATATGCCGCCGCCATTCGTTAAAAATGTTAATAAGTCCTGTTTGTATGTTTGCTGAAATACATCAGCTAAAAATGATACAGCAGCTTTGCTAGGCATTTTGCTAAATACTGCCATAACAGCGTTAAAGTCATCTTGAAAAATACCAAAAGCGTTATGAATCTGCTTTGCAGCTATGCCGGCTGTTAATCTAGTAATAAGCCTGCCGCCTGTTTTTTTGTAATATAGTGGCTTCCAATAACTAAAAGGATCTGTTAATTCACTGCTAACTGCCTTTGTACCTGGCCCTGCTGCTAAGCCGCCAGCTATTAGTAAGCGTTTTATTGCTGTAAAAGCAAGCAGACCGCCACCTATTAGTAAAACGTCTGTCGTAGATATTTTAATACCTTTTGCCATTACTTACGCAGCATTTGCAGTAAAAATGATATTTGTTTTTGATCCATAGCAGCCAGCTTGCCAAGGTCATCTGGCGTTACCCCTTTTGCATATAGCGTTTGTAATATCTGCGCTATATCTGCCTCAGTGTGCGTGCCGCTGACCGCTTGCACTGTTGGGCGGCTGAAATTTCTTGCAAAGCCGCCAACTACATCTATTAGCATTTGCTGAACGTTAGGCTGTTTTAGCATACCTACTAAAATACTGCTAGGCGTTTCTTCTTCTTCATCTTCTTCCGCCTGCTTATCTTCTAGCCTTTCAGCGCGTAGTGCGCGTAACTCCGACAAGATCTCATTTTCATATCCCCTTGCACCAATGTTATAGCCAGCCATTACGCCATAAGGCTGCTCGTTTATTACAAATACTTTATTTAGCGCTGGTGTCGTTTTGTCTTTGTCTTTATCTTCAAATAACCCTAACACATAATTGTTATAGTCATCATTTGCAATAAGCGCTAGTTCGCTTTGCAGCTTTTCTGCGCCTTCTTCCTTGCTTTTGCCACTATAAGCACCTGTAATGTTTTTAGACATTACAGAAAAACGGTATAGCTTAAAAGCAGCTTGCGGCTGATCATTATACCAATTTAGTACAGCGCTTGCGCTGCGTAGTTGTGCATTTGCAGGCATAGCATTTTAGTTGTAATAAACGCCAAAAATATAACTGATATTCGTTGTGTTTGCTGGTGCGCTTGCAAGCTGAATAAAACACTTATCCCAGGTTACCTGCGTGCCAGGTGCAAACTCATACAAAGCGCGTACAAAAGGCGCTGACGCGTTATTTGTTGCTTGTGTACGGATCATACTAACAAGCGGCACTCTGTAAATGTCTTGCCTTTCGTTAGCATATAGCACTAGATAACTTTTTTGGATAATAGCAGCACTTGGCAGCGCTATATTATTAGGGGAAACAGTTACGGTATCTACTGCAAAGGTTTCCATCGCCTGCAAATTTGTGTAGCGTAGTTTTGGCAGATCAGGGAAGCTAAACTGCGTGCCAGTGTTTCCAGTGGACGCCACCCCTGCGACAGTCAATTCAACTAACTCGTATTTGCTCGTCTTAAAAGCCATTGTTTTTTATTTTACATTTTTTTTAAAAAGGGCAGCGGCACTAGGCCGCCGCCCAATGAAAAGGAACAGGAAAAAATTAACGCACCGGAGTTACGTTTTGCGCCAAATGACCTCTCATGATTATAACCGCCCTGCTATTACTTTCTACTGCTGCCATAGCTGTTGCAAGCTGCACTTGTAAGGTGTTTTGCTTAGAACCTACCATAACCCAGCCTGGTTCAATAGGGTAAAAACCACTATCAGCACCACTTTGCTGGTCTTTGTAGGATATAGCACTTGAAGAATAGTCAGCGTTTGCAGTTGTCTGCTGTTGTGGTACGCTGTAATGTCTGTAAACATCATACGCAGGCACTATCTCGCGACCATTAACAGTTAAAGATAGTGTACTGTTGTACCAGTTAAACAAGCTAGACGCTGTGTTAGCACTGGAAAAAATACTAGCGTTAGGGTAAGTTACTAACTGAAAGTTACTAGCTGTTGAACTACTTGGAAACGCGAAGCCTATGAAAAGGCTGCTGCAAACAAAGGCGTCCTGGAGTTGCAAGCGCTTTTCTGTGTTTGTCGCGCTTGTAGAACTTGCACTTGTTCCATTTACTAATACTGGGAATTCGTAGTTAGTTATGCTAGTAGATAGCGAAACTTCCAAACGAAGATACGATTGCGATAAAACTGCTTGATTAAGTGAATAACCAGCGCGGTTTACCGCTTCTTTTGCCTTTTCAAAGGCTAGGCGTGTGCCTACTGTACTTGCCATTTTTTTTGTTGCCCTGTTCGTTCGCCCAGGGCTGGGCTTTTAATTTTTAAAAATGAAGGTGAACACAGGTGAGTGCATTAGCAGTCGTCGTCGTCCATACCAGCTAACACACTTAGATCGTCACCAGCCATAACATCATCATCACCAGCGATCACACTAATTGTGTCAGGCACTTCGCCCACTGTTACTGGGAAGGTCATAGTATCGTCCATTTGCCCCAGTTGTGGAACTAGCTGACCGATCAACCCTGCGCCGCCTGCTGCGATCATACCATTGCCAACTGCTTTGCCTAGATCGCCTTTTAGTAACATTGGAAACGCTAGTCCAATCCCTAACACAGCCGCATTTTTAATTCTTGCGTCCTGAATAGGAATAAACTGCGCTACCTTTTTGCCAATTACTGCACCAGCAATAATTCCTGCTGCTGCTGCAAAACCAGCCTTGCCAATTGCACCCATACGCTTCCTGCGTCCTGGGGTGCGTCTTTTTCTTCTTCTTGCCATTTTGTTTTTTATATTAATTAAATACTACATTCTGCTACCAAAGCAACTGATCTGCAAAATACCCTGGCGATCCCTTTACTTTTCTGTCTGCCTGGTGTCTTTGCTTATACAGTCGCCTGCGCTTGTCGGCTATTTTTTTGCCAAATAATCGTTTTAAATTGGCATAATCTAAATAACCCCTAGCGCCTACACTTGTCAAATAATTTCCTTTTCTGTCATATACATCTATTTTTTTACCCTGTCGCGTGCTTGGCTTAACAGTTACATTTAGCCGCCTTGCCTGTGCATACGTATAAGGCAAAATTTTATACATTATAGCTCTATTAGTTTTTTTAGCTGTGATTTTACTTTTGTCATTTGCTTTTGTAACTTTCTAGCCTCACTTTTATTCTTTTTTAATAATTTTTTTGCAGCTAATATGCCGAATTTTTTTTGCAGAGTTCGTATGCCTTTATTTTTTATAGCGCCTATACTCATATGATCTTGCTGCGTTTTATCTAAGCTGTTAACTTTGTTTTTTACAGTTTTTATCTTTTGTAATATATTTTTTTCAGTAGGCTTGTTTTTCTTTGCTGCCCCTACTTTTGCGCGCTTTTTACCATAGCTTATGGCAAACGCTTGCCGTAAGGCTTGCGTATTTGTTAGCTTAGGGTTTTTCTTTCGCAGCTTTTTTGCCTCTGCAACTGCCGCCTTAAACCTTGCGCGTGCTGCGCGTTGTTTTGCACTCATTTACTTTCTATTTACAAAATACAGGACAGCAGCGCCGCCAAGTATTAGGGGTAAAAAATTAGGTTTGCTAGTTGCCGCCGCTTTTGTAAAAGCTGGTGTACTGGTTACGTCCATTGTCGGCGCACCTTTAAAAACTTCGTCTGCGGTGTCAATGTACTCTGCTTGTGTTGCAGCCTTAGGTTCTAGCACTTGTTTTGCTAATTGTTGTGCTTTTGCATTTACAGCGTCTTTACCTAACTGCACTAAGTCTTGTGGATCTATACCTATTTTTGTTAGCACGTTAGCCACCTTTACAAGTAGTGGCGCTGCTGTTGCTGCCGCTGCTGCTGGCGCTGCTGGCGCAACACCTAT
>Ga0194117_10004460_pt1 | contig 13341 bp, 1 predicted proteins | sample TA2MahsurfametaG_FD_160579 | JGI IMG/M metagenome (GOLD analysis project Ga0194117, IMG submission 160579) | Freshwater microbial communities from Lake Tanganyika, Tanzania - TA2015009 Mahale N1 surface | ecosystem: Environmental > Aquatic > Freshwater > Lake | place: Tanzania: Lake Tanganyika...
AAAACTCTCGAACTTGCAATGCAGGTGCCTGCCCATTGGATCAGAACATCTAAATAACTTGCAATGCAGGTGCCTGCCCATTGGATCAGAACATCTAAATAACTAGCAATGCAATTCGAAAAGGAAAAAAAAGGTATCTACATAGGATAGGATTCTTGAGGATTGAACTTTAAAATCAAAAATATTTCTATTGTACAGGTCAATTGTACAATAATTACACGGTGATAACATGTCAACATTGCTTTAGAGTTGATAAAGGAAGACCTTTTGATAAAATTATATCAGTTTGTTTCTTCTTCTACTCCAACCCTGACTATTGGATATAGTTAGATATAGAGACTCCAAAAATATCTCTAAAAACCGAAATCTCACAGTATGTTACAGTTGATACTGACTTGAGTAAAAAAATATAAGAAAATACAACCAATTTTGACTAAAAATAAAGTGAGAAATATCGAAATGAGGTTAAAAAGTTAAATCATTTAGTCGACATAGGAGAAATTATACTTCTAACTCCAAAGAAAGTATCATAAAACCTGAAATTAGTGAAAATACCACTCATCAAAATATAACCAGTCGACCCTTAAAAAATTCCAGACTTCCACTTGCTGGCAATCCAAGAGTCAACAGCCGATTATTAGATCCTAAGAAATTTTGAACATTTACAATCTAAAGACTAAAATCTATAGATGGTAATAAATCGAATGTAAAGAGTCGATTAACACTAACTCCATAATTACTCAATCTTTCACCATCTTTTTTGTCAAAATATAAATAGTGGCGGGCCTCTCGTGACCACCTAGCAGGGTAAAATGTTGGGGATTCATCTTGGAAAAATTGATTTATAATAGTGGAAAAGAGGATGCGCTATCTTATTTCACAAGGAGATTATTGATAAGATTTAAGATATGAAGAAAAATCAATAAAATTACAAAAGATCGCGAGGTACTTATATAAATCATAATCCTGATACTTATGGCCTGGGTAATGAGGTTCAGCGTGTCAATAATTATGGTTAGTAAATTTAGAACAAACTAAACTAGTTTGGTGTTATTTAACTTGTCGAACTAATCAAGGAATATAAAAATCAAAACATTATCTTACAAAGGCATCAATAATTTCTATAATTTTCTCCCGAATTCAGCAAAAAACTTATCCAAGATTCTAATATTTAAATAGTTGAATAAATGATGTAATCAACCTAAAGTATTTAATAACTTGTAGGCTATGCATAAAAAGTAGTAAGCATACTTCAAAAAAGGACGCAAATAATCAGTATCGACGATTCTGTTGGTCCAGCCTATCTTTTTGCAATCGATTCTATCTAATAAGATGAGAAAAAACTATTTGCTATTGTACATAGGAGCCAACTTCCAAAAACAACTCAGAATCTACAGTATAATGAAGAATCAAAAACATACATACTCAAATTTAAAAATCATTCATGTTCTGGCTAGCTATTACTACCTTAAGGATTCTAAAGAGATTTCCAAGGAGTAATAGGTAATTTCAAAATTTTATTTGTTAAATAGATTGAAATAAGGAAAAGATAGTATTTAGACCACTGGGTAATACAATATAAGTAACAGAAACCCTAAGGATATGATTCTATGTTAAAAAAACCAAACTTGTAATCAAGCTCAGCTCTATACAGTTTTTACTCATATTATGTGCATAAATCAATAACAGATGAACTTTACCTTCCTACTTCGAATCCTAAAACTTAGGTCAAACTTTTGACTCGATAAATGAGATCCAATGATGCTGCCCCACCAATAAATTCGGAGGGAAGGGATGCCATCATCTTAGGGAATAATGATTATGCACCCTATCCAGCGTGATATTTATTTTAGCAAAGTCTTATTCCTCAATGTTATATTACTAATAAAATTCAACTTTATTGTGCTGAATATTTTATAGATAAAACTAATAATTTTTATGAACAACAAGGTCCATTAATAAATTATCTTTTTGTTCTACACGTATAATCAAATACGTTGATAAATATTGCCAACATGATTCAATTTAGTCAAATGGATGTTTGAATTGAGCTTTTAAAGCAAATAATCTTATAATAGTTTTATCTTTTTTAGTTTTGCATTTTTTTGATATTATTTTTATACTTGGATTGATGGGCGCCAGCCCTCCTTACTACTTAAATTATAGCTAGTCATTCTTCAAAAACCACGCCTATGCAGTCTTCAAAAACTACGCCTATGCAGTCTTCAAAAACCACGCCTATGATACATAGTCAGACTATTAGATCAAATAGTATACAACTAATCCTCTCAACAAAGGAAAGATGCAGAGGATCGGACAAATAATCGTGACATTCAAAAAATCAAAAGATTAAAAATAAAATAAAATAAAATACGGTACAGGGATATTGCTTGATGGTTTCTTTATTCTAGCTTGCATGCACTTATTTTATTGCGGCCTTTAAAAACCTTTTGAGAATGTGTAGAAAGTTTAGTTTAAAATTTACTGTAAGAAGAAGATTACAATATAACTTGCTGTCTAATCTTTCAAAACATCCTTCAACGAACATATCAATAAATATCATGAATAAGTAATCAAATATAATAAATAATTCTAGCAATATGAAACTTTGAATCAATAAGAAAAATAAAATAAAAAAAAATAATTGCAAAAGCTTGCTCATTAACAAATCAAAACAGATTTTGTGGTTCTTGTCGTCAATAAACTATAGAATAAAATAACCCATATTCCTGCTTTAAATTTGGAGGCTGTAAATCCAGATTAAATTAAATAATTTGTTATGCTTGCAATGCGTTAATCAAAAAAAGATAATTATATTCACCTCGATTACGCAAAATTAAAAAAGCAACACTTTGAGGCATAATTAGTGGTAAATAAAGCGATAGATACGAAAAAAAACTAAGTTCATAAAGATAAATATACAATATAACATGGCCTTAAAGGTTAACATATGAACAGTGGAGGCGCTCTCTTATAATCCGGTAGTGGTCAACTCATAGGATTATATCTAGGAACAATATTATAACGAGCTATTTCTCTTCTTCTTGTTAAAGAAGTGGTTGATAAAATTAATTAGATGAAGGAAGTTCTTGTTAAAGAAGTGGTTGATAAAATTAATAAGATGAAGGAAGTACAGTTGAAATAAAAAAAAATCGATAAGGAAGAGCCTTAAGAGCCATTTATAGAATTTTCAGAAAATTACATCAAATAAATGACTCAAAATAGTGATTGCTAAGATATCAAATAAAAAACGTATTATCAGTCATAATAAAATCTAGCTGAAATAAAAAAGTTACTAGATTAATTATAAAAATGGAAGTGTGCACCTCAAATCGTAAAAATCTTATCGTCTAAAATTAAACGCGCCTTTTTGTTTAAATTCTTGTAATAGAAAATATATCTAATGTTTCCTAAGACATAGGGAAGCCCTAAGACATAGGGAAGCCCTAAGACATAGGGAAGCCCTAAGACATAGGGAAGCCCTAAGACATAGGGAAGCCCTAAGACATAGGGAAGCCCTAAGACATAGGGAAGCCCTAAGACATAGGGAATCCCTTTGTTGGAGAATTAATTTATCAAATTCAAAAATTTTCGATATGAAGGGATCATAAAACGACCTTAAAAACGACCCTACCTATTCACAGAAATCAATAAATTTTGTATTTTACAAGTCAATCTACTGAAGTTTAAGGGCCCCAAATAATTATAAATGAAAGAGGTAGTTAAAAGAGGCTAAATAAAGCTAGACTAATAGAATCAAAAAATACTTGATTCATAAAACTTTTAATTATAATAATAAAAAAATCTGCAAAATTTCTACACAAATTTCATTTAAAGTATGATGAATTAAGACCATTTACCAAATACTGATTTCAAAACTCAAGTGAATCCTGCAGCAAATCAATAACTTGAAAATTTCAACCAAAATGATGATGATAACAATAGTTAAAAACCAGCTGTTTAAACGACGTAAAAGAATCCATAATTTGGAAAGCCAAATTCGTGATTTTTATTTATTTTTATAAAAATTATCCCATTATTAGACTTATTGCATTCACCATCCAAAGTTTTCAAACATGAGCTTAAACATATAGGTTAAAGCTTAGTAATTTTATGTTGCTTACCACTCTATTTAACAAATCATTAAGAAACACAATAACAAAAAAGAACCAGAAAAATACTCTACATTGCTCAACAAAAATACCCATACTTAAATGTACATTTTTGATTAATCATTCAGTGCCTATTTCACTTACAAAGAGATAAAATCGACTTTCTCTCCTCCTCCAACAGTTTGAAGTTTACTATTTCCAGATCCTGTAGCATATGCTGCTTAGAAGTAGTTCCGATCAATGGGATAATACCCTCCCCTATAAGTGTTGCATAAAACAATTGAGCTGCAGTTTTGTTATACTTTTTACATAGACTTTGCATCTATTTCGATTGAAGAATATCAGGATTAGCTGTCAATGTCCAAAAACTCTGATAAACTACGCCCTTTTATTTACAAAAAGCTCTCAATTCAGTATCGTAGTTAGTTTCAGCGTAAAAGCGATTTTGAAGATAAGAGGGCTTCACGCCCACATTATTGTAAAGGTTTGCGAAATATTATAGGCTATAACAATTACTTATACCAAGAGCCTTTACTTTTCCTTCTTTGATAAACTCTTAGAAAACACCCCATATCTATAGAGTTTTTTGTAATGTTGACATGGGACCGTGCAGAACCAAAGAGTCTAGATAAGATGTTTTGAGATTTTTTAGGGATACTTCCAAAGATGTCCTAACTTGAACTTTAAGACTATCTTTAGGATTATAAGGAATTTTGTTTGGATCTTGACCATTGAGAGGAGTGAACTTGGTTTGGATAAAAAGTTATTCTCTTGGTATTCCTGATTGAGCAATTCCTTACCCAACTCCAGGCTAGTTGTAATGTTTGGGCTGACAAGCTGTATCGATTCCTCTGAAGCCAGACTTGAGAGCAAGGGATACTAATTCTGCAGTCTTTTCCTTTTTCCAAGCGGTGCCATAAAATACTGCCGGGGCTTTCATAGCTTATTATTATGAGCTTAGATATCTAATTGCACGCTATTTTAGACAATCAAAAATCGATCAGAAATAATTATCTTAAGTTCTATGTGTATTGCTTGAAATAAATCTGTTGGATGAATTTATTACTTCTTTAAAAAGTAGGTTGATTTATAAGGTGGTAAGGTCAGAGCTATTTGCTCATAAAATTAATAGCTCATAAATTAAATCTATAAATATTCAGTATATTAATTACAAGTTCAAATAAGGAAGATAAATTTAATTCAAAGAGAACAGTAGTTATAAACAAATGGAAAATCTCAAAAAATCATTTGGTAGTATTGCCAAATCAAAAATAGATTCAAAATTAAAAGTTAACGCAGATAAGCCACTTTATAAATATTGAACTATAATGATCGACGAAAGTAAAGAGCTTTTTACCTTCAAATTTTAATAATTGGTAACAGATAAGCCATCAGATAACTCAACAATCACTACAAAGTAATACTAAATAAATTATTAGGAAGCACTCTTTATGATTTAATACTATATCAATATTGCTAATTTCAACTCGTATCTTTAAATTCATCTTACATAATATGAGCATCACTAAAAAGAAAAGATTTATTAATACACACCCATTTTTTGTTTTTGACATCGAATCATATAGAACTTCCATTTGCTGAAATAAATCCAATAAACTAAGTTTATAATTATTGATGAGTGACTAAAACAAAACTTGTCTCTTCCAGTTCACCAAGTACCTAAAAACCATCTCTTCCAACACCAACAACGTACACACTATCTCACGAAGTTGTAGAAACTAAAAAGAAGATTGAGTGAAGCAGTCGCCAAGATAGAAGACTACATCTAATGCTTCAAAAACATCGATTTGGATAAAAAAGGAGTCATTTATCCCAAAATTTTGCAGAACTATCTTATGTACCTCTACAACTATGTAGCAACCATAAATTTTACTTTTAACCCACAGCCATCGCCAGATACTACAGTAAATATGCACACTAAAAACCTTATCTGGTATATTAGGATATGCTATAAGCAGTTTTGCCTCATCATGACTTCATACTAGTAGCCCACACAATAACAAATCCTCCAGGAATCACCTAAAGATCGAGTAAATTTACCTACAGTTGTGTAAAAGATAGAATAAAAATGATAGAAACATTCACTGCTATGGTCATCGCAGATTAAATCAAATACCTGAACTAAGACTACAATTCCATGAGGGAAGTAACAAAAAATAGTCAAAGAATAGGTGCCATACTATGGAGAATACTTGATCGCAACCACAATAATCAACTTAACTATACATCGTAATGAATCATTCATTTTAGAATAAAAAAAACTTGTGATGAATTCGGAACTGATTTAAAAGAAATTGAATGGTATAACTTTTTATATTGGCATCTACATTCTTATAAACAGACCATCAACCGTGATGATTTTATGAGAATACTCAATGTACATGAAGAAAGGAAAAGAGCGACCTCTGCCTGCAAAATATAACAGTACAAAGTACAGCAAGAATTGTATAAAAGGGCGGAAGAAGATAGGCTCAGAAAAATAAGGATGTAAAAAGCAGTGGAATAAAAATTACTTATGATGCCTCATCTCCAAACCTATCATTACAAAAATATGGTCAAGTAGGAGCATTTTCCTTATTAATATCTTGATGTCAAGACGCATTTAAAAGGGCCTAAAGGTTATTGCAAACCTAAAAATCTCATCAAATATGCAGTTGAGAGAGATTGATTTAATACTTGCTTGATCGTTTTTTCTAAAATGTAAAATACCATTTTGAAAATCACCAATATAATTTCTTGCTTTTTACGATTCCAAAATAAAGTTATTGAATCTGTGAGACTGTTATATTATTAAAATTCAAATGTCAAACGTTAATATCAATGAACCTTTTCAACTCATTCGCTTCAAAGATGGAAAATTCGAAGTGCCAACTTAAACTGCAGCATTTCTAAAGGAAATTAAAAATCCTCTAGGAATCATAACCATCGTCGGAAAGTACAGAACAGGAAAAAGCTTATTCTTGAACAAAGTATTGCTACGCAAGACAACTTTCAAAGTATCACCCACCATTAACTCATGTACCAAAGGTCTATGGATGTGCAAGTAAACCCTAAAAGCTGAGAATGCAGAAGATACCGATATCCTCGTTGTAGATACATAGGGCTTCGGAGCGACGGAATAATCTGATCAATACAACAATCGGATTCTTCTTTTCTCTATGTTACTTTCTTCCTATTTCATCTACAACTCTGTGGGGAGTATCGATTAGAATTCACTAAATTCACTTAACCTAGTTGCTCAACTGGCAAGAGAACTGCTCAAAAACAATAGCAAAGATTAAAAAATAGATGAATAATCACCAGCTTTTTTATGGCTTGTTAGAGATTTCGCTTTGAATTTAGTTGATAAAAATGGAACTCCCATTCAACCTCGTTAATATCTTTAGCAAGCCTTAGAAATTCAAAAAGGAAGTTCTGATGCTATAGAGAATAAGAACAAAATTAGAAGAATGATCAAACATTTTTTCAAAGATAGAGACTGCTTTACAATGGTTCGCCCTGTTTAATCTTAAGAACAACTACAGAATCTACTTTATCTATCATAATCATGCCTAAGACCTGAGTTTATGGATCAAGTGCAAATACTTAGGAGTAAAATTCTCAAAAAAGTTAGAGCTAAAAGGATAAAGAATAGAACTCTTGATGGCTAAGCTCTTCTCTAGCTTGCAAAAAACTATGTTTAAATCATTAATCGAGGAGATTTACCAAATTTCGAAATGTCATATAAGCATATTATGCGTTTTCAATTAGACAGAGCCTATCGTCAATTCGTTTAGGTTTGTAAATCTAAAATAAATGCTTAATCTACCAAAATGCTTTCAAAGGCAAATATCGATAATCTACAAATATAACTTTAGAAATAACTTTAACATAGATTTAGGTAAGGTTTGTTTGAAGTTTAAGAGACGAAAACATCACTTCAAAAGGGTAAGAAAGAAATTGTAGACCTGATATAAGAATTGAATCAAAGAAACACTAAAAAATGTATGTAGAATGCTGAAAAAGCATGGTAGTATCTTTATGATTCACAAAAAACTTTTGAATCTTCCAAATAAATCAATGAATATTTCGACAATATCCTTCAAAAGTTCATCAATCAAATGAAACTATAGAACAATCCTATCGACGAAAACTACATAAAGACCATCATTTATCTTTAGAAAGATAAGAGAACTTAACAATTTTTATAAAAATTACAGAAGTAAGCCAAGGAAGAAAACGATAGTAAAAATAAAAGAATTTAAGAGCTAACCTCACTCACAACTAATCAAAAGAAACAAATCCAAAATCTTTAATAACAGATAGCTCAACTTAACCGATAAGTGCAGAAAGTTACTGGAAGATGTCAGTAAATTTAGAATTTAAAGAATATGGAGATTGATTATCTCAAACAAAAAGAAGTAGAGAATAATCAAGAGATTTCATAACTTTCTCTAAGATTATAACAAGCCATAAAAAATTTAGATGATTGTCGAAGCAATCTTTCTGGGACTCAAATGAAAAATTAATAATTGAATCGAATTCTTAGGCAAACTTCATAAGACAAAAGACTAGTATAGAAATAATTAGAGATTGTCAAACACAACGAAGAAGCCAAAAGTGAAGAACTCAATTATCTAAAAAATGAACTTTCAGAAACAACATTTAGATTGTAGAATGCTTTGGAAAAAGAACTTTTAAATCAAACAAAATATCAAACTTAAATCTAGCATAAAAACGATTAACAATCGACATTACAAAAAAAAAATTAAGCACAACTAGAAGTTATCAATCGACTAAATCTATAAGTATAAAAGTTATCTCTACAACTCGAAAACCACTCAAATTTGATGCAAAGAGAGAAGAGTATCTACTAAAATATGTTTTAGTCTTTCAAAGGTAATATTTATTTAATCTAGAAAGTCTTAAGTTAGAAGCTAATAGCCGTTTGTAGCTTATTGAAACAAACAAAAATTTATCTGCAGCTTTGAAACATCTATAGCAACGTGCACAAACTGCTGAGTAAAAGTAAAAGCAACTAAAGGAGTATAAAAAATGTGTTAAAAATTCTTCTTGCCTTCAATGCCAGCATTGCACTAAATTCTTTGTTCCAAGTATCTTTCTCCCTCATTTAAATGTATGTTTGATTGGTCCATAAGCTTTAAAATCTACCAAACTGTAGATAAAAAATGATAATCGACCTAAACTTTAGATAAAAATTAAGCAGACTTTAGTAAAATAGTCGGAAGGCAAACCATTTACTGAATATGTAATAGAGTTGAAGAGAGATAAAAAATAGTGGTCTGTCAATAGAAAGTACAAATCATTTTGTGACTTAAATTCTGCTTTGAAGGCAGCCTTACCTGGAGTATAACTATCAGAAGCTAGTTACATTGTTAATCCCCAAGAAGTCTCTAAAAAATCTTTGGTAATTTAAGAAAGAAGAAAAGTCCTTTAAAAATATTTGAATGATTTATAGGCAAATCCACTTGTTTCAGTTACAAATATCTGGAAAGATTTTATTGAAGAGCCATAAGACATTTCGTTCAGCCAAAGTTTAAAGAGCTCTCCTATGAAGTAGAATAAAAAGGCAGTCAATCAGGAACAAACACCAGAATAATTTTTCAAAATATGGAACTAACGCAAAATAAGAAGCAAATAATCATCGATGGGTAATGTAAAAAAATCTAAGTTTGTATGAGTGATAATTAAGTAAATTTAGTTATTATTATGCTTATATCATTAGAGTATGCCTTGATAAAATCAATCATATTATATAATCGTTAAATCATTTTCACTGATGACTAGCCCAATCCGTTCGATGAAAAACAGCAATTATAACTATCAAAGTAACACTTCCCAAAACTATGAGTAAGAATTTTGGAAGATAAAAGCCCAAAAAGCTGAAATAACAATCCAAGATCTAAAAAAATAGAATCATACTCTCAACAAAAGGATCATCTAAATGTCTAGAATCGAGCAATAACTAAGATAAAAAATCATAGACTACGAAGATGATTGGAAAAATCGAAGCAGAAAGCTATCGACTGAAAGAAATACCTAGAGATATTCGAGAGTATAGAACGAATAAAAATAACTGCAAGTGGCTTAGATTGAAAGATTATACAAAGAAATCAGAATTATCAAGAATTTGCATGAAATTGAACTTACCAAAATACAAGATTAGAACAAAAAATTAAAAAAAAAAATCGAAGAAGGTAGTAAAATTTAAAGCAACGACAAAGAAGTTGGTGAATATTTGAAAATTGTTAAAAATCTCAATGAAGAAGTGGTGAGTTTGAAGAGAAAGATTAGTAATTTAGAGGATAATCTGAACAAAGTAAAAGAGTAAAAGGCAAGATTAATGATTGATAACGAATAGTTGAACAAGTAAATACAATAGCATAAAATGAGATAAAAAATAGCTCAAAAATAGGAATAAGATAAGTTTTTGGATTACAAGAAATACATCGAATAGTTGAACAATCAAAGAATAATCAACCAAGCTAAGTCAGAAAATTAAGCATAAGCTATTGATAGTAATGATTTAATTTCATAGTCTCTTTTGACATAATATAAAGCAGACAAAATCGAACACTCTCAGAAATAACAAAAGCGAAGCAAAAAACAGTCACAACTATAGAAATTAGAGAAATAGTTGAATTAAAAGTAAAAATAAATACATAAACTATAGCAAAAAATAAGATTGATGGCTTCTGATATAAAGAATGAAAGATTGAATGAAGAGATTAAACTAAAAAAAGTTTAAGGCGATTTAGTTTAAGCAAAAAAATAGCTTTAAAATGTATTGAGAAAATTGGCTCCTCTGTTGCAAAATAAAGAGGATAACAGCAGTTCTCGATAAAATATTTAAGTAAGAATTGGCCTAAATATTTTGTAAGTTTTCCTTAAGAAATACAAAATAAAAGCTTTTTGATTGATTTTAAACCTCATATCATCTGATACTTCAATTACTTTGTTTTATTGATGATTAATACTAGTAAATTGATATTTAAGACTGTTTTGAGCAAAACACATTGTAGATGTATCAATTTAAGATAATAAAAATCTATTCCTATTCTTATTTATATTTTTTCTCTTATAGAAACAGCTATTAATTTTATTCCTTCAAAGCATTATCTTAAGTAATTATTTGGCATTAATCGATTGATTAAACCGATGTATTAATCTTATTTACAGTTTATAGTTATTATTTCTAGTATTTGAAAAATGGCGGATTACTTGAAAGACGACATCGACGCCCACCTCATGCATAAACTTAAGGAAATTGTGCCAGAAGTAATATCATTTATATACAGCTCCGTAGATAAATCGAAGAAAGTATACGCAATCGACTATAGAGTTAGCTCATCAAAGCCAAAGAGCAAAAGAAGAGAGAACTCAATGACTATTACGAACAGCAGATCAAAGATAAAATTGAGGAAAATAATCTTGCACTTAAACAATAACTATCAGGTCTAGTCTAGGTTATTTATTAACTTAAAAATCAGCTTGGCAATAATAAACCTAAGAAACTGACACCATAGCAATAGCAATAGTTTATCAATGATACAGTCTAGGAAATATTAAGTGAGTAGAGTTTACTTGAATAAGTCAAAAATAAACTAAGACCGAAAATCGAAGCTAAAGTCAAAATGGCTCTTTAGAAAGAAGTTTAAGAGGGGATCGAAGCCATTAAAAACGAGTTATAGAGTAAAATGGAGTAGGAGAGATAGTAATGGGTTAAGTAAAGAATTTAATTTTGGAAAGGACAGGCTGATATGTAGCTATAATAACTCGCACTATAGCACAGTTAAATTTTGAGTAAAAAGCAAAGTATTTACGCTACTTTGAATGCCAAAAAATTATAGAAGAAATCGGCCGAGCAAAAATGGCAGACAGTTATGTAAAATAATGCACTGATATCAAAACTCAGGTATTAGCTAAAGTAGCTAAAGAAATAAAATAAAAAATGATGATAAGTTGATATATCGCAGAATAGATTTTCATTAATTTTTGTAAATTGATTGTTAAAAATTATAATCAAATTAGTTATGTGTTTTTGTTTATTTTATATTTACCATAAAATAATATCTTAATCTTTGCTTATAAAAGAGAAGTCAAACATCTACAAGAAGATAGATTAATACCTAGATAGATCATACACATCTGATAATTATTTTACTTGAAATGATTCTTAAGTATCTTTTATTAACCTAGTACTTTAATGTTGTTATTTAAAAAAACATTCCAATTTTTATCAACAAAAAAATCTTTTCCATTGCTATCTATTATATTCCAAGCTATTATCATCTAAAACCTACTGAGAAGCAGCACCAATGATTCAAACTGTGCACTTGCAAGGTAATTACGGCCCTCATTGGTAATTTGATTTTACACTTATTATAGCATTATTACTTAAATCTAAATGTTTCAACTGATTCCATTATGTCTTGAATAATTTTCTGCACCCTTAACTCACAATTTTATTCTTTCCTTTATTACTTGGATCATTACTTATATAAATATTCGATAATTTGGCCCATTTCGATTTAGACAAATAATGGCAACCGATTTCACCTATTTCATTCCCATCTCACTAACATGATTATTACATAGCTCTATCTCAGCTAGATTATGCCATTGTGCTTTACATAGGTACCCCAATCCTTTATCTCCAATCGAATTATGAGCTGCATTGTCTATTAAATACCCAACTATAGAAACTGAAGGTTAAACCAGTCACATTTAGCCATTGATTAGCAACCCTTCCAACCGATAAAATTTTAGACTGCATTGATATTTATTAACATATATAGAAAAGTGTCATATTTTTCCATTTTCCCTTTTTGAAATGCTAACATCCCTAATCACCTATCTGGTTATCAGCTATTTCTAAACATTTTTACATAAATAAATCTCCATCTTACATTCTTCATTATGCAAGTTTTCAAGCTAATTAATTTCGTTAACTATAGCTTATATGTTCTAGTTACCAATATTGTAATCATCATCTAGGTTGACAATCAGAAATACTTAGTTCATATGAATGCACTATTCCTTCGGGTTTTTACAGTCTTTTGAATGTTTTGGCAACTCTATATCTTGGTGTTTCTTGAACAATGATTTTATCTCCATTTTCCATTATTAGCGATCTTAAAAATTTTATAATATTTGATATCAAAATAATGTTCTTTTTTTTTTCTCAAAATTTTTTGCCCAAACCGAA
>Ga0194117_10004474_pt1 | contig 13331 bp, 11 predicted proteins | sample TA2MahsurfametaG_FD_160579 | JGI IMG/M metagenome (GOLD analysis project Ga0194117, IMG submission 160579) | Freshwater microbial communities from Lake Tanganyika, Tanzania - TA2015009 Mahale N1 surface | ecosystem: Environmental > Aquatic > Freshwater > Lake | place: Tanzania: Lake Tanganyika...
GGGCTGGGGTCTGGCTTATTGTCGCGTCAACTTGCCACAAAAGCCATTTTGTTGGAACTATGCGTAGCATCAAGTTCAATCCAAACTATGGGGGTAATCCTTTGGCTAGACTGCACGAGTTCGTGTAACGATTTTCGACCCCAGGATCGAACATCTCTACCTACTGCCTGCGCGACGATGTTCAAAGTAAGCTACGTATTTTTATGTAGAAAACTAATTCGACCCATTTCCAACTCCCAGGCTGCGACACGATCCAACCTGCTAATGGAATCCTAATCTTTCCCTTAGCTAAACCAATTACTAAGAATGACAAGCAGAAGAATGAGTGGATCACTTACTGGAATGGACTTAAGAAATCAACTCAAGAGGAATTCAATATCGCGGTTAAGCGTGAGATGCACAAGAACAACGAATAGATTGTTTGATAGATGTTATATAAAAAATGATTGATTGAAAAAAAATTATAAGCGCACAAAAACTAATTCAACCCATATCCAACTCCCAAGCTGCGACACGATCTAGTCTACTAATGGAATCCTAATCTTTCCCTAAGATTAACAATCAAGTAGGGTACAACCGTGAGCTAAAAAATGCTGCTTAAGCAGATGAGTACTACAGTGAGGAGGACAATGAGGAAGTACTCATAGACACGACCAAGAACGAGGGGTTCAACAGGATTAATAAAAGCACGAATTCGACGAAGAAAACCAGACCAAACGCGTCGAATAGTGAATGATAGAAACTAAAGTTATTGAATTATATAATTGATTGCTTGATAAAAAGAATTGTAGTCGAACTGGCTTTATACAGTTGTTTATAAAGCAGTTGGCGTAATTTTTAATGCTGGACGTAATAGTTTATTGTCGCGTCAACTTGCCACAAAAGCCATTTTGTTGGAACTATGCGTAGCAGCATCAAGTTCAATCCAAACTATGGGAACAAAGAATTGCATGTTAAAATAACCTAATCAATTTTAAGCTTCTCTTGTGATTAGCCAACTTTAAACATAATTTTTCAATGGAAGTTCAGCAGTAGCCCAAACCCCACTACTTCATAGAAAAACAGCCAAATATAATCAGCACGATCCAGCTTGCCATCTCTCAGCTGGAACAGTGTGCCGGCAAAGCGGCCTCAGAGCGAATATCAAAGGCAAGGCGACTGTTGAGTGAAGCAGTTGAAACTCTGATTGCCATGTTTAGAGATGTGAATGACACCGATGAGAATACCACTGACTTTGGGCAGCTAGCCCGTGAGCAGTATCAGCGCGATCTGCCGAGCCTTGAAATTACTTTCTCTGTAGAGCCTGTACGAACGCTTCAAAAGTCAAGTTCTCAAGCGAGAGTCAAAGCCAATAAGAGCTCCACTTCAGATCTAACTGCTCTATCAACTGAAATTGAAGTTCAGCAGACTAATCTGCAGGTAGTTGCTTCAATCGCCCCGACAATTACCTCGCTTCCAGCTAATGAGTCCCACCTCTACTTTGATGACGGCTAGTATCAACTGGCATGCAAGACACTGGCAGTAATGCTATAGTCTTTCAAGCGACAAACCCAGAGCCCAATACACTGTCAGCTGATTTTTGTCTCTCACCAAGCTGCAGTGACAAAGGCGCTGCGGTTGAGATTTGCATCAGCAGAAGACAAAAACAAGTACAGATATTAAGGAAAAAGTCTTTTGAGAGCTTAAGGCCTACCAGCAAACAGCTACTTGTCGACAAGCCAAAGAGCAGGCACAGATGACCCAAGACTCACAAATGAAACAGGGCTTGCTTTGAGCACCATGCTTCCAGCAATAGATATCGTTGAGAGACTGAAGCACCTTTCTAGTTGATGACAATTATCAAAAGAATAAAAGAAGGTAATATTAATTCTTAACGTCAAATTTAATTCATTTTGTTTTTTTTATTTCGTTTTACTTCTAACAATATTTTTTAAATTCCTACGACAGAATGCCTTGTACCTCTTCAGATTATTTCTTGCAAAAATCATTGAAAGTCAGTTTCCAGTCAGTTTTAATTTTTTTAAGAAATTCGATTGCTATTGGCTACATACCCGCCTTCTATTTGGGTGGTGGCTTTATACTTTCTAATCTTGATTTAGTTATGTTGATCATTTTGATATTAAATGCCGCATCTTATTACAATTGGGTCTGAACAGTGTTTTTCATCCGCTGTTCACGAGATTCAGCCAAACTCTGTTTATCAACAAAGTAAACTTAACCTTTATAAGCCCCTCTGGCTCTCTGTCCGCGTCCAACCATCTGTAATAACTCTTCTTTATCAGGGTAGTTTTTTTTGTTTTGGGGTACAAAAATAAACACGTTAGCGTCCTTTCTAAATTTAATGTCGATACCAATTCTGAATTTATCGTCAAGAAAGACGACTCCAAATTCCAGTTATTTGCATTTTCGTTCTATTATATCAAGAGTTTCGTTGTCGAAAACACTATAAACTTTAGGTTACAATTTCTGCTCAAGTCTTGAAATCATTTCTTTGTTATGTATCTGACCAAATACAAAAACTGGATTTTATTTTGCTTCTTTTATGATATCTTCTTCAAACTTTTCCAACAAATACCGCTCATTTTAATTGCAAATAACCTTTACTGCATCAAGATTCTGCTAAGCTCTCAGGAAATCGTAATCATCGTAGCAGAAGTCTGCTTTTAGACTATCGAATTGCTCACTCAAGAATTTTTTAAAGCCAGTCGAGTAATGTCCTGTGACTAAAATTGTTACGTGTTTGTTGCCAACGGTGAAAATAGCTGGTATTTCACCAAATATCAAGGGATACATTTATGCTGAATTGATCATTTCGTAGTACTCATCAAGAATAAAAGCATATTTTTCACCATTAGCATCTTTATATACGTAGCTATTCAGGTCAGAAATTACAGCTACTTTTATTTCGATTTTTAAATTGTCAGCCTTTTGTTGAACTTATTGTTGAAGGGCTTCATTCAGGCAGAAGTAAACTACTTATTTGTCCTTATACATTGTAATGTAACACGCTGCAAGCAGACACATGTATGTTTTACCAGATCCTGGAGCACATTGCAAAAGCGATACACGTTTGTCAGATCCTCCTGCTAGACTTGCAAAATAACAAGTGATATCTCGATGCTAATATTGTGAACCTTATTATTCTTCTAGTCCTTTTGAAATAGATAGTATTTTATCATAGGCTTCTATAAAATTATCCTGCTAAAGTGCTATCATTTAAGAAATCCAAGCAGCTTCTGCCTCATTTTACTGATCGGTGACATTCTGCCTGTTGTTTGCCTGTTGTTGCAAACGTTAGCTTATCTTGGCAAAATATTTGTCGCTAATTACTTCTTATACAACTTGAGTATTATCCAACTTGGCCAATTATTCATGAAGAGTTTTTACATTTTCTAAACTAAGTCCATCCAGTCTTTTGATATCTTTGTACGCTTCCCAGATATATCTAAAGTTAGCCGACTGATCAATCAAAGTCTTCAAAATTTCAGTTGGATCTTGATTATTCCGGACAATTTGATTCAACAAACAATAGATTCCTTCTCGAATGTCTTTATTGTTTTTAACAAATTTGATAAGACCGTCAAAAAGTAAATTATCTGGATTGTCCATCACTTTAATCACGCTCTCTTTGTCAATCAAATCAAACTCAACTAGACAATCTGCTAGTGTTTTAACTGTTGTAATTTTATCAGCTTTCCAACTATAAACTCCTTTATCGTGCTACATTCTGACCACTTACAAAAAAAAGTCTCTTATCAATCCTTGAGCAATAATCAACAAGATAAATTACTTAGACCATTATAAAAGGTTCGAGAACGGGTTTTAGCTCTTAATCATTATAAGGAATTGCTTAGCACTTTTAAATTCAAGCAAAGCCAAAATGTCTTTAGGTGTCATCTCATGTAGCACTTTATCAAACTCTGTTGCAATTTTTGGGAAACATTATGAAAATTTGGAATTCGGTTCAAAATTAAGCCAGGCAATCATCTTCTGTTCAACTGTTATTTGATTTAAGATCTTTTTTATTGGTTCTGGCCCATTTTACGAGTGATAAATGATATAGGATTTCGCGACTTCAGCGTTTGACTCCAAGAAAAATTTATAATTTTCTGTAAAATAATTTGAGTCATGCTTAATGTTGAAGTATTAGTTGATTAATTTCTTTGTACTTAATGGCATACTTTAGGGTAGATCACCAATCAGCGTCTTGCATAATCTTTTGGCGTTGTTAGAATATTTTAGTAAATTGTCATCAGCTTAACCAGATTTTAATCTCTTTTTAAATTCTTTCACAAGCTGTCTTTTTTCATCTTCTTCTAATTGATTTTTTTTATCAGCTATACGCCGCATTTATATTAAAAAAGCTTTCTAGGAGCAATTAGGCACAATATACTAACTAAATCTTTATTTTATGGCTTAAAATTGAGCGTCCGATTACAATTCTATGTTATTAGTCGCTTAATTGAGCCACTCAAAATCCTGGACTAAAGTATCGTAGATCATTTTCTTTTCCTAAGTTGTTATTCCTTGTACAAAAACAGGAAACTTAATTCTACTTTTTTAGAGTGGTGCAGAAGTTGTTGAGCCCATTTCAGCGATACCAAATCCAACTTCTTTTTTATTTTCCTCGATACTGGGACCAAGTTTAGATGCAGATTAAGTAATTTACCTTACTTTGTCAATCTGATATATCGGTTCTAATTAGTTGTCGATTTGAAGTGAATTATCATCATCTAAATTATAAGAAGAATCAGATTCTTCTTCTTCATCATAAAGCTAATTTCTTTTCATTAAAAAATATTATAAATAATGGAGCAAATAAACATTAATCAATCTATAATTAGAACAAGTGTTTAACTATTTGAAGAAAAATCTGTCAAGTTTACAGTCATATCTACTAGATCAATATAGTTTTCTCTATAAAACTGTGAATGAACTTTACTGGTGATATTTGCTGTCTTTGGTTGTCGATAGAATGTTATGGTTTTCTGTAGAGAACAGTGAATGAACTTTACTGGTGATATTTGCTGTCTTCGGTTGTCGATAGAATGTTATGGTTTTCTCTAGAGAACTTAGTGTGAACTTTAATGATGATAATTGTTTTCTTCTGTTGTCGATAGAAAGTTCGTGTATTTACTAGAGAACTGTGTGAGAACTTTACTGGTGATAATTGTTTTCTTCGGTTGTCGATAGAAAGTTATGGTAATCTCTAGAGAACTGTGTGTGAACTTTACTGGTGATAATTGTTTTCTTCGGTTGTTGATAGAAAGTTCTTGTATTTACTAGAGAACTGTGTGAGAACTTTACTGGTGATAATTGTTTTCTTCGGTTGTCGATAGAAAGTTCTTGTATTCTATAGAGAACTGTGTGTGAACTTTACTGGTGATAATTGTTTTCTTCGGTTGTCGATAGAAAGTTATGGTAATCTCTAGAGAACTTAGTGTGAACTTTACTGGTGATAATTGTTTTCTTCTGTTGTCGATTGAAAGTTCGTGTATTTACTAGAGAACTGTGTGAGAACTTTACTGGTGATAATTGTTTTCTTCGGTTGTCGATAGAAAGTTATGGTAATCTCTAGAGAACTTAGTGTGAACTTTAATGATGATAATTGTTTTCTTCTGTTGTCGATAGAAAGTTCGTGTATTTACTAGAGAACTGTGTGAGAACTTTACTGGTGATAATTTTTTTCTTCGGTTGTCGATAGAAAGTTCTTGTATTCTATAGAGAACTTTGTGTTACATTTACTGTTGATAATTGTTTTCTTCGGTTGTCTATAGAAAGTTATGGTATTCTCTAGAGAACTTAGTGTGAACTTTACTGGTGATAATTGTTTTCTTCGGTTGTCGATAGAAAGTTCTTGTATTCTATAGAGAACTTTGTGTTACATTTACTGTTGATAATTGTTTTCTTCGGTTGTCTATAGAAAGTTATGGTATTCTCTAGAGAACTTAGTGTGAACTTTACTGGTGATAATTGTTGTGTTCGGTTTTCGATAGAATGTTTTTATTTTCTCTAAAGAATTCTCTATATCTTATTACCAACTTTAAACTTTTTTTAAAAAATTTAACTCGGCTTCAAAAAATTTTGCTGGCTTCACCATGGATTCAAAAAAAATTTTGCAAAATTTTTCTTGGCACACTTTTTTTCATAAACGCGATCTATAAAAAATTCTGAGACATGCATCTGATAGAGGAAAAAAAATGATGAAAAAAAAGTGGTCACACGCCTTACCTCCGATCAAAGGTCACGGAGATAATTGTCATTCTTTTTTTTGCTTTTTTTAATTTTTTTTCATAGATTTGGGCTAAAAAAAAGCCGCTACCAGTTGAATTCGAACATGCTATCTTATAATATTAGCAAGATTATTTAAAAATGATCTTTATTTTAAACAATAATATCAATGAAGTCGGCTACTGACCTACTAATTATATGTGTATATTAAATTTTGTAATAAAGAATTAAGTAAATCAAATTAAAAAGAAAAAAAAAATTCAAATTAGTATTACTCTCTTGAATTTAATATACTTAATTACTTAATTAATTTTTCAGATATGGGGTTTAAGGTTGAATTCCTATAATTTCAAATCGAGTGCACCAGTAGAAAAAATCTGACTAAAGTTGAATTTGTATGATTTCAAATCAAGTGCACCATTAGTAAATAGCTGTCAAACGCCTACATTTAAAATATTGATTTAGTATTAAATAAAGTAATTCACTAGTTTAATTTATTAGCCTTCAAGCCTTTCAACTGGGATCTTGTCCTAATGGTTTTGCCCGAGCTTTCTAGCCGCATTTTAGTGATCGCATTACCTACGAGTCCCTCCATAGTCCCTTCAACCTCATCGTGTTCCTCCTCAAACGCCGATCTTGGGTCGTTCAAGTGGGACTAGCTTGCTTCGTTAACAATCACATTTGGAAATGGCTCCTGGTGTTGGCCCTGAACCATTTTCTAGGCTTCACGTTTGACGGTCTCATTGAACTCCTGCTGTAGGGTCTAGTGAAGCTGATTGAGCTGTGACTCAGCGCTGTTGACATTTGCTTCTCTTGCGAGTAACTGCTGTTCACGTAGCAGCAAGGCGTTCTCTCTTTACTAAATCTGCTGCTGCGCTTGCACTTTCTATACCTTATGTTCCCTCTTCTGTTCCAGCATTGCTATACGTAACTGTTAAGCTTCAAGTCGCTCCTTGGCACGAATGATTTTGTTGTCGATGGAGCTGCCGCCCAACATCCGGTTAAGCACCGAACGGCTACTCTTTGCGGATTTGCCTATCATGCCGAGCATTGGCTGTCCGGACCAGAACCCGTCGCTGTTATCGACCATAGCTTGGTCCTGAGGTACTTCCCTATTAGCCAGTGAGGGCACATAGCCTTTCTCAAAGATGTAACAGTCAGGCCGCATTGTCGCCAAGACCTCGAGCATCCAACGCTGATCAGGTAATTTGTTGTGCTCAATACCTAACTCTTGGTCGTCTTCAGCAGCTGCCTCGAGCAGCATTTTGAGTAACTATTTGGAGGGCGGCGGCCTAGGGCAGGCTTTCAGACGGATGTCTCTCGTCAATGGGCAGTAGACTTTCCCTTGCTTGACGCGCTCCATGTACTTCATCGTAACTATGCTGGACTTCAGCGCTGGCATGTGGTAGCCGTAGCGAACTAAGCACTCGTAGAAGTGCTCCTTCGACTTGATGGCGTCAGCAAGCATCTCGAGGCTCTAGACATCTCGGTCACTTAACACATGTACGTTTTAAGTTCGCATTTTGATATTGTAATTTAAAGATTATTCGGTTTTAACAACATTCTGATTGACAACAGTGAGCTTGAATTTATTTGACTTGAAAACTTGATCTAACAAACGATGTTCGTTAAGTGATTAATTTTTTCAAATGTAGGCTGTGTCACTTCAAACACGGTAACGCATTCGTTCGCAGCATCCTGGCAGAGTACCTGGCCTTGTACAACTGAGAGAAATGCTCGGTAATCGATATGAATTAGCAAACGACGCTGAAATGCCTTAGCTCAAACAGAAGCGCAAACGTGAAGCTAAGCTTGTGGCCAAGAAATCCGCATTCAGACCAAAAATAACGAGCTTGCACCATTGGCTGTGCGTGATGCTCCATTTCGGCTCAGTGACAGACTTCAGTACGATCAAAATGAGCTACACCTAGGTGGCCAAGTTTACGGGTATGCTTAGGCCTACTGTAATTTATATACTTTAGAAATTTGTCTGAGATGGACACCAGATGGTGGACCACTATGCTGCAGTCGACTACTCTTCGAGGACTAAGATCCCCAAGGACATAGTAGAGTACCTGATCTCCAAACAGACACTTCAAGCGTGGGCTGGGATGTCCTTGAGGTGGCGCGTCTAGCAACTGCGGCAGGAGAAACAGTTTACCTACTGCGTTGACTCACTTCATAGGCTGTACAAGAAGCACGGCATCTCCTACCGTGCGACGGGCTACATGCAATACAACGGTTTCAAGATTACCGATCAGGAACGCTTGGAGTACGCAAAAATGTTGAAGCAAGTCATTGACAGCGACAAGGCAGTCATCTACGTAGACGAGTCTTCCTTCCACACCTGGAAGACACTTAACAAGACCTGGGCTCCCAAGCACAACGTCATTAATTTGCCGATATCGAGCAGCCGTGGGAAGTCACTAACCGTTTTCGGTGCGATCGGTACCTGCTTAAAGAAGGCTGTGTTTATGTTGGCTCCAAGAAACGATGCAGAAAACTACTGTGTGTTTCTGTAGAAAGTCAGGAAACAGCTCATCGGACCTGCCAACGAAGAGATCTACGTTGTGGCTGATGGACACAAGGCACACAGTGGCGTTTAGGGCAGTACTTTTATGCTTGAGAACAACTTCGTCTACCTCTAGACCCCTGGCTACTCGCCACAATTTAACTCGTAAGTGCCCGGCCTTATCTTCTGTAGTATTGAACGGTTGTGGAATTACCTGAAGCTCCGCGTGATCAAGGCGCTGATTAGGTTCGGGAGGAACTGCTCGGAGGACAACTTACGCAAGATCGTCAATACCGAACTCAATACGGTCGACGTCGAGAGGCAGAAGAGAGCAGCATTGCTCAACAATCATCGCTACATCCAGCGGCTATTAATGGATGGTCAATGAGAAACAGAATTTTAGGAAATCTGTTCAAGTAACGGACTCATCATATAGCATTTTCAAGCAATCTGTTATATAAATCATTATCGAATTCGTAATCTTTTTGATCCTGGTGAACCCCTCGTTCTTGGTCGTGTCTACTTCCTCATTGTCTTCCTCACTGTAGTACTCATCTGCTGAAGCAGCATTTTTTAGCTCACGGTTGTACCCTACTTGATTGTCAATCTTAACCAAAGAAGACGATTGCCGACTGGGTTAAAGCTGCCTCTTAAGGCAAACGATGAGAACAAAGGATATGATGAAAATATATAAGACTTATTATGAAGTTCATAAAATTATATAAGAATTATTATGCTAACTTTAAAGCGCTAACCGACTGATAAATTCTGATGAAGTTGGTGGACCACTACGGAGACCGTCGTTCGAATGGATTGACAAAGATCACGCCGGAAATAGCCGCGTTCGTAAGTTCGAAAGACACGCTGCAATCATGGGCCGGGTTTCCCTTGAAATGGTGGCTTGGCCAGCTAAAGCTCTCATCGTTTTTCTAGATGAGGCAATTGTGTGAGATTATAGTAATTTACCTTAAGTTAAAGTTATTCATATTAACTGTTACCTTCTCAAACTTATTTGTATGTCAGCGATACAGGTCCAGCATAATTCTGGCATGAAACGATTCCTTCACATACGCCTTCTTCGTCGTCTTATTACTCAAGCTCACAAACGAGTGCGCAAAGTTCCGTCTTCTTGCCTACCTTAACCTTGAATAAGGACGTGAATATCTTCTCCTCAGGGTCTACCCATGCTTAGGTCACAGTCACAGGCAGCTTTTTTTCTCCATCTTCAGTAATTGTTCCTTTGCCAGTGGCAAGTACGGCAACTGCGTAACCCTTAGGGTAGCAGATATTCAGTGCAAGTTATGAATCTTCGTCGCCGTCAACAGGACCAATAAACGAATAACAATCTTTAGAAGCTGCAAAGGCAGCGAGTGCAAGTGCGATGATAATTTTCATAAACTTTTCTTAGAAAAAAAATAATAATTTTAAATCGCGTTTCAATCTAAAATGAGATTAAAAAAATCTTTGGATTTCACTGTTGCCAAATTTTGTTCATACCTAAAGTGTAACAGTCTTTTTGAAACTTTAGCAGAAATATTTATAATAAATTATCTGTATGAAGTCATTTGCCGCCACCGCCCTAGTCGCACTTGTCACTGCTTAAGCTCTGCCAGCCACAACAGCAATAACATCAGTTGCTGCGACTGTCTAATCCACTACTGTAGCGGCTGCTGATAACCTGGGCTAACTTTTCACCGACGCATAGGAAAAGTTAACATGGCTAAAGAGAGGCAAGATCGCTTGGTAATCAAACAATAAAAATAGCACCCCCGGATATGAACTGACCGGTTTTTACGGAACTTTGATGAAGAAAAAAGGAGATCCCTACGAGTTCTTGTTCGAGACAACTGTCCTTGCCCCAAGCTCTGTAGCTACCCTCGCGGCTGGAACTGTAGTTCAACAATACTTCACCATTAAGGGCGCCACTTTCGTTCCCGTCGTTGCTTACGACTGGACTGTTGTGAATTAGTATACCGTAGGAGGTGATTTCAAGGCAGGATTCACCAGCACTGAGGCTCCCACTGCACAGTACTGCGCTGCTGGTTCAGTCAATAACATAAAGGCAGGTGGCGCCCCAGCTGTAAAATTGGCAAACCTTCCAGCCTCCGCTGGCTGTATAAGTGCCTGGTAGACACTACCTACTTGCAACTTGATGTTAAACGCGGGTAAGAGCAACAGAGTCTAAAGTGACTGTGGTATCACCCGCCCCTTCATTGGCCCGGCAAATACCTAGAACTTGGTTGTCGGAAATCCGCTCTCAGTTAATGCCGGCTTTAACTTCTGGACCACCGGTGATGCCAAAGGCGTACAATCAGCTTTCGGCTACTCACAAGACCTTGCTTTGACGGTCCTTGAAGGCGCCATTTCTCTCACCACCTTGTCCGTTGCTGCTACAGCTCTTATCGCACTCTCATTCTGAGGAAATAAAGAAAATAAGTAATTATATCCTCTAGATTAGCAACTTATATAAACGTCAATCACAACACTCTTTGTTCAATTCTCTAAATTCTGCTCTTTTCTTTACGTCCAGCGTCCGCCGAAAAATCTTTCCGTCTTCATAACCTTATTTGAAAATATATATTTAAAATTCAAATAAAAATCTGTGCACACTGTCTCTTGCTTCAGTTATTTCCTCACTCATACTTCCCAACTAAAAACTTAAAGTCCGTGTATCTTAGTACCTTATTAGCCTACTGGCTCCCGGCCAGCTATCTTAGTAACTTAGTACCTTATTACCCTAGTAGCCGTCTGGCTACCAGCCGACCATCTTAGTACAAAATTGCATCAAGTTATCACTTTTATAATTTATCAACTAAAATTTACTCATTCACTGTTCGACGCGTTGTGCTTGGTTTTCTTCGTCGAATTCGTGGTCTTTTTTATCGTGGTGAACCCCTTGTTCTTGGTCGTGTCTATGAGTACTTCCTCACTGTCTTCCTCACTGTAGTACTCATCTGCTGAAGCAGTATAAATTGGCACACGCTTATACCCTACTTGATTGTCAACCTTAGCTTGTGCCACTTCAATATCGCGCTCGACTTCAACGTTTAATCTCTCTTTGATCACTTACTTCAAGCCTTCCCATCCAGTGATCCATTCATCCTTGATTTCCCATTTTGGGATAGGCATAGCTATGGTGTCGCAGATTTTGATTCCACCAACAGGCTGATTGGTGCAGCTTGGGAGGCTGAAAAGGCTTGATTTCTCCTTGTTCATAAGAAAAATCGGCTTGCCTGGAACTTTGTCGCTTTACAACCAGTACGTTAAGATCGTCGATCCTGGCGTTGCAAATCGGTACACAAAATCGTGCAGTCTACTCAAAGCCAACTTGTCCCGCAAGTTTGGTTTAACCGCGATTTCACGCATAGTTCCGACAAAGTGGTGTTTGTGACATGTTGATGCTACAATTAGCCAGACTCTAACTCGACCGATCACAAGAAAGTTGTTGGGGATGTTTGCTAAGGCGTGAGTGAGCTGGAAGATATCAATATGTTTGTAAATATTTTCAAGTACTTACTTGTCGTTCAAAACATTAGCAACGATCTGATTGAGCAGATTCGAAGCTTCCTGGTGGAAGTTGTGCTTCATATAGTGATGGCCGCCAAAGGTTTAGTTTTCCTTATTCGAGAAGCAGAAGCTGATTTCAAGGCGGGTCAAACCGAACTTCTGTGCTTTTCTTATCTTTTTTTGAAGCTCATCAAGGTTTCTTACCGCTCCAACTACTTAGTTGATGCGACTCCCAACCAGCCTGGCTCCATCTCTCCCGACAAGCTCTAAAATTTTATCATATACTTTAACTTTCATCACCAGGTCACCCTGACGATTAAGTACGTTAAACTTCAGGCAGGTTGAAAGACAGTCATCCGCTACCTTAACTTGAGGGTCTTAAATGCTAGTTGGGCAGAAAAATTTGAATTAACCGCCGCTTTAAAGCTTTGTTATGAGATCTTACAGTTTTCCTTGAATCAAAGTCTTGGCTGTGCCATCCAACGAAGGCATGAAGGAGCCGGCCAAGTCTACTGTAGTATCAAGCTTTACAAGGTTAAAGCTTGGGGCTGAGTCGTCGTAGACTGGAACAAATTCTCGGTAAAACTCAGTCACAGCACTTCTTAAGCGTTTCAGCATAATGACAGATTTTTTATCAAGCTTGTTTGTTGAGCTTGCAAGGGTAAGCCAGAGGTAAGTCTGATTTCCGACCTTGCCCGGCTAAATGTGCTTGACAACCACATCCTGAACTGTGTGGTGGATGTGCCAGAGCAAGTTATCTCTGAGTTTCTTGATCAACGACACTTGGAAGTTGCCAAGGGTGATCTTGACCCCATCGATAAAAGGGACTTCCAGAATTCTGAAACCATCAGAACGAGATATGGATAAATCTCCAAATCCCTACATCAAATTTTTGGCACGCTCTCTAATAATTTTGTCGAGATTAGAAAGCTTACCCTGAACAGTAGGACCTTTCAGGAGTTGATACATCTGTGTCATATCAAGGTCTAGCATCCTTGCGTCGTTGGTAGTCAGCTTCTAGGCTCGAGTAAAAATTGTGAAGCGCTTCTAAGCAAGTCGTCGTTTAATTTCTTATTAATGC
>Ga0194117_10004476_pt1 | contig 13327 bp, 3 predicted proteins | sample TA2MahsurfametaG_FD_160579 | JGI IMG/M metagenome (GOLD analysis project Ga0194117, IMG submission 160579) | Freshwater microbial communities from Lake Tanganyika, Tanzania - TA2015009 Mahale N1 surface | ecosystem: Environmental > Aquatic > Freshwater > Lake | place: Tanzania: Lake Tanganyika...
GAAATATTGATAAAAATCGAATGATTACTCGATATATATAATAAATGACTTGATTTTTTATCGCTAAAATCTAACCAAATCATCTTTTGGATATACAATCCACAAATTCCTTGTAGTCAATTATTCCATCACCATTTTTATCACACGATGTAAGTATCTACTCTACATATTTAGGATCGAAACCTTTTCCTGACTCTATTTAAACACAAAATAACATTTAAGCATTGTAATTAGCTATTACTTCTCGATTTTTCCATTACCATCTTTGTCTAACAGTTTAAAAGCAGCCTTTAAATTTTACTCTTTCAAAACAACTGAGTTTTCTAAACAAGATGAAATAAATTCTGTATAGTTTATTTTACCATTTTTATCTGTGTCAATCAAACTTATCACTTTGCTTAGTTCATTTAGTGAAGTTTTTTACTTCTGTTGCTAAAATGCAGTTGTTAATTACTCTATAGACAGATAACCATCATGGTTCTTATCGATTTGTCTGAATAAAACTGACAACTTCTAGATTTATTTCTATGATAGTTGGGAAGCAATAAAACTTATTGCTAAAGTTTTCATCTAAATTTTGATGGAGATACTTTAGAAAATTTAGAAAAATTGATAAGCTTCCCGAAATTCAATTTTAGATTTGTTTTTGATGTTTCTTGTTTAAGCCAAGGATGATCGAACAAATCTTGTGCACTTATCCGCTTTTCTTAACTTACGAATATTTTAGTGAGTATATCTTTTAAGTTTTGACTAGCTTGGATATTTTGAACTTTGTTAACATTTGCATGTACTTGGTGTTATAAATTTGTAGGATTGGATATTTTTTTGAGCTTCTTTTTAATTACTTCCCTAGAAAGGATATGTAGCTGTCATCATTATATAGAGCACAACACCGATTGCCCAAATGTCGCATTTCTACGAATATAGTCCGGAAAAACATTCAGGAGCCAAGTACATCAACTTAATATATGAAAAAATACACTTCCTACTGGCTTCAAACTTCTTTGTTTTTTTAATTACTGAGCCAAATTAGTGGTCCATTTCAAAGCGAACCCAAAGTCTATGAGCTTTAAATTGTTAGTTTTTGTACTCAAAAACATAAGATTCTACAACTTGATATCTCTATGCGCGATCTTTTGATTGTGACAATAACTAATAGCCTCCAATATTTGTTTAAAAATATCTTTTGCCTGCTATTCTGTGATATCCAAAGCCTAGAGTACTTTTATAAGATCCCCTCCTTCAAAATAACTACATTATTTAGGAATTACTCAGTCACGAGATAAAGTCCCTGTTCATCCTCAAAGATCTCATACAATTTTAGAATATTTGGGTGGTCAAGTTACTTTAAAATGTATGCTTCTGTCAAATACTGAGAGTTATTAAATTGTTTTCTGATAAATTTTATCGCCCTTCTAATATTTTTATTGCCTTTGGGATGTGCCAAGAAGATTTTTCCATAAGTTCCTCTACCCAGCTCCTACATAACATTTTTCTTACTTTAGGCTAAATATCGTAATGTTGGCGAACATCTTCCTTTATATGTTTGATGAAAATCTCCTTTTTTAAAACTATACCTTTTTCCATAAATAAGATATTTAGAGTATGAATCAGTAATAAAAAAAATTCAATCAAAATAAATGAAGAAATCATTCGAAGCTACTTTTACAATCTGGCTTTGATGCTTTGCAACATTATGGACTTGCATCCATTTTAACTCTGTCTTAACCTGCATTATTTTTGTTGCTTAACCTAAAATTCTCAGGGTTTTCATTTATTTAGGCTAATCGGGTCATTTAGAAGTTATTCCTCCCTTTAATTCTTAGTCTTTCATCTCTTCTTTGTTATGCATCTTCTCTCAACCTTTGGGAATGACTTACCATGTGATATTACTGAGCTACCAAAGCAGGATAAGCTTCTTTGCTTCGATCAACTTTATGTTTGACAGGTGTTGCACTTAAATCTTTGTTTGTAAATTTGGATTTAAAAGAGGACTCCTTATTAGCTTCTTTTTTTGTAGGAGGACCTTATCTTTTTTTGAGATGATGATAAAGATGGATATTTAATAGAGGTTTTTTGTTAGTGATTTGTAATTCTAGTTGATATTTGCAAAGAGCACACTTAAACCTGTCATTAGAAGAAGAAATCTCTCTATTTTATGTAGGTAAGGTATGGCTATCCATAATGCTTATATTCTATTAGGTTTTATAGGTTATATTGGTTATATTTATAGCTCGGGACAATCCTAAATAAACTAACTTTACAGTTGTTTTCAACAATAAAAAAAATAGATTCCAATTCTTCCCATCTAAACTAATGGATCTCAAGTTAAAAGGCGAACATTAATAACTTATTATGAATATTTATTATAAATTTGGAAAAGATGAACAAATAAGAAATTATTTCTGAAGTCTTTTTGGAAAAAGAATCAAATCAAGCAACAATTCGTGATCCATATCACTATCGTCGGTTTGATTAAAACATGTAGTCAGTTGTCATGGACTATTTTAAAAGAAAAAATATCATGTAGGGGAAATCTGAGGAGTTACTCCTCAAAGAAGTACACATCAAACGCATAGGCATCGCACGAATTTTCAAGAGAACCTAGGGTAGAAAAGAAAGTTTGCTTGAGAAAAAGAGGAAAAAACCAAGTTTAAACATATCATTAGAGGCTGCCTGATGAAGATACTTTTCATTTATCAATATTTTAGACGACCATTTCCAACCATAAGCACTTCATAATTGAAAAATAAGAGGATTCCAGTATAAATTTTCTAAACTTAATACTTTAATTATTCATGCTTAAAATTATTACTATCACATAACATTGTATTCATATTTAAACAAATATAATGACTGACAAAGAGCCGAATCGCTATCCAAGCAACTAAGCCTATATAAGCAAAAATAACAACTCTAACAGATACAACAATTTACCTAACAATAGCAGTGATTAAAATATGAGGGCATCGGTTTTGGCTGAGAGAGTTCATGACCTATAGGAACAACTAGTCAGTATTGCCACTGCACTCAATGAAGACGGGAGGGAGAATAAAATTTGGCAGTAATAACTCATGAAGCAGCATAATTAGCTAATTTAAATCCTTGAGCAAAGATAAAAGGAGATATAAAGTTTGAAGATGTAAATGCAAAGAGGTGAAAAAGAGAAAAAATAGCTTGAAAATAGTCTATTCTAACAAAATCAATAGTTCTAAAATTTACACAAGTAGATACAAGAAATAAGGAATGGCAACAGCAGAATAAATGGCAAGTAACTTGAATAAAAAGTATTGTAACTCAATGATCAGATCTCATCATTATTAGTCAAAATTCAGCAACTCATTGAAGAAAACAATCAACACATCTCCTATATTTAGGATTTAGAACGAGCAGTTCAATAATTTAAAGCAAATCAAGAAATATATAAAACAAATATTCAAAGATTGACTGATTAAAATAACTACCTCAAAGAATAAATCAAAGAAGTAGAAAATATGAACATACAACAGCAGACTGAAATTCAGAATAAGTATATCTAACAGCTCTAAGAGGCCAAATTGTAAATTGAGACACTTAGAAGCTCACGAATTGATAATTAAACAGTAAAAGTGTAGGCAAAAAAAGCTAGACCTTCATAAATCGGGTAACTTAAAAAGTAATTCAATAAGCTGAAAGCTTAAATTCATAATCTGGAAGAAGAGCTTTTGCAACAGCGTGAAATTGAAAGATCAGTAAAAAAGAAATACTAAGAAAAGCTTAATACAGCCGATAATTAAGCATAAAAATTCAAAGAATAAATCCTTAATTTGAAACATATAAATCGAAAATTGTAAAATCAGTGTGCAGAGAAAAGCTTTGCTTTAGAACAGATAGAAAAATAACAGAAAGATTCTAAGAAAATGCAAACTTTTTAAAAATAGGAAAACTATAAGAATATAATCATGAGATTAGAAACCTAAAAGGAAGAGTTAAACCTGAAATTAAATAAGGCTCAACTTCAAATCAAATACTAACAGCCTACAGAGCTTTATCCCTCTTCATTGAGAGAAACTGAGCTAAAGCTATAAAGATTGAAAGAATAATTTGATGTATCACAAGTAGAGCTAGTAAAAAGTAAAAATGTAGTCAGAGAGTATAGTGAACTAGCTAAAAGATGGGAAGAAGACTATAGAGTACTTGCTCACTCTTATGAAGAAGACTTAGCATTGCACCGCCAGATTTAGGAAAAAACTAGAAATGAACATATGTAATTTGAAAAATAAAAAGATAAGTATTATCAAACAGTTAGAAAATGTAAAATGACTGAATAGCTCTATAAATAAATATAGGAAAAGTTGAAAATTTATGAGCAGACACAAATTAAAACAACAGCTAACTATGACAAGGAATCTTCAGATTTAATAAAACTTTAAAATTCAACATTAAAGCAGTAAATTTCTGAACTAAAGTATGAAATTTCTGAGCTAAAGCATTAACTAAGTAGAAAGGTTTCATAAATCAATCATAAAGATCTCTTTGAAAGTGAGAGAGAACTTGAATTCTACAAACAAAGATAACATGAACTATAAAGATAAGTAAATATGCTGAAAATAAGACTAAATACTGAAATTAATAATTCAAACTAAACAGATTTGATAAAAATACGTGAACTTAATGATCAACTAGCCAGAGTGAATCGAATGCTAAATCAAAAATAAATGGAACTTGACTCATTCAAAGAAAAATATACAGAACTACAGTCATACCTCAACAAAAAGTAAGAAGTTGTTTCAATGAACAGACATCATCCTTAATATACCCGTCTTAAGAATTAATTTGTAATACTTCAAAGAAAACTCATGTAAACTGAACTTTATTACAAAAATAACATTCAAAATGCCAATTACGAAATTGAAAGTTTAAAAGTTTAAAATATACATCATCGAAAGAAAATAGAGGAGCTTTTATCCGAGTTATCAAATGAACGCAGCACAGTCGATTACGGAAAAATTAACAGGTCTCTATAACTTTCCCAACTTAAAATAAAATAGCTCTAAAAATAGCTTTAGTTTAGCCAACTTAAAATCAAATAACTCAGCTAACAACTTAGAAAATCGCAAAGTAGATCAAGGAAAAATTCCTAAAAACTACACAAATAAATAAAGCAGTCAAAAAATACTATATATTTAGATAGCAGAGACTATCTTCAACATGAAGTCAATATCCAGAATCTTCAAAATACTAATAAATAATAATCTGGTTAGACAAATGGCAAGAAAGAGTAATACAACTCTTCCTCTTACGATTAAATTTTGAAATGGAAATAAGAAATAAAACAATCAAGAACAAATTTTTCCAAAAAATGGGCCAACTAGTTCAGCACAGAGCATCTTGAAAATTCACACCTGTGGTACCCTGTTAAGCAATAGATTTCTTCTTGATATGATTTTGAACCTTATAATTTTTATATAACTGCAAATGAACAAAGAATAGGCACTTAAAAGAGACCTCGAAACTAAAAATTACATTGAAAAGAACAAACTACGCGCACTATTCTCATAACTAACACGATAAGTCTTACTCAAACGTCCTTAAAATCCTATTAGCTTCCTTATCGACTACATAGAAAAACGTAACAAAAGATCGATTTTGTGCATACAAGGATATGATGAATAAAAAAGGACGAGATTGGCTACGTCCCTAGCCAACAAATTCAACTTTCATCTAATAAATCTAAGTGCTATTTATGGAGGGTAGGAGTATCATTTTAGGTCGAACAAATAAATTTGTGATAAAGTTATACAAGAACTCAGCAAAGTAGATAAATTTTTTAGAGGGATTATCATTTCTGGATTTCCCAACAATGCATTCCAAGCTGATACTATTCAAAGGGCTCGAATCATACCCGAAAGATATTACTTACTTTACAATGATTAGCCAGCAGTAAGACAGGCTTATCTTAAAAAACACTCTGAGGAAGAAACTGAAATTCTGATGGATCGTAATGCACTTTAACTCAAATAGTTGAAAAAAATTTTGGGAGATCAAGCTGACCAACTTCCTTTGATTCCATAAAAGGCTTTAGAAAAATTGAGCTCAACTACTTCAATCAGACTTAAAAAAGTAACACCTTTATAAGCTCCCCGAATAGTCGTTATGCATCCTCCTTATCTTGTTCCAAAAACATTGAACACTTTAATTTAAAAATACTCTTTCCATTGGATATCACTCTAGAATTCATTTACAAAAGCTTGCAAGAAAGAAGAATTTGCAAATTATGTTGGAACTCATGTTAGACAACATAAATCTCTATCAAAAGAAATCTAACTAGCTCTGATAGAGACTTAAAGTAAGACATCTGCTGCCAAGAACAAAGGGTAAATAACTGTTTATTTAGAATTCTAATAAGTGGTTGGCCATTTAGAAGATAATCTCTTCCTTTCCTCAAACAACATTACATAAATCCTCATCTTATCATCATCTACACTGCGTTTAGATAAAAAGCAATCTAATAATTTAACAAATTAGATCAAAATGACTCCAGTTTGTTCTCAAGTAACCATGTATTTATTTAGTCACTGATAAGCCATCTCTATAACATTACAAAAACCAATTAAAAGACTATGAAAACTTAGTGGAAGGATTGAAAGGACAAACGAATTGTCAACTATTATCTTTAACATAAAGTGAAACACAAGTCATCAAAACATTTGAAAGTCTCATCTAGAATCCCAAAATATACTCATGATAGTTTTTAAATCATACATCTTGTAAATATCAATTAGAAACATCTATTCATATCACACCACTAAAACAAACCAACTCAGAAACAAGTAAAATAGAATTATCGGATAGAGAGCTAGTATTCGTTTGCGAGGAGGAATCATCTCACCTACAAATGCTATTGAACCTAAATTTAATATTATCTTACTCATTGAAGACCATAAAAAACTTGCAGATACGATTCCAAGTTTGAAAACTGCCGGGATCCAATTCTATATAAACACCATTGCAAAAGAAGCAGCATTAATTGGAAACAAACAGTAACCCAATAGACTCGCAGCTTGGAAGAAACTCATTTATGAACCTAAAAAGTTTGCATTCACATAGACTACTAAAGAACCCACCCACATTATTACAAAAATTGAGGTAATAATGGCTTTGCTTTCACCTTAGGTTCTTATAGAAAGTGTAAAGCAAAGCAGAAGACATAAAACTAAAGGTCCCCAGAGATCCCCTAAGTTGATTTAGACTTACATTGTCTTAGTTATTTATGAGCAGTTTATCGGAGCGAAGGCAACATGGCGTATTTGAGTTTGACACCAATATTTGTTAGATCTCTCATCTACATCAAAAAGATCATACGATGGTATCCAAGACTGGTTAGTCAAGTTGCATAATTTTTTTGGGTGGTTATTCAGTCTTTAACACTTCAGGTTCGGCTATGTTTTAGTTCATGAGATAATTATAAATTACAAAACTCGAAGTATTATTAATTAATCATCTGTTTCTCCCTATTTTTCGTATTTTCTTTTTGTCTTTTTTATTGGAGTTTAGTCGTACCATTTTGGTTACAAACCTAGAAAATTTACCTTTATGGATTTCCTACAGAAAGCCATAAATCAGTTGAGTTTGATCTTCCCTGGCACTGGTAATTGCATCAAGTTCTTAGACTGCTTTGAATAATGAATTGGGTGCTTATCTTTCATTTTGGTTGAGCATCCATAGGTCAGTTTCAATATCTTGTTCTTTGCAATCCAGTGAATGAAATAAATGGGAAGGCTATAAGTTGTGTTACTATGGTGTAAATAACAGTTTCTAGAACAATTAGTGATGATCTTACTCAAGATAATTGTGAAACATATCTAATCCTCCGGAAGTATATATATTATATGATATTTAGAATCAAGTCAGCTTTATTTGATAATTCAAAAAAGGATGTTGCAATGCGGTCTAAGGAGTCAATCTATTTTTAGGATTCATACTTAGACATCCTTCCAAAAAATCTCTAAAAGAATTTAGGATCTTTGGATCTTAGTCAAATCTACTGTAGCGTTTCAGCAGTCCCAGCAACTATCTTTCTTGAGTTATGGTGATTTGTAACTTTTTTACACTGTTTTCTTTTGTACTTTTATCATAGTACTGATATAAAAAGTTGAATTCTGAATCGAAGTATTTTTAATAATGCTTGCATTTCTTAAGCATTTTTATACTGAATTTTCCTCTAGTCTACATCATTATTTTTAACATTTCGTTATTTGAATTGCCTTCAAAAAGGAAATGTCCAGTAAACAGTTAATATAAAGAACATCCAATCGCCCAAGTATCTATCCCATGTCTCTGTTAAGGAGGCATCTAGCATCCTAAAATGATTTAAGGAGCACGATAATATCTTGCAACTAAATACTATACATCTGTAGAATGCTCATCGATTGAAAAAGCAGTACCAAAATCCGCAAGTTTTATCGATTTGAGATCTAAGCTGAGCAAAAAGTTATCAGGTTTGATATCTGCATGTATTATTTTATTTTTTCTCAAATGGTGCAGACTTAAAAACATAGATATTGCATACTGTTTGATGTGTTCAAGTGCTATTTTGTCTTGATTTTTGCGAGTGTAAGTTCTAAGATCAGGGCCCATTAGCTAACATACCAGAAAGAGATGTCCTTCTTAATGGAAATAGTCATAAACTGCAACTATGTTTTCACATTTTTTCATGGATGAAAGTATTTTGTATTATCTTTCCCCACTCAATAAAGTTGTCTGGTTGTTTCGCAATATCTTTATAGCAACCTACTTATTTTATAACTGCTAATCAATTGCTTTCGCAACTATTCCGAATACACCTCTCCCTATTTTATCGACCAACTTATATCTCTTCGCAACAACTTTTCCGCTGACTACTTGATAATAACCTTGTTAATCTGTGGACTCGTAAATTTTAGATTAAGGATGCTACTTGATGAGTATTTAGTCTGCGAACATGTCGATTTCATCGTCATCGCTTTCCGGTTTTTCCTTTTTTATAAGAGTTTGGGACAATCCTATATATTTTTCTAGAGGTTTAATCTCTTATCTATGTTCCTTTCTATTTTCAAACTATGCAAATATCTTTCTCCTTTCTTCTATTCTTTTTTGGATCTCTCTTTCTCGACTACGAAAACCATCAGGTTCGCGCTAAGAGTCACTCATATAATGATAAGGTCAATATTATAAGCCAATTTGACTAAAAATAAATAGAATATTGATTACCACCAACAGACTAATAGATGTATATAATCAAAATTTAAGAAATGTTAATCAAAATTTAAGAAAGTTAATCAAAATTTCTTACTTTAATTAATCCAAAATATCTCCTTTTGGTAATTCACTTAATATCCTTTTATTTACGACAATAATCACGAAGATACGACATACAAGTAAGTATTAACGAGATATCATTTAATCATTTCCCTAAGATCTTGCTGGAAAGTATCAGCAAGTTCTTATTCTTTACTGTTGATCCACTGAGTTCCCACCAAACTGTATCTTTGCAATCCCTGCCATGGACTTTGATAAAAAAGCTGTCTGTTGGGTCCTTCAGGAGTAATAATGATCTTGTGATTTTTCTTAGAGACCATAAGTACTTATGGTTTGGAACGTATTCCTAATCCTTTGGTTTGATGTTTTTCTGCGATTTAAGCTAGCAAGTATATTTTCTATGATGCTCTGTTGAAGAATTCCTTTTCGGGGAGTAGTGAATATTTGACAAATAGTGAGAATAGCTTGTTCATCGTGTATTGTATTTGATTTGTTATAAATTATATGAGGTTTGAAATTAATCAAATCAATTGTCAAATTTTCTTAGTTAAATAGACACAAAAAATTAGTTATTTTTACTAACTTGCATGAAAACAGCATAACTCTTAAGGTCTCGTTTATATTTTGATAAATGAAGTTGATGTGAATCCTCAAAGCTATCAAATATTTCTAAGAACTTCCTAATTGAAGTAAATTCATCACTACCTTCCATTATTCATCCCAATTTTATTTAACTTTAATGTTATAGAACATTTTTTCTTATATATTACTTCTTCCATCATGAAAAATAATTCTACATCTTCTTTATTACCCATCATCAACAAACCGCAATCAATCCCCAAACCCATATCTTCCATATACTACAAACCTGCTCTTCATAAAATAATCTATCCACCACCTCTGTCCAACAAAAACAAATAGAATTATCATTCAGTCATGTTACAAAGTTGCATCTCTAATGTAATATCTCATCCATTCAGAGACTGTATGACGATTTATTAGAGTAAAACAACGAAAAAAAGATTAAAGAGGGACTTTAGCCTAGCGAGGAGGGTAGTCACAAAAATATTGAATCGATACCCATAAGAGTAGGCAAAAAAGCACCGCTTTAATACTATCATCAATACAAATCATTGTAGAAAACACTACTCAAAAAAGATATGAAAGTCTTACCAGCTTTGACTGATAGTGTTATCTAAAATCCAGTTGTATCTCTACTAGAAAAAGCTGATTCCTTGCGAATCCTACCACTTTGTCTCGGCCTCGTAAAATCCAAAGGAGAGGCGAGTATTCTCAATATCAATAACTATAATTTAGGCGATAGATACATGATTGCTTTAGCTGCAGGTCTAAAAAAGGCGCGATCAATATAAAAAATGTACTTGAAAGGCAACAGAATTACTGACATTTCACTTGGCGAGATTGCTGATGCAATAGGTACTGAAATGACTGTACTTTAACTTGGTCATAATAAGATAACCTCCATAAATAAAAGACTACTTTAGTTAATAATTGAGCCTGAATATAGGCTTGAGAGCTTAGGTATATCTAGTAATTTTCTGATGCAAAGCTCAGTTGAAACAGTGTTAAGAAACGCCAGATATTCTAAACATATCAGAAGACTTGATTTGCGAGATAATCGACTATCATCTAACTGCTAAGAAGCACTTTCCTAGCTCATCGAAAAATCTAATTGCCTTCAAGAACTTTATATTGGAGTTAACTATTTAGGAAAGTCTGGTCAAATTATATTTAATAAAATCGCCATAAACAAAACATTAAGAGTCTTTGATTATAGCCTGAATCAGTTAGGGTAAGAAACAGGTCAAGGAGTTGCACAAGCAATCTCTAATTGTTTAAAGGCCAACAAAACTCTACAACATTTGGATCTTAGCTTCAACAACTTCAATAAAGAAGCCTCTCAGTTGATTAGTGATGGACTAGAGCCAAATAAAAGTTTGATAGGTTTTCATTTCAAAGGCAATTATGGTTACATAAACTCAAAAGGATTTCTTATTGTAGCTGAAAGATAAGGAACATATCTCCACTCAGTTGATAAATTTCAGATAGATGGATTTGAGGTGACTTCTCCCCGTGAGCACAATGCCATGGGTAGTCACTTGTTTCGTAATGTTTGCTGGATTTGTTAAGGATGGTATGAGCAATAGTTCAAATTAATAGTGCCGAAAAATGAATAGAAGATACTTATTTACATACATTTTGACTTTTAAAAGTACTAACCGAGATTGATATCTCTCACTGAAAACGTCAGGTATGTGACGATGGTCCCTCCTAAAAAATATCGCTATTTTTATACTGTTAACAACGAAGTATATGTTGATCAACACACAAAAAGTGAAAATATGGCTTTGCCTGAGACCTATACTTACTAAATGAATCACGTAATGAGAACTTTCAAAATTGAGTTTGTGAATTATTCGAGTGGTAAGGCTAAAAAAATTGCAAATGAATACAAATAGATAATAATTAAAACTTTACCAAGAACAAATGGCCTTACACCGAAGAAATAAAAAATTCCATGGACTTTTGGTTGTTCAATTTGGGCCAAGGAATATAAGCTTTAAGATTAATAGTTACTCAGAAAGTGTTTTGAGAGAGACTGGAAATGTTCAAAACTTTCAAACCTAGTCAAAAATCAAACAGACCAAGACAAAGTCAAAGAATCATTATGGAAAAGATATCCTTTGATTAAAAATTTGTATAAACAGTTCAGTTCATGGAATCCTTTTGGAGATATTTGGGCTGTTTCCAGCCAGCCTTTTACATAATTTTGCCAACAATCTAAAATCATAAGCAAGTAAATGCCTCTCAAAATTATCGATTTAACGTTTATTACGACTAATTCAATGTCTGGTCCTGATTGGAAAGGCAATATCTTAAATCCTTAAAGAGGACTTGTTCGATTCCAATTTATGTAATCTATGGTCCGTTTAGCAGAATAAAAGTATAAAAAACTTGGTATTACTGATAATTTTGCTGACTCTATTGAAAATATCCTCAGAGATCACGTTGTTCCCCTTTCCTAATCTTATAATCCTCATTAATGGCGATCTAAAAAATTTTTTAATGAGTTTAACGATACGTTGATTAAAAAATACCGACCCATATTTTCAGCTGTATACAAACGTAACTCGAAACTGAAAGTTAAACCTGGTTAAAAACCATATATGTGTCTCATGTAGTTCAAAAGTATTTTTTAGAGACTTGGACTTACCACAACATTAGCTTAAAGAGATATTTTAATTGCTTTTAATAATGCCATGATGACTCAAGTCGACGAACTCTAAAGCTAACGTTTCATACGTATGACATAAATCTAGTTCATAGAAGGAGTGGCTCGTTGTGCTAACTCTTTATCGTCTTAGTATACTCTTTAGCAGATGAACAATCCTCCCCTACACTTTAAATTAGAATGGATGACCCAACAGCTTAAAAATCTATGTCCTTAGGATGTCAAAGCCCAGTTTCCAGACAGTTAGAAAACAATATTTAGAGAATAAGAATAATAAGAGTGATTTTTTTAGATATTATTTTTTGCTAATTCTAGTTGAAAATACTTTAAAATTTAAAAGAAAATATGGAATTATTCATTTTAGGTAACTAACATTTCTCTAATGATCTATAAATCATAAAAATTTACTTTAGCTATTTGTGTATTCAATTTTTCAAAGTTTTAAATATTTGACTAACACCATTTGTAAATATATTTCCAAAGAATGATAATATGAAACTGTCATTGAAAATGGGATAATTTGCTATAACTAAATTATTATAAAAAATAACTAATTATGCTCTGCCGTAATCCGCGAAGGATCAAAAGATATATGACATAGCCTAATGACCTAGAATCAGAACACAAATCTAAATAAAATAACCTCACTCTTCAAGAAATCAAAATTCAGCTCAATCCCTTCGAAGCTCTCAGCTAAATCAAAGTACCTTCAGTCTACAACAACCGCTTGAATGTCTAAAGAACACCAACAAATTTCGCTCACCTTCAACAAAAGTACTACCTGAATTCGAAAAA
>Ga0194117_10004482_pt1 | contig 13316 bp, 5 predicted proteins | sample TA2MahsurfametaG_FD_160579 | JGI IMG/M metagenome (GOLD analysis project Ga0194117, IMG submission 160579) | Freshwater microbial communities from Lake Tanganyika, Tanzania - TA2015009 Mahale N1 surface | ecosystem: Environmental > Aquatic > Freshwater > Lake | place: Tanzania: Lake Tanganyika...
GGGGACGGGTCCACCAATCCGACAACCTCGTTGGGTTTCCAGTATCCCGACGGTTCCACGGCCTATTGGACGCGGACGATGGCCTTGGCGGCCAAGGCTATTCGGGACGACTCCACGAATGTGGTGGTAGAGGTGCAGGAGCTTAACTTTCTGTAATGGCTAATGTTTTTGAGACCTCCCTGTTGACGCGGCCAAGCGCCGTCAATAATCGCGTAAGGCCGCAGTTTTCGGATTCGGCCTTTTGGTCGGCGGTTTTGATTAGCACTCCCGATACTCCTGCCCCGCCGTTAATCCAATACACTCTGGTTACGGGTACAGGAGATGAGCTTGTGGATGAGTTTACCAACCAGCTAGTAGCTGTTTCCTAAAATGCCTAACATTCGTTTCAAAGACCTTCCCACGACGGCCTCCAGCACGGCCTCTGACGACTTCCTTGGCGTAGATGGGGCGACGAACGGCACGCGCAAGCTGAACGCCTTCAGCCCCAGCTTTGGCGGCAACGCGACGGTGGGCGGCAACCTGACGGTGGGAAATGGCTCTGCGGCGATTGTTCAGTTTCTCAATCGAGGGACGACCTCGCAGTCTAATTTAATAAAATGGCAAACGGCAGGTGCTGATAATTGGTCTATAGGCTCTGGCGCAACTAGCACAAACACCAATCTTGAGTTTTACAACCATAACACCGCTAGCTCCAACCTCACGCTGAATCAGTCTACGGGAGCAGTCACCCTCGCGGGCAACCTCACCGTCATCGGCGCGGGCAACAGCAGCGTGGCGGGCAATCTGTTGTTTAATACTAGCACGGCTCGCGGAATACTCACCATTAACAAGACCGCCAACGATACTCTTTCCACGGCAAACGCGGCGGCGTTTATCGGTCAGCCGGATAATTTGGAAGCTGGTCTGCTTATGCAGCAGACGGCGTCTAGCCCGTACTCGTTCGTCCTACAGGCTCGCAGTCCCTCCGGTATTTACCAGTTCCCGATCTCGCTCAATCCGCAAGGCGGCAACGTCCTCATCGGCAAGACTACTCCTGACGGCGGGCAGAAGTTGCAGGTGGCAGGAACGGCAGACATAACAGGAGCCACCACGGTAGGCGGCAACCTGACCGTCAGCGGCGCGGGCACGAGCACCATCGCGGGCAACACCGGCATCGGCGGGACTCCGCTGAACCTCGGCACGTGGAACCGAGCCTTGAGCGTGGTATCAAGCGGCAACCCTGTCGTTGAACTTGTCGGCGGCCTTGGCGTGGACGGCACGCTCGCGGGCCTTGAAGCAGTGCAGACTACGGGCGGCAATGTCCGCATGGGTGGAGTGTTCTTCGACCGCGCTGGGGCGAACAATACGAGCAACGTCTTGATTGCCACAACAAACGCAGGAACAATGGGCATTGCAGCGACCTTCACGGCGGCGAAGAACATGACGCTCGCGGGCAACCTCACCGCCAGCGGCACGGGTAATAACATATTCAATGTCAGCGGCGGCAACGTCGGCATTGGAGCAGCTAGCCCGAGCGGAAAACTGACCGTTTACGGCGGGCAGATCGAGTGGGGAGCTAACCCTTCTCTCGGATTTCTTGGCTACACCGGAGGCAATCCTATTGTCGGAGCCATTGGTGCGCTTTCGTTGCTACTGTACACGAACGGAGCCGAAAGGGCACGCATCACAAGCGGCGGCAACCTCCTCATCGGCAAGACTACTCCTGACGGCGGGCAGAAGTTGCAGGTGGCAGGAACGGCAGACATAACAGGAGCCACCACGGTGGGCGGCAACCTGACGGTGAGCGGTGGCACTTCAACGATCAACGGCGGCGCTGGGGCGATAAATATGCTGGTCCTTGGCGGCAATGCTACGAGTGACGCTGCCCGCGTTCGGATGTTGGTGCCATCTACGAAGTACAACTGGCAAATCGGCGCACAGCAGAACGTTGATAATGGGTTCGAGATCACGCCATCAACGGCGGTTGGTGGCACTACGTTCAGCAGTCCCGCCATTCAAATTGCGGCAACAACCGGGAACACGTCGATCAATTACGCTTTGACGGTGGGCGGCAACGCGACGGTGGGCGGCTACATCAGCACCACAACCAACGCTGGAACCAACGGGGTGGGCGCCTCGTTCTTGGCAGGCAATGCAACTTTGAACGGGTTTACCGCCTATGCATCAGGAGCCTCCGCGGATCAAAAGTATTGGACTTGGCAATCTGGCAGCGCGATTGGCGACGGCGTTTTTCGCCTTCGCGCTCTGAATGACGCACTTTCCAACGGAATAAACGCCATTACTGTGACGCGGTCCGGCATCTCGTCCGTGGCTGTAACGCTTGGCGGCAACCTCACCGTCAGCGGCGCGAGTTTTCTAATCGGTGGCAGCTCGGCTTCAGCTTCGACTCCACAAATTGCTTGGTCTTTCAGCTCGCAAACCGGAATATTCTTTCCCGGCGGCACGGTTATTGGATTTACGCAAGGCGCGGTTGAGTCTGCGCGATTCTCGTCCGGCAACCTCCTGATCGGCAAGAGCACTCCTGACGGCGGGCAGAAGTTGCAGGTGGCGGGAACGGCAGACATAACAGGAGCCACCACGGTGGGCGGCAACCTGACCGTGAGCGGGACGCTGAACACCGCGAGCATCAACGGCAGCGTCACCCTCGGCTCCTCTGGTCCGGTGCTTTCGTCCTCTCTCGCCGCCCGCGCAGCCGCGCAGGGGGTGAACTTCACTGACAGTTCTGATGCCGATGGTGTTGGCGTTTCTGGCTTGTCTGCATTTGGTCAAGGTACTGTCGGAAGCTCGGCAGGTGATTTCACATTTGCTGGCCGTGCGACCTTGGCGGCGGCGAGCACGCAATACTCGCTCTCTTCGGGCTCAGGCGGCAACGGTTTCCTTCTGTTAGTGCAGACTGGCGGCACGCTTATTAGTTCGCAACCGGCAGTCGGTAGTAACTCGCCATCTACAGGCACCGTGCCAATCGGGCGTCCGTTTTGGTTCGCTTACGTTCGCTCTGGTCAGACTGGCACCTACTATATTGACGGCGTTGCGGCTGGCACCACGAGCGACAGCAAGAACTACTCTGCCGCGGTCTCTAAACTCGGGGCGCGGGATGGTGGTGACAGTTTGGTTGGTTCGCTCGCGCCAGTCGTCTTGAACACCGCCCTCACCGCCGCCGAGGTTAAGTCGCTCTGGGAGTCCGCAGGGGCGCTGCCGGGGTGGGCGTACAGCAACGCAGGGACCACACTCAACACCGCATCTTTCGCAAATTCTGGTGCGCTCCCATATACGTCTCTAACTGGGGCGTCTGCAACTGGCTTCACTGCCGTGATCGCTTCTGGCACGGCTTATGCCGTTTCAGACCCGACGTTTGCCGTGCAGATTGGAAATCGTTACCGCGTGAGTGGCACGCTAACATTAAACAACGGCAAAGTGGTGCTGCCATTCGTGCGCTTGGTAACTCCCGGCCTAACTGTCCTGTCTCCGGTAACAAACATTCCCTCAAGCGGCGCGTTTTCGGTCGATGTTGAATGCGCGGTTGCGAGTTCTGGCGCGACGCTTGCATTTGCTTCTACTGGCGATGCGGACTATTCGGTATCGGGTGTATTGGTAACTCCGCTCGGAGCCCTCCTCGCGCCCGACCCGACCTATCCCGGCAGCGGCACGACTTGGCCTTCATCGGCGGGCGTGGCGGGCATCATCCCCGGAATCGGGTCGAATGGGACTTCGTGGGCGATTCCGTCGTCTTCGACGCTGAGCGGGAATTGGACGGTGGGCGGCAACCTCACCGTCAGCGGCGGGACGGTAGGAACAGCGGCATCCACCAACCTCACCCTTGCGGGCGGTAGCAGCGGAGCGAGTCTGGTGTTGGCTCAAGGAGCGAATGGTGGTGCGACCATCACTGGCAAGGGCGCAGGTGGCATTTTACTGACAAATCCGGTGGCTGCGGTTACTACCATCGAGCGCACCGGACTCAACGCAGCGGGAGCTGCTGGCATCTTAAGCGTACAGTCAGACGCAAAGACTGCAAACGATACGCTCCGTTTGAGCTTTTTTGCGAAAGATTCGGCAAATAACGCGCAGCTTTACGGTGTTTTAGAGACAGAAATCACAGACCCGACCAGCACAAGCGAAGATTCCAATCTGGCGTTTTATTCCGCTCGGGCAGGTTCGTTGACAAAACAAGCGACGCTAACCAACCTCGGCAACCTCCTGATCGGCACGGCCATCGACGGCGGGCAGAAGTTGCAGGTGAAAGGCGGCGTTAAGGTAATTGATAGCGGTAACGATTCCAATTACATCACCATCGGCTCTGGAAACGATGCACCTGCTGGCGGCAATTCGTTTATCGCTCAAACGGGAACGCTGGTTGTCGGAACAGCGGCAGCGGCCAGCTTGCTTTTGCGAACTGGCGGCACCACCGCCCTGACGCTCGACTCCTCGCAGAACGCGACGTTTGCTGGGATGGTGACAGCCGAGGGCGGGGTGCTCTCAACAAACCAAACTGGAAATACTGCACGCCTCGCTCTGCAAAGGTCCGACACTTCATGGATTGTTGCAAACGAGACAGATTTTAGACTGTACGCAAAGACCGGCAGATCGAGCGATCCTTCTGGTGGAACAAACTACTTTCAAATAACAAATGCGGGCAACGCGACGTTTGCGGGGAGCGTCACAGTTGGCGGCAATTTAATCGTCAACGGCACAACCACCACGGTAAACTCCACAGTATCTACGATCAAAGATCCAATCATCACTTTGGGCGGTGCAAATGCTGGAACTGCTGCCACATCTGATGATAATAAAGATCGAGGCATTGAATTCAAATGGCACGATGGCACTGCTGCAAAGACCGGATTCTTCGGATTCGATGACAGCACTGGATACTTTACATTCATTCCAGATGCTACGAACACCAGTGAGGTGTTCAGTGGAACTCAAGGCGATATTCAGGCCACGAACTTCCGTGGAAATCTGATTGGTAACATAACCGGAAATACTACGATTAGCGGCAACGCGACGGTGGGCGGGACGCTGGCGGTCAGCGGCGCGGGAACGAGCACATTTTTAGGCCCGGTGTCCGCGTCGTCAACGTCCTCTGTTACGCTGCTGGATTTGATTACCACCGGAGCATCTGCCTCGAATGGTGGTTCGTTCGCTCGCGTGGGCGCACGCGACGGCGCGGGTCTCTCCAGCGGAGACCGGCTTGGTGGCTACCTGTTTAACGGCTCGACCGGAGCGACAACAGACGAGAACTCGGTGGCTATCTTCGCCTACGCCAATGAAGCGTGGTCTGCTGGGGTGGCTGGTGCGAAACTGGACATAGACATTGCTCCGAACGGGAGCGTGACGCGGCAAAACGTGCTTCGTGCAACGACGGCAAGCGTGACGATAACTCCTCCGCTAACGGTGAGCGGCAACGCGACGGTGGGCGGCAACCTCAACGTGCAGGGAAATGTGACTGCCAGTGGAACCTCTCATGTTTTTGGTCCGGCGTCGAACACCGTAAGCTACATTCAGCTGACTCGCAACGGTGCAGTGACCGGTGGGCTATCCTCTGCCAATGCCCAATTGACCCTATTCGGCGGTGCTACCCCAGCCGAACATGTGAACCTGTTTGCGTCAGGCGGCCTCTACGTCGGCGTGACGCCGAGCGATCCCGGCGCGAACAATCTGCGCGTGCAAGGCAACCTCACCGTCAGCGGTGGCACCGTCAACTTTGGGGCGGATGTTAGCCTGTTGCGCTCTTCAGCAGGCGTTCTACGTCTTCAGAGTACCTCAAATTATTCTCACGAAGTTACGAATAGCGCAGGAACAGGTGCAGCTACTACGTCCTACAACAACACCGGAGGAGCGTTATTTATCGGCGTTGATAATATTAGTGGCGGCGCACTTGGAACGAGTACTCCTTATGCCGGTGTAATTACTCGTTTAGGGGCTTATCCATTAATATTCCGCACAAACAGCATTACCGCCCTGACGCTCGACTCCTCTCAGAACGCGACGTTTGCGGGCAAGGTGACGGTTAGCGGAACGACGGGCAGTTCGTTTGGGCCGATTTCGCGTACAAATGGAACAAATGTAACTGGACTTACGTTGAGCGATAGTCTGACTGGCGCTTCTACTGTTGGTTTTGGACTTCAGATTCGTGGTACCAGCAATAACGGTAATGTTGTTTCGGCCATCGGTTTTGAGAATGGCGGAACCGGCACGAACAACGAGTCGCAATTTTCTGTTTACACTCAAAACGTTGCCGGTGCTTTAACGCGACAATTGTTAATTGGTTCAACCGGCAACGCCACCCTCTCGGGCAACCTCACCGTCAGCGGCACGGGCAATAACATTTTCAATGCCAGCGGCGGAAACCTCCTCGTCGGCAAGAGTACTCCTGACGGCGGGCAGAAGTTGCAGGTGGCGGGAACGGCAAACATAACAGGAGCCACCACGGTGGGCGGGACGCTGACTGTTGGAGCCACCACGGTGGGCGGGACGCTGACTGTTCAAAGCAATGGCCCAAACACCACACACCAAGCTGGCACAGCCACCGCGGCCTTGTGGAATCGTTGGCTAAATAGTGCAGGCACTCGTCGCGGCTATTACGGATACGGGAGTGGCGGCGACTCTACGTTCACAATAATGAACGAAGAGGCAGCCTCGTTCGTTCTTGGCACTAATAACGCCACCGTCCTGACGCTCAACTCCACCGGCAACGCGACGTTTGCTGGAAATGTTAATGTTGATGGCGGTATTAATTTCTTGCGCGGCAGTGGTGAATATAGCACTTATATTAAAGCTAATGATTATGTTGATGGTGGTTACAATGGATCTTCAGTGAGATACTGGATTGAACTTGGGTCAAAAGGTGGCACTCATATTGTTTTAAATACTGATGGATCTGCGGCGGCTAGTGAGAATGCGTTTGACCACTTTACGATCTGGCAATACACAAATGGATCTGGAGCAATTGCTGCGGGTGCGCGTAAATTCTGGATTACAAATATTGGTCGCGTTAATTTTGCTAATAGCATATGGCATAATTCAAGTGATGGAGTTGGAAGATTCTACTACGGAACAAATGGTTCTACATTCTATAAAGGTGGCGGATCTGGAGCAATTCATACTTTTAGAAATGCAAGTGACGCCGATATCTTAACTCTCAATAATTCTAAAGACGCAACATTTTCAGGCAACCTCACCGTCAGCGGTGCGGGAGGAAGCGCGGTCGCGGGAACCCTCTTAGTGGGCGCGACATCAGGCGCCAACGGTTCCGGGGCATTAACGCTGGCAGGCAACTCGAACTTCGATATGAAGTGGTATAATACCGGGGCGCGAGCGTGGTCGTTTGAGGGTGGCCAGTCCGGCAATGACCATACCACGACCTTTTCCAACGCAGGCGTAGGTAAGCATAACGTAGTCGCCACGGGCAACCTCACCGTCAATGGCGACATTGCATATCGCGGAGTAAAACAAAGTAATACAACGGACTATGAAAATATAAAATATTTCACCATACAAAAACATTTGGAAAATGATAATTTCAATTGTTTTCCAACGTATGGCGGTACGGTTCCAACATTTACAACAGACAACAATACGTCAACTTCTTATTCAAAGGTGGCATTATTTCCCTCATACTTTGAAGCGGAGGGGAGCGATTATATTCCAGTGCAACCCGGAGAAAAATTGTATGGTGAAATCTGGGCAAAGAGATTATCTGGAGCTTCAGGAACCGCCGGTGTTATTTTTGTTGGTATAACAAGATATGATAAAGATAAAAGAGTAATTGCTGGAAATCTTGCATTGGATTATTTTGTGGCGACTGGCTTTACGGTTCCAACAGACGGTGTTTGGTACAAATATTCTGGTACTACCACACTACCAACTTCCCATACCCCATTCAACGGTGGTTCGGGAAACAGTGATGGTGGACCAGTAAGATATATTAGAGCATATTTGATTGTAAACTACAGTTCTGGGACAATACCTACATACTTGACCGGCTTTACGATCAGAAAAGTTGATGTCATAAAAGACAGTGGAGTATTGAATTTCAACGGCAACGTCGGCATTGGAACAAGCACGCCGGGGGCAAAATTCACGGTTGGGACAAATTTTGCAAATACAAGTGGAATAACGGTTGATAACGGTGGAAATAGCAATAGTCAACTTATACTGAGAAAAGCGGCGGCAAAAACAGCATACAGTGTATTATGTTGGGATAGTAATGTGTATATTGGAGCGGGTATTTATTATGAAAATGGTTCATGGGTTCATCATAATAGTAATAATAATAATCAATTGTTTGCATTTTCGCCGGGAGTAGGTGTGAATTGGTTTGCGTCAAGCAACGGAGCGGGTTCTTGGAATATTGTAAATAATCAAACTCTTTGGAATGATACTGGAACTTGGAAGAGTCTTGTTCAGTCTACCGCAGCGGGTATTTCATATTTTACTGGTGGCAATGTTGGTATTGGAACGACGAGTCCAACAACACTACTAAATGTACAAGGATCACTTGCAACAAGAAATTTTAAAACTTTTACATGGTCTTCTCTTTCCGCCAGCGCTGCACAAGCAAGAAGATATGAAATTGCTCGGTTGGGTCATGATACAGTAAATTGGGATTCAACCGGCGTGTTTGAGGTTGAAATATTTTCTCAGTATTATATGCGCCCTGTCAAGAAGAGATATATGGTATCATATGGATATCCAGGCGCCGGTGATGTAAAATTAGTCGAATATCAAAACTCAGGAGGAGATAACAATTTTAAGGTAACATTAGGAACAGAAGTTGTTACTTCTGGTAATATAAAATATCTGCCAGTCTATATAGACGTTAAATATTACTGTATTGCTGATGTAAGTGTAAGAACAAATTGGAATCACACCACAATAAATTCGTCTCCGGGTGCTGGATTGGCTTACATAAATGAATCACCTTCACCAAGTAATATATCTGATTTCACTGCGGACAGCACAATTGAAATCGCGAGCGGTGGGCTGACCCTCGCGGGCAACCTCACCGTCAGCGGCACGGGTAATAACATATTCAATGTCGGCGGCGGCAGCGTCGGCATTGGGGCGAGTTCGCCGTCAGCGAATCTACAAGTCAATAGAAGTTCACAGCAAACTGACATTGACAACGCCTCGCAAGTTTTGGCTTTGCTGAACACTTCTACTGATACAGCAAACAACCGCACGGGTATTCGTTTCCGGCAAGAAAACGGAACAAATACTGCACAAGGGTTTATTGGTTTGTCCAGTACTGGCAATGGAGCAACTCGCGCTGCTTTGGTTTTTGCTTCACCGAATACATCAGGCAACGCCATCGAACGCGCACGCTTTACCAGCAGCGGCAACCTCCTCGTCGGCACGACGACGGACGGCGGGCAGAAGTTGCAGGTTGGTGGAGACTTTAAAGCTACGGGATATATTTGGGCAAAGACCGGAAATGCATATCTGATAAGTTCGAATGGAATAAATGCCGAAGCGGGATTTGATGTTATAGGTAATGATGCGTATATTTTCGCTGCATCGGGAAAGACTTTGAGTTTTTATACCAATGCCACACAAAAGGTATCTATTAATACAAGCGGAAATGTTGGTATTGGAACTTCAACACCATATGATAAATTAGAAGTCGCAGGAGGCATTGCAGCTACTGGATATACTACTGGTAGTGCCAGCCAAGCGCATGCTACAATAATTGGAGTAAATGGTGGGAATAGTTATTTACAAGCTGTTGATTGGGGCGTTGAATATAAACCTCTCGTTGTCGAAGGTAAAACAATAAATTTAGGGACTGGAACTGGATCTGTAACTAGTAGATTTTATATAGATAATAGCGGTAATGTTGGTATAGGTGCTATATCTCCACAAAAAAGATTAGATGTTAACGGAACTGGAATAATTGCTTCTTTTGGTGGTTCATTTGGAGTAGGTAGTTTTGGTGGTTTTCATTTTGGGTATTCTGAAAGTGCTCTTGGGAATGGGAATGATTTCTATAAAAAATCTGCTCTTGTATTTGAAAGAACAGATAACCACAATCATGGAAATAATGCTTCAGGTAAAATTCACTTTCTGCTTAATAACGTATCGAATCAATCTGCAACATCATTAAGTCATTCTGTAGTAACAATTGATTCAGATGCAAATGGAAATGCAGGTTCTGTAAGAATGGGTATAGGTACTACATCCCCTGCATCTAAACTTCATGTTTATGGTGGAATGACAACCCTAAGAGCAGCTAGTTCAGGACAATACGATTTAATTAGATTAGAAGATAATGCTGGGTCCGCATGTGGAGCCATAGGAGTGAATACATCAGGTTCGATGTATTTATCAAATACTACTGGTGGAACTCAACATTTTGTTCTTACTACTGGAGGTAACGTAGGTATAGGTGCAACAGGTCCATCAACAAAATTGCAAGTAGTGGGTTCAGTTGCGTTTGGAAACTCTTCTAGTAATGCGCCTGGAACACATGCGGCTGCTTTTGGCGAGAACTCATTCGCAAGCGGTAATAATTCTTTTGCAGCTGGATATTTTTCAACTGCTTCAAATTTCCATTGTTTTGCGGTTGGTTTTGCGTCAGTCGCAAGTGGACATACGGGAATTGCATTAGGCTATTATGCTACTGCTGGTAGTAATGGCAATAGCCCTATAGCTATTGGTAGGTTCGTTACCGCCGACGGCGAATGTTTGGTATTTGGCCGTGGCGTAGATGTCTCAAATCGCTTAGTTAACAGTACTGCAAATTCGATCATGATGGGGGTAAATTCTAATTTACCCACTCTTTATATCGGCGGTGCGTCTGGTGTTGGCACGACAGGTAATGTCGGCATTGGATTGGTAGGTACAACTCCAAGTTCCAAACTTGAAGTTAATGGAGTAGTCAAAGATCAATATGGTGATTTACGAACACTTCCACAAAATGCTAAATCAGCAGCTTATACCCTTGCTGCTGCTGATACTGGTAGATTAATCACAATTACTACTGGCGGAATAACCGTACCATCTGGGACTCTTTCAACAGGGCAAGTCGTTACAATTTATAATGACTCGGCGTCCAACCAGACAATTACACAAGGCGCAAGCGTAACAATGTATTTAGCTGGCACAGCCACAACAGGAAATAGAACATTGGCGCAGCGTGGTGTAGCCACTGTGATTTGTGTTGCCTCAAATACATTTGTTATTAGTGGCAGTGGACTAACATAATGTAGAAAATTTTTTAAATTAATATATAATTTAAACAAATGAGTGGCGTTATTTCTGGAGTTATAGCAGGATTTGCAAATTTCTCTGCTGTAGCTAGTCAAGTTGAATGGACTACAGCAACTACAGCCAGCTGGACAGTTCCTGCTGGCGTAACATCTATATCTGCTGTAGCAATTAATGGTGGGAATGGCGGGCCACGCGGCGGTTGCGATTTCGGAGGGCAGGGGGGAACAGGAGGTTCTTTATTTTATAAAAATAATATTTCAGTCACGCCTGGAGAAACGTTGACAATTACTGTTGGTGCGGGTGGCTCTGGTGGAACAGTAAATGGTGTTGGCACAAGTGGAGGTGTGTCATCGATTGCGAGATCTGGAACGGCGCTACTAAGTACTTCTGTTTATGATTATTTGTCAAATGGTGGAACTGGCTCTTCTTGCGGCGGGGCCGGTGGCGCTGGTGGATATAGTTCATCGGGCCAAACAGCATATGGCGGGAATGGCGGTGGTCAAGAATCTCCAGGAGGAAATGGATCGTATGGTGGTTCAGGTGGAGGTGGCGGTGCATATGATGATGGAAATTGGAATAGATATCAGTCTGGAAATGGAGGCAGTACATATATCTATGGTAGAGGAGATAATGGTGTAGGTGGAACAGAAGGAAATTCCAATAGCTTGGACGCATCCAATGGTGGAAATGGCTCTGCAACAAATATAGCTGGATCTGGAACAAGAGGAAACGGTATAGGTGGTAGTGGCGGTGCAATTGGTGGTTATAATTCAGATGACGGTGGAACTACTGTAACTACAAATTATGGATACGCTGGAACGTCTGGTGCAGTTAGAATAATTTGGGGAGACGCCAGCATCAGCAGATCTTTTCCAGTAACAAATACAAAAAACGTATAATTTATGAAAGTTAAAATTCAACCTTGGAAATATAACGATAAAACGGCAGTAAATATTGAAGTGCCAACTATTTTTATTATGGGCGGCAAAAAAGCTGTGATCAATTGCGCTTTAACCGACGAAAATAGCGTACCTATTTACGCATCAAGAATTGATATGCCGAAAGCAGATTATGATCGATGGGGCAGTGATGATTTATATATAGTAAATTATTGTGCAAATGTATTTAATCCTCCTGTTGTAGTTGATGGCCCACTATCTGATTATTCAGAATTATATACGACTATAATTAATCAAAAACCACCTTCTAGTGGTTCTGCTCCAGCGCCTAGTGGTTCTGCTCCATGAACCCATTAGAGGTTGTCAAGGAAGCTTCTAAAACAGCGTTTAATGTAGTTGAGCATGCCGCAAAAACAGCAGTTTTTTTCGCTACAGACGAAAAGAAAACTGAAAGACTGAAAATTTGCCAAACCTGCTCAGACTATATTGCAGATAAAGATAGATGTTCAAAATGCGGGTGCTTCATGCAAAATAAAGCTTCACTGCAAGCGGCGAAATGTCCAGTAAATAAATGGTAATAAAAAAACCCCCGATTTCTCGGGGGTTGTTTATTTTAGGAGTTTAGTTTTAGACTGTTGTCGCTACGAATACGCCGTTTGTAGTATCTTGTGGCGCACCGATCTGGGTCGTGAATACCAGATCAACACTCTTGTTGTCACCGATTGAGCTTGAGAAGTTTTCACTTACGAGCTTGCAACCTTTGACCTGATAGCAGATCTTATTCGCTGTATCATTTTGAACGCCAGATGCATCTCTGAATTTAAATGTTAGCGTCTTGGTTTGGTCGTTATTTACGAGGTCAATCAAGTTGCCAGCATTTTTAAGATCGGCTACCGTAGCGGAAACATTTACAGTTACTTCAATTGGGAAGTCGATAACCTTTGCGAAGCCGAAGCGGGTGCCAAGGCGCTGTAGGGTTGTACGACCAATTGGAATTTCAATCGAGAAAGACTGAATGTGGGCCGCAGTATTATTAGTATCGACTCCTACAGGCATGTCTGTTAATACAGGGTCAGCGAGTTCCATTACGATATCACCAGGGCGAAGGGCAGAAACACCAATATCACCGCTAGAAGGTGTTGGTAGAACGAAGGAGTTGTTTGTGGTAGCGCTAGTTTCTACAGTAAGCGCTGGAAGTGTACCGCCATT
>Ga0194117_10004483_pt1 | contig 13314 bp, 12 predicted proteins | sample TA2MahsurfametaG_FD_160579 | JGI IMG/M metagenome (GOLD analysis project Ga0194117, IMG submission 160579) | Freshwater microbial communities from Lake Tanganyika, Tanzania - TA2015009 Mahale N1 surface | ecosystem: Environmental > Aquatic > Freshwater > Lake | place: Tanzania: Lake Tanganyika...
TTAATACTGAAACGCCTTTATCTTCTAACTTATCTAGAACTGATCTATCGGCTGTGACCATTAGCCCTGCTTTATTGGTTACAAGAGCATTTCCTTCATGATCGACAATCAATCCACGAAGAGCTGGAGTGACGATATCTCTGCTTTGAATATCAAGTGCCGCTTCTTGATAACGCGGACCGTCTGCAATCTGAAGATAAAAGAGTCGGCCAAATAAAGAGAGCATCAGCGAGATAACCAATACTTGGGCAACCAGAAGGGTTAGCGCTGAGCGATCTCTCATTTATCGCTGCCTTGAGGTTAGTGTGACTTTATGTAGCTTCATGGCAAGCGGGATATACAGAGGTGAAAGTAGCGCGCCCCAGAGAGCATTTCCTGCGATGCTTCGAGTTAGATATGAGGCAGAGCCAACTTCTTGACCCAAGATCGCGCCAATTAATAAGAAAAGAATTAAAGCAAATGAGCTCGCTAAAACTGTAACGCTCAGCATTACGAGCGGACTTAACTCAGCATCTAGCGCTGCTCTAACATTACTTGCTAGCAGATAACTCATTGAGGTTAGCACTAGTGTCCATAGCCCAAAAGGTGCTTCAAGAGTTGGCGATAGATCCAGAATCAAACCAGCAATAAATCCAGTAACTACCGCGCTATTTCTCTGATCTTGAATTACCCAAGCCATAAAAAATGCAAGATAGAGTGAAAATCCTGCGACTAGAAAATTAATCTGACTTATTAAAGCTTCTTGAATTAGAAAGAGAGTTAAGAAAATCAGTATGACTTTAGGAAGGCGATTAATCTCCATAGCCTTATTCCTTTGGCGTCGGGCTAGGTGTTACAAATACCGTAACTGTTGGAGCAGGCCTTGGGGCCTTAGGCACTAAGGCATCGCCAGGATCTCCGGCAACTGCTGATAAGACTACGCTCACCACTGAGAGAGAATTTAGGTCTACAAATCCATTAACCCTTCCCTCTTTTGTTAATTGGCCAACGGTATTTTCAACATAACTAATTCTTCCAACTGGAACCCCTGGAACAAAAGGCTTATCTCCAGAGCTTCCACGTGCCAGCAAAACATCACCGACGCTGATTGCTGATGTTGCACTTAGCATCTGTAGTGAGTAGCTCTTATCGCCTTGGCCAAGCAGGATTCCCATATCTTGCTTTCCAGCAACCCTTACGCCAATTCGAAAAGATGGGTCATTCATTAAAAGCACAATTGATGATGAGGCTGTTGTTGATTTAACCACCCCGACAAGCCCGCCCGCTGCAATGACTGTCATATCTCGTCGTACTCCAGAATCACTGCCGATATCTAAAACTATAGTTTCACTAAATGTCCCCGTTCCACCTTTGCTAATCACTCTTGCAGACACTGTCTTATAGCGAGCTTTGCCAGCCAGATCCAAAACGCCTTTTAGCGACTCTAATTGCGCTAGCGTATTTTCATTCAAAATAACTTGACTCTTTAACTCTTGATTCTCTTCTTCTAACTTCTCTATTTTTGCTTTACTTCTACCTAAATTACCAACCTCTGAGAAGAAATCACCAACTGGTGAGAAGAAATTATTTGCTAGGCGCTCAACAGGGGCTAAAGCACTTTGAGTTCCACTTCGAAGCGATGAGAGAAGACTTACCCCTCTTAAGTCAAGAGTAATAATAAAAAGTGAGGTCACAAGTAGTGAGACCCAGAGGAGCCTACTTCTATTAGAGCCTCGAGTTGCCATGAGTTAACTAACGGCGAGGCTCGGAGATCAGAACTTTCTCTAGCGCCTCAAACTCTTCAACGCACTTTCCAGATCCTTCAACCACAGCATTTAGTGGTCTATCTGCAATGTGAATCGGCATATTTGTTTCATGGCGCAATCTCTCATCTAAGCCTTTAAGAAGTGCTCCCCCGCCAGTTAATACAATGCCGCGATCCATCAAATCTGCCGCCAACTCTGGTGGAGTCTTATCAAGGGTTCCCTTAACAGCATTAATAATTGCATTGACTGGTTCTTCAATTGCTTTACGAATATCTTCAGATGAAACTACGATTGTTTTTGGTAGCCCGGTTGCTAAATCTCTTCCTCTAATTTCAGCATCTGGTTCATCACGAAGAGGATATGCAGATCCAATTGCCATCTTTATCTCTTCAGCAGTGCGCTCACCAAGTAATAGTGAGAACTCCTTCTTAACCCAGTTAATAATGGCATGATCAATCTCATCTCCACCAACACGGATAGAGAGGGCAGAGACAATCCCGCCAAGTGAAATCACGGCAACCTCTGTAGTTCCACCGCCGATATCAACCACCATATTTCCAGTTGGTTCATGGATTGGAAGACCAGCGCCAATTGCTGCTGCCATTGGCTCTTCAATTATGTAAACCTTTCGAGCTCCCGCTTCATATCCAGCATCTTTGACCGCGCGCTGCTCAACTCCAGTAATTCCTGAAGGAACACAGATAACAATTCTTGGCTTTGCAAGATAGGTGCGCTTATGAACTTGGCGGATAAAATACTTAATCATTAGTGCAGTGGTATCAAAGTCTGCAATAACTCCATCTTTAAGAGGGCGAATAGCAACAATATTTCCTGGCGTTCTTCCAATCATCTTCTTGGCTTCAGCTCCAACTGCAAGAACTGCGCCAGTATCTTGATTAACGGCAACCACACTTGGCTCATTGAGAACGATACCTCTGCCACGGACATAAACCAAGGTATTTGCTGTTCCTAAATCAATAGCCATATCTCGTCCTAGGACGGACCAGTCAGTTTTGAACTTTGCCATTTAATCGCTCCTTACAAGTTAGGGAAGAAAATCTTTATCTCACGCTGCGCTGATTCAACTGAATCAGAGCCATGCACGATATTTTGCACAACTTTGGTCCCTTGATCACGGGCTAAATCTCCCCGAATTGAACCAGGTGAGGCAAGTGTGGGATCAGTCGCTCCTGCTAGAGATCTAAAGCCCTCAATAACTCTCTGGCCTTCAGCAATCATCGCAACGATTGGACCTGAGGACATAAATTCTAGAAGCGGTTCATAGAACGGTTTGCCTTGATGTTCTGCGTAATGAGTAGCTAGAAGATCTTCATCTGCAGTTAGCATTCTAAGTGCAGCGATTTTATATCCCTTGCTCTCAATACGACTGATGACCTCGCCAACTAAACCACGACGCACTCCATCTGGTTTAACCAAGATCAGGGTGCGCTCTGCTGGCGTTGATGAGTTACTCACGGGGTAAGTCTATGGGCATTTCTAACTGCCCGAATCTGGCCCTTCTGCCTTGGCTATCTGGGCCGCTTTGGCCGCCTCGCCCTTTCGACCCAAGATTATTGCCGCCACCCAGAGTCCAAGAAATAGGGATCCCAGAATAAACATCGTTGGGATAAAGAAACCATATGCAATAAGCAGAATCTGGGTTAGCCAACCTAAAGCCCAGCCAACTTTATATTTCAAAAGTCCCGATGAGAAAAAAGCTAAGAGCGCAATTAGCGCGCCAAAGTAAAGACTATTTGTGGTTGAAAGATCTTTAGCAACAAGAAGAGCAAAGCCAATGATTAAAAACTCCATAATCAAAACACTTCTGGCAAGCATCTTCATGGCCTTTAGATTCCCTTTCTTCGAATTATTGCCCTGGCCTCACCGGCGCTAACAACTGATCCAGCAATTAAGACTGCGGTGTTTGAATCATTAAGGGCATTACCAGTTCTTGCCATATCTACTGCTTGAGTGATGCCTTGCTCTAAATCATCGGAGGCAGTGACTCGATTACTTCCAAAAATCTCCATAGCAAGGGATTTTAGTTCATCTACATCTGCAGCGCGATGCGAGCTATTTCTAGTTACTATCACTCGATCTAAAACGGGCTCAAGTGCTTCAAGAATACCGGTCACATCTTTATCTCCCATGGGAGCAATGACTCCAATTAGCGCTGCGAAATCAAATTCCTCACTGATAGTCTTTTTCAAAGACTCTGCGCCATGAGGATTATGGGCCGCATCAATGATGATGGTGGGGTTTCTCCCAACAATCTCACATCTTCCAGGTGATGTGGCGTTAGCAAATGCCTGGCGCACAATTTCTTCATCGAGCTTTGTCTCACCTGCAAAGACTTCAACGGCAGCAAGAGCTGTAGCGGCATTACCTGCCTGATGCTGGCCATAGAGCGGAAGATATAAATCTTCATACTGTCCATAAACACCAGAGATAGTAAGCATCTGACCACCTAGAGCCAGAGCCCTTGATTTGAGGCTAAATTCAATACCTGACCTTATTGGAGTGGAATCAGCCTTAGCGCAAGCTCGCATCAAAACAGCTGCCACATCACTTTCTTGCTCAGCTAGAACTACAAAGGAATTTTGCTTAATAATTCCTGATTTAGTTTGAGCAATCTTTTCAAGCGTATCTCCTAGATACTCCATATGATCAAAACCTATTGGAGTAATCACATTTACCGAGCCATTAATAACATTGGTCGAATCCCACTCTCCCCCCATCCCACATTCAAAGATTCCAACATCGACCGGAAATTCAGCAAAGGCAACAAAAGCAAGTGCGCACATCGATTCAAAGAATGAGAGCTTGTTAGTCATCTTGGAATCAACTAGCTCTAGATATGGCGCAATATCGTTATAGGTTGCAATCATAAATTCTGGAGTTATTGATTGGCCGTTTATAGTGATTCGCTCTAAGAAACTCTCTAGATGAGGGCTAGTAAATCTTCCGGTGCGCATCCCCAATTCAAAACAGAGTGAATCAATTAAGCGCGTAGTTGTGGTTTTGCCATTGGTTCCAGCGATGTGAATTGTTGGATAAGAGAGCTGAGGTGAACCTAGGTAATCAGCTAAAGTTGAGATTCGCTCAAGCGTTGGAGCAATTCTAGTTTCTGGCCATCTGTTAAGTAGCGCTTTTTCAATGGCATCAAGGCGTGAGAGATCTTCGGCAGAGCTCATCTTTATTCTTTTGGAAGCGCAGCAAGAAGAGTGTTGATTCGAGTAATTTCACTCTCGCAAAATTCCATACGCTCTCTAATTTCTTTAACAACTTCCATCGGAGCCTTTGCCATAAAGTTCTCATTTTCTAACTTAACAACTGCGCTCTGCAGATCCTTCTTAATACTCTCAAGATCTTTACTTAGCCTTGCTCGCTCTGCCTTAACATCAATTGCTCCTCTAAGGTCAAATGCGATAATAAATTGGCCAATCTCAATCCTTGCGCTCTCTTTAAAATCACTTGCCGGCTTATCGAGGCGAACTAAGAATCTAATTTTATCTTCATAATTAAGTAGATCTCCTGATAAACCTGAAATTTGAGCATTTATTCTTGCCGACGTCTTAATCCCCTGCTCGCTTCTAAATCTTCTAATCTCAGTGATAAGAACTTGCATATCGCCAACTACTTTATTGGCTGCAACATCTGGCACGGCTTTACTTAATGCGGGCCATTTGGCGATAACAAGGGATTCCCCCCCGGTTAACTCACACCAAATGGTTTCAGTAATAAATGGCATCGATGGATGCATAAGACGAAGTAGTTGGTCTAGAACATGACCTAAGACTCTGCGGCTCTTATCAGCCTGCTCTCCCCCTTTGGCAAAACTTTCTTTAACTAGCTCTAAATACCAATCACATAAATCATCCCAAGCAAAGTGATAAATCTCCTCACTAGCCTTAGCAAATTCAAAGGCTTCATAGCCCTTATCAGCGCTAGCAATAGTGCTATCGAGACGATTTAAAATCCAGCGATCAATATGGTTGAGCTCAGATCTATCTGGTAGCTCGCCATTTACATGCGCGCCATTAATCATGGCAAAGCGCGCAGCGTTCCAAACTTTTGTAGCAAAGTTTCTAGATCCTGCAATCCACTCCTCAGCAAGTGCTTGATCTGTTCCAGGATTAGCTCCGCGTACCAAGGTAAAGCGCAGCGCATCAGAACCATACTTATCCATAAACTCCAATGGATCTACGGTATTTCCCCGAGATTTACTCATCTTCTTGCCATGTTTATCTCGAACTAGGCCATGAAGAGCGATAACTTTAAATGGAACAACTCCATCCATAGCAAATAAGCCAAATAACATCATTCTTACTACCCAGAAGAATAGAATGTCATAGCCAGTTACCAATACGCTGGTGGGATAAAACTTCTTTAAATCATCAGTTTTATTTGGCCAACCAAGAGTTGAAAATGGCCAGAGCGCAGATGAAAACCAAGTATCCAAAACATCAGGATCTTGTTCATATCCCTTAGGAGCGCTTTGATTTGGACCTAAAACAATTAAATCTCCATCTGGGCCATACCAAACTGGGATGCGATGTCCCCACCAGAGTTGGCGCGAGATGCACCAATCATGCATGTTATCGACCCACTCAAAATATCTTGGCTCCATAGATTCGGGATCAATCTTTACTCTTCCATCACGAACTGCATCTGCTGCAGCTTTAGCAAGAGGAGCAACTTTGACAAACCATTGCTTAGATAAACGAGGCTCAACTGTTGTTTCGCAGCGCGAGCAATGGCCAACGGCGTGAATGTAAGGACGCTTCTCAGAGACAACTCTTCCCATCTGGCGAAGTTTTTCAACTACTGCAACTCTTGCATCAAAGCGATCCATGCCATCAAATTCAGTGCCAGTTCCCTCCATAACTCCAGCTTCATTCATAATCACAATTAGCGGAACGTTGTGGCGCATTCCCATCTCAAAGTCATTTGGGTCATGGGCGGCTGTGACTTTAACTGCCCCCGTTCCAAAGTCAGGTTCAACTAACTCATCGGCGATGATTGGAATCATGCGATTAACTAGGGGAAGAAGAACTGATTTACCAATGAGGTGCTTATAACGCTCATCTTTTGGATTAACTGCAACAGCGCCATCGCCAAGCATTGTTTCAGGGCGAGTTGTGGCAACCGTGATACTCACCTCATCGTCGCCATATCTCACCTGCACAAACTCTCCAGCATCATCGCTATGTTCAACTTCAATATCAGAGAGCGCAGTTAAGCAACGCGGGCACCAATTAATAATCTTCTCTGCCCTATAAATCAATCCTGCATCAAAGAGCTGCTTAAAGATTGTTAATACTGCATCTGAGAGGCCCTGATCCATAGTGAATCTCTCGCGCGACCAATCAACGCTATCTCCTAGGCGTTTCATCTGGCCCAAGATTGCTCCGCCTGATTCCTCTTTCCACTTCCAAACTCTTTTTACAAACTCTTTTCTTCCCAAATCATGTCTACTTACTCCCGTTGCTGCTAATTGTTTCTCAACAACATTTTGAGTGGCAATTCCAGCGTGATCCATGCCAGGCAGCCATAAAACTTCAAAGCCTTTCATTCGCTTCATTCGACTTAATAAGTCTTGTATTGAGTGATCTAGCGCATGGCCAATATGAAGACTGCCAGTGACATTTGGCGGCGGAATAACTACTGAGAAAGGCTCTTTACCCGAATCTGCATCTGCTGTGAAATATCCAGCGCTAAGCCACTTTTGATATAGCTCAGATTCAATCTGGCTTGGATTAAATTGCGCAGGTAGCTCAGACATAAGATGTAGATACTACCGATTATTACGCGGTCTTCTCTTCGCCTCGTTTAGTCGAACGCTTTGGGTTATTTGGTCCGCGCTCGAGATATTTTGGCGCTGCTTTATGACTAATTACCTCAGGGGTGATTAGAACTTTGCCAACTTCTTTTCTACTTGGCACCTCATACATCACAGGAAGCAGAACATCTTCCATAATGGCTCTAAGTCCTCTTGCTCCAGTGCCTCTGGCAATCGCCTGATCTGCAACAACTTCAAGTGCCTCTTCAGTAATTTCAAACTCCACATCATCCATCTCAAAGAGATGCTGATATTGCTTAACCAGCGCATTCTTTGGCTCGGTTAGAATCTTAAGCAGAGCTGCGCGATCTAAAGCTTCGACAGAGGTCACAATTGGAAGGCGGCCGATGAACTCTGGAATCATGCCAAATTTAAGGAGATCCTCTGGCATAACATCTGCAAATAAATCTTGGGCTTTCTTTTCTTTCTCACTCTGCAGCGTGGCATTAAAGCCAACGCCAGCTTTGCCTTTGCGGTTTTCAATAATTTTTTCAAGCCCTGCAAAAGCGCCACCAACAATAAAGAGCACATTGCTAGTGTCGATTTGAATAAATTCTTGGTGAGGGTGCTTTCTGCCGCCCTGCGGTGGAACTGAGGCGGTAGTTCCCTCAAGAATTTTAAGAAGAGCTTGCTGAACTCCCTCGCCTGAAACATCTCTGGTAATTGATGGGTTCTCAGCTTTTCTTGCCACCTTATCGATTTCATCGATATAGATAATTCCAGTCTCTGCCTTTTTCACATCAAAGTCAGCTGCTTGAATTAACTTAAGCAGAATGTTTTCAACATCTTCGCCAACATAGCCTGCCTCTGTTAGAGCTGTTGCATCAGCAATTGCAAAAGGAACATTTAACATGCGAGCAAGGGTTTGAGCTAGAAGAGTCTTGCCACATCCGGTTGGACCAAGAAGCAAGATATTGCTCTTTGATAATTCCACGCCATCTTCGATCCGGCGATCTGGTCCTTTAATTCTCTTATAGTGGTTATAGACCGCAACTGAGAGCGACTTCTTTGCTCTATCTTGGCCAATTACATACTGATCTAAAAACTCATATATCTCTTGTGGTTTTGGAAGCTCTTGAATCCCAGCGGTGCTTGCTTCGCTTAACTCATCCTCGATAATCTCATTACAGAGATCGATACATTCATCGCAGATATAGACGCCAGGACCAGCAATTAACTTCTTAACTTGCTTCTGAGTCTTGCCACAGAATGAACACTTAAGCAGATCGCCGCTTTCACCGATGCGAGTCAAGATGAGCCTACTTTCTAAAGGGGAAGAAGATAAGAATAAATCCTCTAGCCCAGCAAGAGATGGCTAAACGCGTTCGCCCTGAGAGTAATTACCCCTACTTAGTAACAGAGGCTTTTCTTGAGGCAAGAATTTGATCAACAAGACCATACTCAACAGCTTCTGCTGCGGTAAGAATCTTGTCGCGCTCAATATCTTTGCCGATATCTTCTTTACTCTTCTTAGAGTGCTTAGCAAGAATCTCCTCAAGCAATTCGCGCATCCGCAAGACTTCTCTTGCTTGAATCTCAATATCAGAGCCTTGACCACCGCCCTCGCTATATGGCTGGTGAATCAAAATCCTTGAATGCTCTAGCGCATAACGCTTTCCAGCCGTTCCACCAGCAAGTAAAACTGCTGCAGCAGAGGCAGCTTGTCCGAGACAAATTGTCATGACATCTGGTCTAACAAATTGCATCGTGTCATAGATTGCAGTTAGGGCGGTAAATGAGCCACCAGGAGAATTGATATACATCATGATGTCTCTATCAGGATCCATCGACTCTAGAGTCAATAACTGAGCCATAACATCATTGGCCACAGTGTCATCAATTCCCTGGCCTAGAAAAATAATTCGCTCTTCAAATAGTTTGGTATAAGGATCAAGACGCTTATAACCATAAGTAGTTCTCTCCTCAATTGTTGGAAGAACATAACGGCCTTGAATATCGCTTATTTTCATCGCACTGTACCACCGCTTCCTGATACTTGGCCTGCAGATTTAACAACATGATCAACAAAGCCATATTCCTTAGCCTCTTCGGCATTGAACCAACGATCACGATCAGAATCTGCTGTGATTGTCTCCATCTTCTGACCAGTGTGAAAAGCAATTAACTCCGCCATCTTCTTCTTAGTAAATGACATCTGCTCTGCTTGAATCTTGATATCAGATGCTGTTCCACCAATACCGCCTGATGGTTGGTGCATCATGATGCGAGCATGTGGCAGCGCGTAGCGCTTTCCAGGAGCTCCTGCACATAGCAGGAATTGACCCATAGAAGCTGCAAGGCCCATACCAACTGTTGCTACATCGTTTTTGATGTATTGCATAGTGTCATAGATCGCCATACCGGCAGAGATTGAACCGCCAGGTGAATTAATATAAAGGTAGATATCTTTATCAGGATCTTCTGCTGCAAGTAATAACATTTGGGCAGCAATTGCATTGGCCATACTGTCTTCGACCACAGAACCAAGAAAGATAATTCTCTCTTTTAGTAATCGGTTATAGACCTGATCATCTAATCCGCCGCCTTGACTACTGGCCATACGGGGGGTTATGAGCTCCACTAATTCCTCCTGATATACATTTCTATGTCCGTTAGGCTAACGCCAAGAATAGAAAAATGCTTCCTGCAATATGCAAAAAGGTGGTTTGTTCGCTTAGAGCAGAGAAACTACTGCTCAGATTCACTCTCTTGCTTTGGAGCAAGGGCAGCTAAATCAACTTTTCGACCTGAGGCATCTTTAACCCCAACTCGCTCCAGAACTACAGCTAGAGCTTTGCTCCTTGCCACCTCGGCCATCAGGGCATGAATCTGACCAGCTTGAGAAATCTGTTGCGCAAATTGATCAGGGCTCATCTGATATCTAGCAGCGCTTCTAATTAAGTATTCGGTGAGCTCTGCCTCCGAAACTTGAACTGCTTCGCTCTTAACAATTGTGTCCAGCAAGAAGTCAGCTTTAAGAGAATTAGTGATCTCAAGGCTTACCTCACTTCTATGCGCGCTATCTTCTAAGCGATTTACTTTTTCCAGGTGAGCATCAACTTCTTCTTTTACTAGATTTTCAGGTACTGCAATTTCAACTGTTTCTAGTAACAATTTCAAGAGATTATCTCTTGCTTGAGCGCCTTGCTCCATCGCCTTTAGACGAGATAGGCGCTGCCTGACATCGGCATCTAATTCGGCAAGTGTTTCAAATTCACTTGCAAGCTTTGCAAACTCATCGCTTAGTTCAGGAAGTTCGCGCTTTTTAACAGCCTTTAACGTGACCTCGACTTCGCCGCTCTGACCTTCATCCATTCCAACTAATTGAGTAGTAAATTTCTTTACCTGCTCTAGCTTCATTCCAATCAAAGCCTCATCAAGGCCATCAACCATGCGATTTGAGCCAACTTCATAGGAGATGCCATTAGCACTTCCGCCTTCAATCTCTGCGCCATCAACTTTCGCACTCAAATCAATGGTGACAAAGTCGCCCTTCTCAACATCTTTTTCGACAGTAGTAAGGGTTCCAAAGCGAATTCTCAAAGCTTCAATCTGCTCTTTTACATCATCATCACTAACGGCTACATCATCAACGCTAATTTCGATCTTTGAAAAATCAGGCAGGATAACTTCAGGCCTAATATCTACTTCAACTTCAAATTTAACTGCCTCATTATCTTTAAGCTCTTTGATATCAACACTTGGCCGGCCAAGAACTAGAAGATCATTTTCTCTAGCAGCCTGGCTATAAAACTCTGGCAGGCCGTTATTAATAGCTTCATCAAGGACTGCTCCGCGGCCAACTCTTTGATCAATCATCGCTCTTGGAACTTTTCCTTTGCGAAAACCTGGGATAACAATGCGCTCTGAAATGCTTTGATATGCCGTCTTAATATGTGGCTCTAGATCTGTGAAATCGACATCAATTAAAATACGAACTCGAGTCTTTGAGATTGTCTCAACAGCGCTTTTCACATGGCTCCTGACTTAAGACGAAGAGGTATAACTGGTCGGGGCGGAGGGATTCGAACCCACGGTCTCCTGCTCCCAAAGCAGGCGCGCTAGCCACTACGCTACGCCCCGCGGCGCAGGAAGCAGAGTCTAGATGAAAAATTCACAAGTAATTACCCCAAGCGCTACCCTTGCGCCCCTAAGGAGGAGCATTAGCACCCCCTTAGAAAGATAAAAAGTGCGGGCGTAGCTCAATGGTAGAGCCCTAGCCTTCCAAGCTAGCCACGCGGTTTCGATTACCGTCGCCCGCTCCAATCTTTTCTAAATCATCCAGTGACACTTCCTACCAAAGTAATTAGGGCCAAACCCGTAGCAGTAATTGGATAAGTTCCTGAGGCGGCTGTTCCATCAATTAGCGAGACCGCAAGCGAGGATCCACCAATTCCTACCACGATGGTTCCGATTACATTGAATTGATATCCCCTCCATGGATTACCATCTTTTTGTTCTGTCACACTCGATGTTGTGTACAAATAATTGACCGTATTTCCTTCTCCGCTAGATAATAAATTTAGTCCAACTCTTCCTTCATTGTAGTTGGATTGTGCTCTTACAATAATTTCAAACTTGTAGCTAGCTCCACCCACAAGGCTTCCAAAGAAATTACTATTTGACGAAACATTTATTGAAGATGTTGCAAGAGTGAAGGTCGCAATATTTGCTACTTGAACATTTGAAGGCCCAGTAGCTCCAGTTGCGCCCGTGGCACCTGATGCGCCCGTGGCACCTGCTGCTCCCGTTGCACCTGTCGCTCCTGTTAATCCAGTTGCTCCTGTTAATCCTGTCGCTCCTGTTGCACCAGTAGCACCTGTCGGCCCTGTTAATCCTGTCGCTCCTGTTGCACCAGTAGCACCTGTCGGTCCTGTTAATCCAGTTGCGCCTGTTAATCCAGTTGCTCCTGTTAATCCTGTCGCCCCTGTTAATCCAGTTGCTCCAGTTAAACCTGTATCACCTTTTGCGCCGACTGCCCCAACTTCACCTTTTTCTCCCTTCTCTCCTTTCTCGCCAGTATCGCCTTTATCTCCCTTTTCACCTTTCTCGCCTTTTGATCCAGTAGCACCAGTACTACTTGATCCTTTATCTCCTTGTTTGCCATCACTTCCCGCACTTCCAGTTGGTCCAATAAGACTTATTGGAGCTGGCCAGCGATTATTAACTTTTGGCCCATAGATTTGAAATGTGTTGGTATTGATATAGAAGTCGCCATTAATTCCGACTTTAGAAGTTGGAACAGCCTTGCCACTTAAGATGGTATTGGCTAGAGACTTATTGGTTCTGCCAGCGGCAGAGAGTGGAGTTATTCCCACCGCAGTAAATAATGAAAGCGCCAAAACGATGCGAGTTAGATAGAGCCATGTAGCCATAAATACCCCTCCTAATAGGGGGTAAGGACCCCTTAGTTAGGGATATGGAGCTATAGCCTGGCAAGGCCTTAGATGAATATGTAGAACTATTTAGCTCTATCAATTTCTCCCATCTGGCCGTATAAGTAGCGCGTGATAGAAGAAAAACTTTAAGCCCTCTTTAAGGAAACTTGCCTACCTATCTCAGGTTGATAGATTTGTATCCTACCTATCAGGGGCAAGGGTCCTTGATTAGATGAGTGAGTGAAGTAGGAGTATCAATGAAGAAAAGATTAATTGCAGGATCTGCAATCGCAGCACTTGCTCTCTCACTTGGCGTTACTACAGGCGCTGTAGCTGATGACAAGTCTAG
>Ga0194117_10004488_pt1 | contig 13306 bp, 5 predicted proteins | sample TA2MahsurfametaG_FD_160579 | JGI IMG/M metagenome (GOLD analysis project Ga0194117, IMG submission 160579) | Freshwater microbial communities from Lake Tanganyika, Tanzania - TA2015009 Mahale N1 surface | ecosystem: Environmental > Aquatic > Freshwater > Lake | place: Tanzania: Lake Tanganyika...
AAAAAGAGCAGCCTCATACTCAATAAGATATCTACTTTCACACACGCAATCTCATATTAAATGCCATCGAAAGTCTATTCCCTCCTTAACATAACTTCGAAGGACTTACATCGATCTGTTAAGATCCGCAAGTTGCCGATAACCCAGCTTTGCTGACTTATCATTTAGTTGATTATTTCACTCAACTTGTTCAGCTAAACTTTGTTAGTGTCCATAATTATGAAGCTTTATAGAGTCAAACTCAGAAATTAGAAGGTACTATACGCAGCCATATTCGGTTGTAACAATAAGTAAAGATGTATCTGTAGCATTTATAATCCAAAGTGGCAAAGTATGAAACATATCTTAGACATCAAGCAAAAAATAATAATAAATATTTCCTACTGGAGTCTAATTCAGATCAAGAAGAAACAAAATTGCGCAGATAAAGAATTAGTTTGATTCGCAAGAATGAACATCTCAAGAGACAGCTTTAAGAAAAGGACTTCTTACTTAAAAAGATGAGTGAAGATAAAGATAATGATGTAAATTTGAAGAGTAAAAAGAAGTTGCTAATATCTAGAAGTTAACAAAAGTTTGAGGGAACATCAAAGACTTAAAATAGCATAAAAGTAAGCGAAGGTAAAGAAGTTGTGAAGGCTGATAGTCTTTAGAAGTAGAGAATTATGATCAATATCTCAGGAAGCCATAATGAAATAAACTACTTCGCCAAATGATTGTTTATTTAAATGATTGTCTTTATTTGATTATAATCTCATTTTGACTTAATCTTTACTAGTTTACGATTTTTTTGAATAAATAAAAGTGGAGGGATGATAAAAAATATCAACATCAGATATATTTGCGACTCAATTACTTGAAGACGCTGGTAGAGTTATAAACAGAACGGTTGAAAGATTAACGACTTATTCCTGAATTTTTAATTGTGGCTTAGTTTCTTACTCTGTGATCTTCTGAAGATACTAAGCTCCTATTCAAATTAACTTCCCTCCCTTAGTAATATTTCTGTTTTATTTTGGCAATTCTATCATCGAGATCTCTACTCAAATTCTCAATATTTGAGCTCCGATTGGTAGTATAAGTAGATTGGTTAGTAATTTGTGTCAAAGTTGCTGACATCCTTGGTTCTCTCTGTTAACGCATCATTTTGGTTGGATTATAATAGTAAGACTATTTGAAAAAACTATTGTCATGTTCTTACTTGTTTTGATAGCTTGTTCTGGGACGATAGTATTAATCGTTTTCAGGATTGTATCCTTTTGCATTTGAAACTTGTAAATTAGCATTGGCCATTATTTTAGCGTAGCTTTTATATCTTTAATCTAATTTCAAGTTCTAACTGTGTAGCTTAGGTCTATATCTGAAGGTATCTTAGGTCGAATTTTAGTTGTTCAAGTAGGTATTCTTATTTTTATCAATAAAACTTGCATTATTTATAGTAAATCTGTCATATTATGAATAGGAGCTGTAATGTGGTCGAGCTATTTTTTGTTCGTAGGTTTGTAACTGTCTGATAAAACCTGGATTAGGATTGATCTTTATAAAACATTTAATACTTTTCTTCTTTTGCTTTGCACTGTTTTGAATGCTTGCTGAAAAGACATATTCTTATGTTTTATGAGATAGGCGATAACTAGTGTAACAGACCTTGAAACACCTGCCATACAATGTACTAAGATATTTGTCTATTTAAGTGACTAGTGGATAAAATTTACTGCTGTTTCAAAGTGTAAACTCAGATCATAGTTTTAATGATCTTAGCCTGGAATATACAGTGAATACGCTACATACTACTTTGGATGTCTAATGTGAATGTTTTTGCATGCAGTCAGTAACGAAGAGATTTTGTATTCTTGATAAGACAAGTTATACTTTGAAGAGTTTACAAATTTTCAGCTGCTTATAAGTTGCCAATATAGATGGCACCATGGGTTGAAGTAGCTTAAAGTACACATTCTAGGTCTTCAGGAAAAACATGATGTGCAGGTCGAGTACGATATCCAGGATGACTGGGATGAGGTTTGGATAGTTGCATCTTCTAAGAATATAAATTATAAAATAAACGAATTAAGATTACATTAATTTTTATTATACACTATAATAAGTGATCATTCATGGGCCAATTTAATTACTTCATAATTACCGTGTCCGTCGAATTTGAGCATGTACTCATGATATTTGAAAAGACTGCTTCGGTGTGAAACTGTAAATAAAGTTATCTGTAATTACTTTGCTTTGAGATAGAGCTCAGCCTCAACATCCATACTCATTGCTGAGGTGCATTCATCCAAAATTGCGAATAATGGTCTGTGATAAAATAGTCTTGCCATAGCAATTCTCTGCTTTTAACCTCCTGAAAGAACGTCATTCCAGTCGTTGACAGAGTCAAATCCTTTTTCTCTTTACTCGATGTAATCTAATCTGACCCACTTAAGCAACTATCTGATTTAATCATCAGTTCTTGTGATTCTATCTTTGGCGTGAGGATAAATTATTTGATCTCTAAGAGTTCCAGGAGGAAGATAAGGCCTTTGAGGAATATAGAAAAGTTTATCCATATGGGGTCTTTTTAAAACTCCACCTGCCAAAGGCCAAAGACTGCTGAGGATTCTAAAAAGAGAACTCTTTCCACATCCGTTTGGTCCACTGATAACTGTGTTCATTCCTCGATGGATTTCAAAGGAAATTTCTTTAACAAGAGTATCTCCATTAGGAGAAATGATAGGTACTTTGTCAAAATGAATGTAGTCTTCAGTTTATTGAGTCACTCCTTTTTGTATTTCGTTGATATTACTTTGTTTCTAGACAGCGTGTTTATCGATCACTTGAGTTCTGATGAATTTGCCTGTTTCAAGATCTCCAAGTACTTCTTTCATTTCATATACAAGAGTAGTGTAACCTGCTAAATTTTGAATCTATTTGTAAGAAATAACAAGCTTTCCTATAGCTTTTGCTAAATTGATTAAAAGAGAAGAGTTTCTGATGTAGTCTTTTGTCAAAGCTCCAGCATCATCTCCTACTTTTTTATTATATTATGCAGCGTTTGAGCCAAAGACAGGTAGTCCAAGAACTCCGTAACCGACCATAAAAGCACCATATTTGACAAGCATACTATCAAATACACCCATATACAATTTTTTATTCATGATACCTTAGCTGTGTTTGATGAATTTCTAAATAACTAAGGAATTACATAGAAAATGTTATTAATTCTTGTCTTTTACCATTCATTACCTCTGTAGAATGCTATTTCCTCAGCGTGATGAACTAAATCTGTATGTGAGGCTCTGTATTAACCCTCTAGACGTTGTTAACCAGCAATCAGCTTTCCAAAAGATGGAGAAACTATTTTAAGAATGATTCCTGAAAGAAGATACCAAGCAATAACCACCAAAGGTCCTGCCCATCCCATTATCTAAGCTAATTTTTTAGAGAATAAAATGATATCTAATGTTGGTTTAGTAAAATTTGAATAGATCGTCGAGAGAGAATTAGCCCATTTTTAAATGTCAGCAGTGAATCTTTGATCAGGATTACTGATTCTACTATCCAAATTGCCCAATTGATAAAAGATCATATCTTTTAAGTAAGTTTTGTGGAAAAAATCTGTGAGTCTTCGCTTAAATCTTAGAGAAAGCTTTTTATTTAAGAAATCCAAAAAGGAATTGACAAAACATGCAGGAACTGAGATCAGCCCTAAGCCTATGATCTAAATAATCCATTTTTTACTCTTTGTATAAATAGATTGAGATTTCTTTCGACGATAGCATTAACGATACCACCATTGACTGAAGCCATGTAAATACTGAGAACGGTTCTTGCGATTAGGAAAAAAGTTAGTAACACTATATCTCCCATTTCAGGCGAGGTCCAAGATGGTATAACTATCTTGGCTAGCTTTTTGATTCTTGACCAAAAGATAGCATCAACATTACCTTTTCCACCCTAACTAAATTGTTGATTACTTTGCTTTTTTTATTCTAGCTTTTTTAGAGACGAGAAATTCTTAAAGAATCCACTTCTGGCCGTTTGCTACGTACGTGCAATAAAAATCCAATAATGAGTAAGACAGTAACTGAAACTAACTTACGGTTGTTGTTGCCCATGACGAGATCGCGTAAAAGAGAGGCTACACTTGTTTAAGTAGCTACTTTAGACTGGACACCCATCAACAATTTCAATAAATAAACTCAATTGATTCATCTTCTATATTTATCAATCCTGAAAAACATGGACTCTTACCAGATCAATTGAGCAACTTCATGCTCTCAGCTATCAACTTGTTTAGTTATCGGTCATTTTATGTCCATTCGGACTCTCCTTTGGCTCTTAATTTGGATAAAATCTCCTAGATCTTTTGTGCTGCTGCTTTTTTGAAAACGGGAGAAGTCTTTCTTAGATCAAGTAGAGCTTTGAGTTATTAAAGGTCAGTTTGCTGTTTAGTGCTTTTAGTCTTAACAGTGGTTGGACTAGCACTATTAAACTTAAATTTTCTCAAATCACTGAGTTGTAGGATATTATCAGTCCATTAATGGTACTAAGGATAAACTAAGTAAATCTAAACTTACTTCTATCATCAATCCATTCTTTAGCCATCATTTTTGCATATTTTAGCAATACATCAGGTTTAGTCCCTGCTTTACATCGATTCATATCAAAAGCACTTACAAAGAGAATTGAGATTTATTTAATCCATTTTACAGATAATTTTATCTCTACTAGATTTTTGCTACTAGCCGTTTGCTTTATAGATCTATGTTTACTTTTAGAAGCTATAAAGGAGTATTATAGATACTTTTTTGAGCGCTAAATGTACTACTAGTTCCAAATCCAACTGTTCTCATATTATCAGTTAAAACAAAAGTAGCTCTTGATCCCGCTACAGCCTGTAAAACTTTGAGACGACCTTCTTCTCCCTCTAATGCTTCAGGAGTTGATAAATATTTTATCTTTTTATTTGTAACTTGTTGATAACAATTGTCACCCCATGTGTAAACATATCCTAACTTAGATTTGGCCACCGCATGACCTATACCAACAAAAATACTTTAAATTATTTACTTTGCAGTGGAGGATAGATAATTAATAGGTTGAGGTTTTATTTAAAATGTCGAAGTATAGCCAAGTCCCAGTTGTCCTTTTGAATTGTCACCATATCCATAAAGATGACCTTGAGTGTTTAGAAAAATAGCGAAATTATAAGAAAGAGCCACGGTTCTGACGGTATTTTTGAATCCAAAATCAATTGGTACAAGTTTCCATTGATTGTTTGGGTCTTCCTTTATAAAATTACTTGCTTTTCCTTCTCTATCAACAATATGTCTTTGATTTCCTTTACACCAGATACCTGCTATTTTTATTTTAGACAGTTTTGCATCTTCTTTTATATCAATCAAAACTTGTGGTTTTGTTTCTATAAAGTTTTCATAGTTAAAACCCCAAACATAAATAGATCCATCAGCTCGCAAAGAGTAGCCAGCTCTGTCAGCAACGCTCAATACATAACTTTGGCCGAGTAAATCAAACTTTCTGCCATCTCTATCATCATTAAAAAATGTATAAATTTTTTATTTGTTTGACAGTATAGACGTAAACTCTTCACCAATTGAAAGTGCAATTGGATATTAAGCTTTCTTTTTAAGCTCTTCCTTTATTTCTGCGTACTTTGCAAGCCAATTACCAGAATAATTTTGACACCCAATAATGTCATAATCTGCAATGTATATTTGTAGAGTATTTTTGTCATTGAATGCAATTGTTTAATTGATTGACCATTAAGCGGGACATTATTATCCTTTCTTACCATATCTGTTCAAAAGTTATCGAGGATAATGTTGCATTAGTTTCCCTAAGGTCTATGGATAAAATTTTATATCTTTGACATCAAAGTTAATCAATCCAAATTTACTAATTTCTCTCAATTTGAGTTTTTATTCTTTATAGAGATTTTTTCTATAGTTTTTCCATAGTCTAATAAGATAATATTTTTTGTGAAGATGTCTTTTGAATGCTTTTTGAATAAGTATAGCTGCAGATTTCATAGTTAAAAAAGTTCTTCTTGCGAATTTGCCTCTTACAATAGCCTGTAAACGAATAATTGGTTATTTATAGCGATTGAGAATACTTAGGTATTTTTGATATTTGAACTGAAAAATGGCTTGCATCAAATAATCTCTGTATTTGGCTAATCTAAGTTTTCTTCTTATCTATAACATAACTTTTTTGAATTTTGTTCTAACTTTATAACCTTTCCAATGCTTTTGAATCATATTGGCTTTTTGATCCTCTATTTGTTTCCATGCTCTTTCGAAGATGTATTGAGTTACTTCTCTACAATTTTTGAGTCTAAAATAAGCTGCCATTGTTAAGTAAAATCTGATATTTTTCTGTATTTTTATAGTGTTTTGTTTTATTTTGCGAAAAATTGCTCTCTGCTTGATCATTCTATAATTGGCTGCGATTTTGGATACTGATTTAGTTGCAGCCTACTTTATCTTTTGCAACCTTTTATCAAGCAAATACTTTCTTATCATTTTTTGGATCTTTGAACACTTCTTACTTAAAATTTTTGTTCTTATTTTCTACATAAATTGGACTAAATAACCTTTAAAGAGAGCGAATCTCTTCAAAGAGTGAAATACTTTTTCTCTCGTTTTATGTTTGATCCACATTGTTTGAATCTTAATCGCGCATTGATGTCTCATTTTTCTTTTCTCTTTTGTCATCGCCTCTAAATGATTCAATGCTGATTCTTTGATTAATATTTTTTTGTGTCCCATCAAAATCTAACGATTTGCAAAATAAACTGGAGAATATTTTACGATGAAGTTTTTTGAAAACTCTTTGAATTCATCTTCACCTTTTCCAACTACAAATTGATCCCATCTGTAAAGAGGTTGCTATATTTCAAAAAACTTTTTAACAAACTCTTTGAAAGGTCTACGATAGATGTAACCTAGTTTACGAATAAGGATAGAGTCTAAAACTCCGAGATATCTCAGACTTTGAAGAACTGCTTCAGAATTAAATTTTTTTGGTGCTTTTTTACTGTTGGGTTTGATACATCTTACGAAATGGCAATCTGAAGAATACAACTCTTAAGTTAGTTTACTTATATCATTTAAAAACTTTGATCCTAAAAACTTTTTGGCTGCAGTTCTACTTTTAGATTCAGTATTTTTAGTATCTCCACCGGTAATTAGTTTTAAAATTTATTTGCTTCCTTTGTTAATAACATCCAATAGCTGTTGAGGAAACTAATCTTTGTTTCTAGCTGCAAAACCTGCGGTATGATAGTTTACGGGAGAGCAAGAGTGACTTATCATAAAAATACCTCTTTTACCTTTTGGAATGGTAACGAATTGGTTTTTTGAATGGCTGCGAGCAATGTTTTCAGGGAGATTTTCATCAGGTGCATTCAACTATGAAGATTCATTGATGAGATGAAAAATACCAAGTGGATAGAGTTAGAATAGATCTATTACAGGTTTATTATCTTGAAAACCGATATCATGTGCGAATTACTTTAGTCCTTCTCTCAAAAACTCATTTTGCTATTCTTTAAAAATATAAGAAACATAAAGTTGTTGAAGTTTCTCATTAGCGAAGTTTATGAAAAATTGTTCCAAAGAATTTATTTAAAGAACTTCAAAACCAAAGATATCAAGTAATCCTATACTTTTTCTAAAGCCTTTGTTTGTTTACTATAAATTTACTTTTTACAACTATATCTTTTCGTTGAGCTTTGCTACTAAATATAAAAAAGTTCTTTCGTATAAATTTTTAGAAAAAGAATTCTGCAGAGCTACTGCTTAATTATAACGTAGAGGAGAGCTTATAACATTGCCTCCTATTTTACGTGTTTTAAAAGAAAAACAAAAATCGAAATCTTAATTGTTTAGGCCCATCAATGAGGCAACATTGATAAGATATTCTTTATTAACAATAATTGCCATCTATTCATTATTCTTACTAAGTTACTTCTTGAATGTTAAATTTCCAAGGTTTAGAATAGAAGCTATGATTGTAAAAATACAGTCAGTCTACTCTTGTGAAAAGTAGTTTTTGAATTAATTATGAACTTAGATATACTTTTTCTCATCTTCAATACCCGTGATACTAAAAACGGATGATTGGTTTACATACTTGTATTGATTTATTGGCTTAGTTATAAAGTACTGCTTTTTTTCCTAAGGTGAAGTCCCCTTTAAAAAGTAATACAAAATGTGATAGTTTCTTTCACCTTCAGGTATAGATACTACTCTACTTTTTTATAATAAGTAACTCACTATATAGGCACTTTTGATATCAATTTGAGTCTAACCATACAGTAAAAGGATAAGTTTTCCAAATCTAGAAGAATTATCGTTTCTAATTGTTTTTGCATTCCCAAAGGCTTCTAAGATTTAGTTACATCCTAAGATTTTATCCTGGATTCCTTTCAACTTACTTTGTTTGTTAATATTCCTTATAGCTTTCAATGACATTATTTTTTGCGCTTTTTATCCAGTCAAGGCTTTCATATTTTTTCCAAGTGAAGCAAGAAATTTCAAACAAAATTTGGTATTTTCAGTTTTACCTGCACCAGATTCACCACTTATCACAATAGATTGATTTCGCATGTTATCGAACAGTTGCCAAAGACAAAATGCTGCAAGACTAAAAACATGTGGAGGTAAAGTCTTGTACTAGAGATTATCTAAAAAGACATTTGTCTGATAATCGAAAAGGAGCTGGTCGTTAAAAAGTTTTTAGATAGTTGCATAGGGATTAATTATGACTAAAGTGGGTCCTACTTTAATGCTAAAGTACCACAATAAGTGAAAATAAGATCGTTAAGATATCTTCTTTTTAAGTTGTATAAAAGTTCAGGCTCATTTAGTTACTAAAGATCGACCATATCTGAGACATCTGATGCTCCATAAGTTAGTTTTTGACAGTCTTAATACGTTACTGAGTATTATTTGATTCCATAGCTAATTTGAGTATCCTCTTGCTTGAGGACTACAAATACTTATTTGGGATTGAGGTTCACAACTTTAGCTTCGAGAAAGGCATCGGCTAAAGGATTGGGGAGATGAGGTTTAGCACTGACCCAGATTCTTCGTTCTTTTTATTATTGTAATTACCCTTTTAAATCCACTTCTATGTTGTACTTACGGTTTTATTCATTTTAATATTATCGTCTAAAGACAAAACCCAAAATCTTATTTTAATTACTTAAAGTTTATCATAAATTTGAGCGCATATCAAACTTGCAAATTGAATATGTAAAAGATTGAAGTTATGATTTCCACGATAGGTAGTTCCGTAGCTCCCAAAAGCAGATTTTATTCGCATTTGCTGAGGTTTTAAAGTATCATGGCTTTCTTTTTTTCGCTTATTTTGCTCTTCAATATGGCTTTCGATAAAGAGTTTAAAACTTAGTCGTAAGCGTAGCCTTCATAAGCAATATTTTGTCCAATATTGTATGCTTACCTCATGTGCATGGCAGTTTTTATTTTTTGTAAGAGAGTGGCTCCAAATTATTATCCAATAGGTAGAAGTTAAGAAGGAATGTTTTTAAGACTATGCAAACTCTGTAAACTATTAATTGACTGTCTTAAATCACCCTTCTAGAGTAGATTAATCAACTGTTTTTCTTGTAGTTTTACATCTTCACTTATGCAAATCGATTTCAATTTCTACATCTGAGCTGCAAGAGGAATAGGCTTGAATCTGAATTTAACACAACGTGATGATAGTGGTTCTATGATTCTTCTTTAACAACGAATTACTTAGTAATGTAATTGCAGATGATACAGAAACGAGTTGTACTTGAGTTGTCTTAAATGATTCTTCTTAATGCACTCTGCGCATCTGTAGTCATTAGATCAGCTTCATCTAGCACTATGACTTTGAAGTTTGGACAAAGATATGTTCTAAATAAATAAGTATTTACTTATCGGTATTTTTGATACACATAGACTGGGCAAATTTTTTGACTTTCTCTCGAATTACTCCAATACCTCTCTAGTCTGAGGCATTCAGTTAAAGAACCCTTTCTTTGTAAAATTTAGGTCTGTATTGATTTGATAAATACCCGAAAAGTTATTTACTTAAGGCAATAATTGCTGATGTCTTTCCTGTTCCTGCAGGACCATAAAATAGAAGATGTGGTAACTATATGTGAACATGCTTACATTGCCAGTTTTGAGTACATTTCTTAGAGTATTTGTGACTTATTCTTGGTAGGTAATTTCATCAAGTTTATTCGGTCGACTAAATAGTGAAAATCATACTATTTTTAGACCCAAGGAAGGCTGGCAACTTTTTCTGGATTCTAAATATCCATCTTTTCATTGAGTTGTTTGGGTTTCATGTTGAGGAACTTGTCGAGACTCATCAAAATTGGCGCCTTTCTTTCGGATTATATATTAACAATATCAGGCGGAGATTATAAGCATAATATTATATATTATGCAACGTACTTTATCGAAAAAACAACTTTCTTTACACAAAGAAAATATGATGTAAGCATTTTCTTAAATAGAGACGAACAACTGTCTTCAATTCAAAATGTCCAACTGACAGCGGACAATATTCTCGACAAATTACTGCATTCTACTGCAATCGATAAAAAGCAACCTGAAAATATGAAGTATAAACCTAAGTTTGAAAAGCGAGATTATTAAACAATCGTACAGCAAAATCTGAATTTGAAGCAACAGTTTAATGAAGAAAAAGAAACAGTATCACAACTTCGCTTCAAATTAGGGTAAATGTAGAGGAAGATTAAATTTTTAGAAGGAATTCAAGAGAAATGGTAAAATTCTGTTCAAGAAGGTTATGATGGAAAGAAGCTGGAAGTTTATACTCAGATTTTAAAGAAAAAGATACAAGAATTAAATGAACTATATTTAAATTCTTAATAGAAAATAAAAGAACTTAAAAGATTGCCTCATGTTAGTGTGTTTTAGGAACAAAGTGTGTAAATGTAACAAATGAAAAGATAAACAATCAGACTTAAAGCAATAATAGCTTCGATGGTTGACCAGCAATCAGAAGAAGATAACTTATAAAATAAGTTTGTGAAGTTGATGAGGTAAGAAAATTAGAAACTGAAGTCAACCATTCGCTTATTATAAAACGATAAAAATCTATTAAAATCTAGACAAACAATACAAAAAAGACAAATCGGTGATTATAAAAAGGAAATTGATGATCTAAAAAGGAAGCTAGTGATAAGGTAAGCTTAGATTTAAAAAATACAAAATTAGATAAAAAACATTCTTTTGAAAAAAGCATACCAACTCAAAACGGATCATTAAAAACGTTAAAGCTAAGCAATATAGAAGCTTCAAAATAATATCTAAGATCAGAGATTATAAATTGAGAGATTGAATAGTTAGAAGGACCAACTAGCTCTTGAATACCAAAAACTAAAAAACAACGAAAAAATGATGGAAAACAAGAAGTCAACTGAAGACAAGGAAAAAAATGATTTGAGAAATGAAAATAATCGTTTAAAGCGAACAATTTAGGATTTGAAAAATGATCTGTAACGTTAGAAGGAAAATATTAAACTTCTGTAACAGCATCACAAGAAGAAAAGAAATTAAACTATCAAACCCATTATTACGGAAAAAGTACAACAACTTGTACCCGTCAGATTCTAGTAACTCTAATTACCTCTTCTTCATATTATTTATGCTTTAGAATCTCAAAGTTTGAGCTCTATCTCATTAATTTTTTAGTCATAGGACCTAAATTTTGGTAAAATTGTTGATGTGCTCTGTGATTAGCCTATAGGGCTCGAAAAAAGTTAGGCTATTAAATTGGTTCGTTACTTAACAGAAAGTTCAAACTAATAGAAGGTTATTTTCAACTAGAAAAGATAAATGGATCGGGCTATATCCTGTACTATTTTAAAAGCCTCGATCAATAAAGTTCTTGAGTGTAGAAACATTCAAAACTAAGATATTTGGAGATGCGTGTTGGCAAAGGCTAGAAAACTAATACCTTAGCTTTAGAAGCTAAGATTCCAGATCATTTCTAATGAAAAATTTTAATCTCTGTTGAGCATGCATTCAAATTAGAATTTTGGTTCTTGGATCCAACTCATAAAATTAGAATGCTTTTAGAGAAGCCATTCTGAAATATAGGTTATGCTGAATGTAAATAAAATCCTTGAAGTTTTGAATAGGATACTTATAAATCAACCTCTTCACTGAAAACTAACTTATACTTTGATTTTTATTGTAATATCTCAACAATCAATAATATCATTCATTAATGCTTTTAAGTCCAAAGTATGTATTTCTACTAAGCATTTTCTGGTATTGTTCCATATTTCGAGCCCGAATGAGCTGTTGCTCTCTTATTTTCTTAAGATAGTTCACTGTCTGATGCTAGTTTGGCTTATAAATTTGATCCAGAAGACTATCGGGTTGCTATTGAGAGGACAGAATTCCGTGTTCAAAAGTAAAATAATTGTCCTCAACTGCATGATTCACTATGAAATCATCTACTTTTTTGGGATATCTTTCTTATACTATCATTTTGAGTTACTCTTTGACTAAGTTGTTAATAAAATTGACACATTCTTCAAGGTTATCTTCAAAACAACTTTTCTATACTTCCATCATTGCATTGAAAAATGACTAAAGAGTTTGAGCGTAGCCAGTAAGTAGTTCTTCGGAACATTACTATTCGCCAAGAAGTTTAGTGAGATGAACTTCTTGTATTTCGCAAAGTAATTTATGAAGTGTTTATTACTGCTTTCTTTTCTCTTATAATAGTCTTTATTCTTCTTTCTTTAGAAACACACATATTTATTCACACTTCTTTTAAGACTATGTGATAATTTTATTAAATGCCTGTTAGACTTTGATTTTCAGATCTGCAAAAGCTTTCTTTATTATCTACAGGTGCATATCTTTTTCTAAAATGAACCTGTTAAAGTAACTAATGCATTGTGAGGTTAATTATAATAGTTTTGATTGCCCTTATTTACTCTCGTTCAGCCCTTCAAAGGATTAACAAAAAAAAGCTGTTTCATTAGTAGGACTGATTTTCTAGGTTAAACGATACTTACGAGTTCATCTCTTCGTTTTTGTGACTTTTTAAGATTTTATAAGTTAAAGGTGATGTTGTTATCTGTATTTTCCTTGAGTTATCTAAGCATCCGTTAGCAATTATATTATGTAAATTAAACTAAAACGACATTGAAGCGTATCTTAACTAGCAATCTTTTATAAAATCTGATAAATTTAAATCATCTGAAGAGTTTGGCAAGATTTGCAGAAAATTCTCTGTTAAGAAGGGG
>Ga0194117_10004489_pt1 | contig 13303 bp, 13 predicted proteins | sample TA2MahsurfametaG_FD_160579 | JGI IMG/M metagenome (GOLD analysis project Ga0194117, IMG submission 160579) | Freshwater microbial communities from Lake Tanganyika, Tanzania - TA2015009 Mahale N1 surface | ecosystem: Environmental > Aquatic > Freshwater > Lake | place: Tanzania: Lake Tanganyika...
CGAAACCGTCCTTATCGCGCTTCTTCCGAGCGAAGGAGCAGAACTGGCAGGAAAGAATGCAGTAGTTCGAGTAGTTGATGTAGCGGTTGAGAATGTAACTAGCGCGGTTGCCCACTTTTTGCTGCCGCGCGAAGTCCGCGATAGCTCCGACGGCGTTGATGTCCTTGCTCTCGAACAGGCGCAAAGCGTCAGCCTCAGACAAACGCTCACCCGCGACGACCTTGTCATACAAGTCGCGCAGGGTGCTGTGCTTTATGGACAGAGTCATACGCTTAAGGCGTTACGGCGAGCCCACAAATCTGCCCCTAGAATTTGCTCCAAGGTGGGATGCGCGATGACTCGGTGCGCGTCCATCGCGCGGGCGACGGCGGCGGAGATGTCGGTGAACTTGAGCTGGCGGTTGCAGAAGGCTTCCACGGCAACTTCGTTGGCGGCGTTCAGCACGGCGGGGAGGGTGCCGCCAACTTCGCCTGCGCGTCGCGCGAGGTTGAGCGAAGGGAAACGGTCGAGGTCCGGTTCCTCGAAGGTCAGGTTGCCGATCTTGGCGAAGTTCGTCTGCACGCGGTCGCTGCCGACGCGATCGGGGTAGGTCAGCGCGTATTGGATGGGCAGGCACATGTCCGGCGTGCTGAGTTGGGCGATGATGGAGCCGTCCACGAACTCAACCATGGAGTGCACCACACTTTGCGGATGCACTATTACTTTTACGCGATCCATGCCGATGTCAAAGAGCCACCGGGCCTCGATCATCTCCAGGCCCTTGTTAAAAAGGGTGGCGGAATCGATGGTGATCTTGCGGCCCATAACCCAACTCGGATGCTTGAGGGCGCGCTCAACGGTGATGTCGGCGAAAGATTCTCTCGGATGCGCCGTCTTGTCGCGAAAGGGGCCGCCACTAGCCGTAAGCCAAAGGCTGCGGACGGAGCAACTCGGCTTTTCGTCAAGGCACTGGAAGATAGCGGAGTGCTCGCTGTCCACGGCGAGGACTTTCACTTCGTGCTTGCGGGCTTCGTTCATCACGATCTCACCGGCCATGACGAGAATTTCCTTGGAGGCGACGGCGATGTCCTTGCCCGCGCGGATGGCAGCGAGCGCGGGTTGCAGACCTGCGGTGCCGACAATGGCTATAAGGACGATGTCGGCCTCGGGCATGGTGGCAAGCTTCAGCAAGCCGTCGTTGCTGGCGTGGACTTGCACCTTGGTGCCGAGGGCGGCTTGAAGCTCAACGGCCTTGGCTGGGTCCGCGATGGAGATGGCAGCGGGTTGATATTTGAGCGTCTGTTCGAGGAGCAGTTCAGAGTTCCCGCCTGCCGCCATGCCGATGATGCGCAGGCGGTCAGGCAGGTCGTCGGCGACCTTAAGCGTGCTGGTTCCGATGGAGCCGGTAGAGCCGAGAAGGACGACGTTTTTCATCAAACAGGGTTTGTCTTGATCGTAATTTTGACCCCACCCCTGCCCGCCCCAAATTTTGCTCGAGGCCGAGCAAGGTCAGGGTTAAGCGGGCGCAAGCGGAAGAAGTTCAGTGCGTTAGTACATGGCGCAGATACAGGTACATCAGCGGCGCATTGAACAGCAGGCTATCGAGCAAGTCCAGAATCCCGCCAATACCGGGGAAGTAGCCGCCGGAGTCCTTCACGCCGGCCTCGCGTTTGAAGAGTGATTCGATGAGATCGCCGATGACCGCCGAAATGCTGAGGATGACTCCGAGGATAAGCGCGTGCGTGAGGTTCATGCCGTAAAGCTTGTCGCCCGCGAAATGCGCGAATGCCACGCTTGCGCCCGTCGAGACCACCACCGCGCCGCCAAAGCCCTCCCACGTCTTTCCGGGGCTGATGCGCGGTATCATCTTATGTCGCCCGATGAGCGAGCCAACCACATACGCGCCACAGTCGCTGAACTTGGTCACGACAATGAAATAGAGCACGTAGAACGTCCCCGCATTCGCGTGCGCGCCCGCCGGGAAGCGGAAGAACTCGATCTTCTGGATGAAGTTCAGCAGCCATGGCACATATAACAAACCTAGCAACGTCGTGGCCATCGCGACGATGCCATGCGGATTATCCTTGGCGAGGAACTGACGGAGGCACAGACCAAGGACAAAGAAGATAATAAAGCTGGTCTCGAAGTCGTTCACCCGCGCCGGTGAGTCGTGGATCCCGAGCTTCCCCGCGCAATGCAGGAAGGTGCCCGCTACCATCACCAACCCCGCGGCCATGCCGAACTTTCGAAAGCACACCAACCCGCGGGCGCGCACAAGGCCGTAAAACTCATACATGCCGCACGCCGCCAGCAGCAGCATGATGGTGATGAACACGAGGTCGGAGACGGTCTTGTTGCCACAAAAGAGTGCCCCGAGCACCACTGCCCATAACGCCACGGTGCTCGTGAGCCGACGCAAAAAGACCTTCCCTTTGGAGGGGGTGGTCGCAGCGAGAGCCGGGGACGTTGTCACCGGTGGCAACGGCTCATTGGTCATGCAGCAGCAGCGTAATGGCCTGCGCGCGGCGGGGGAAGCGGAACCTAACGGCCCACCGCCTCACTTTTCCCGGCTAAACCGAGATGTAACCGGAGGAATTCCTTTAACTTCGGCACCGCTTTCGGGGGCGGGCCGATGGCATGACCTTTGCGCGGAACGATTTCAAAGTGAACCGGCACTCCGGCCTGCTGCAAGGCCGTGTGAAGTAATTCGCTTTGGCGGATGGGCACGAGCCGGTCGCGCTCGCCGTGTAGCAGGTAAAAGGGTGGCGTGTCCTTCGAAACATAGTTCGCCGGGTTCGCGCGGGCCACACGATCGCGATTCTGCTCCACCGCACCGCCAATAAGCCGCCCCACGTCGCTGAAAGAAACCTTCCGCCAAAACCAGCCAGCGGTTAGCTCATCGAGATCAGTCGGCGGATAAAACGCGACGACACACTGCACGCGCGAAGATTCTGCTAGATGCTCGCCCGCATCCCACTCCCGCACGTTGGGGGCAGTGCCGAGCAGGGCAGCAAGGTGCCCGCCCGCCGACGCTCCAAACGCACAAATATGCTGCGCGTCCAAGCCATGGGCGGTCGCGTTCGCGCGCAACCAACGGATGGCGGCACGGCAATCAGTGATTTGCGCCGGGAACTTAGCTTCATCACTTAGGCGATATTCAATACTGGCAACGGCGACTCCGTTGGTGACAAGTGGCGCGATAGGGCACCAGTTTTTACTGCCCATCTTCCATGCGCCGCCGTGGATCCAGACCAGCACAGGCAGTTGGTTAGTTGCGCCATTGGGCAAGTAAAGGTCGAGCTTTAGGGGCCGGCCGGGAGCGCGCGTGTATTCCAGGTTGGAAAGTTTGCGCGCTCCGGGTGGTGCGGAAGTCGTGCAGCCCAATAGTGCGATGGCAAGCCCGATAAGGAGTAAAAGGCGATGGGAGTTGGAATTGACTGCCACCTTGCTCATTTCGCGCAGCGTGTTTTCACAAGAACTCCTCAGGTCTTCTCCCGCTGGTTTAGTTCGCATCACGGCTTTGAGCTTTGTCGCGCCAGGCTTTAGCTGCAAGCTTGCCGCGATGAACACGCGGCTAGACCAGGCTTTGGTGGCGCGCGGCCTGTGCGACAGCCGCGAAAAGGCCAAGTGTGCCGTGATGGCTGGATTGGTGCGGCTTAACGGACAGGTAGCGCGTAAAGCCAGCGACCCGGTGCGCGAGGCGGACACGCTTACACTCGACGCCACGGAGAAATACGTGAGCCGAGGTGGCCACAAGCTGGAGCACGCCCTTAAACACTTTGCGCTGGTCGTTCGCGGGCTGACCGCAGTGGACCTCGGCGCAAGCACAGGCGGTTTTACTGACTGTTTGCTGCAACACGGCGCGGAACGTGTCTTCGCCGTGGACGTCGGACATGGGCAACTCGCGTGGAAGTTGAGGAATGATCCCCGGGTGGTCGTGCTGGAGAAGACCAACGCGCGCGAACTCACCGGGGCGAAACTCGCAGCGGCCCTGCCAGCACCTGTAATCCAGCGTTCCGCATCATTCACCGTTTCGGTTGTGGTTGCTGATTGCTCATTCATTTCATTGCGGAAGATTTTGCCAGCCGCCGATGGCTTGCTGTCGCCAGGCGGACACCTCATTGCGCTGGTGAAGCCACAGTTTGAAGCCGGCAAGGCGGAAGCAGACAAAGGGGAGGGAGTCATCACGGACCCGGTGATCCACGCGCGAGTGCTGGCCGAGCTGGAGGCGTTTACGGAAGTGAATTTGCCCCGCCTTGCTTGGCGTGGCGTGACGGAGTCACCACTGCTCGGTCCGGCCGGGAACAAGGAGTTTCTCGTGTGGTGGGAGCGCAAGTGAGCTGGCGATTTCCGGCGTGCCGCAAGCTGAGCTTCGTGGTTTTCTTCCATCGTGAACGACGAGTCAGTCATTGATCTGCACAGCGACGCCTATTTCATGGGTGAGGCGCTGCGCCAAGCTGCACGCGCTTACGAGGCGGAGGAAGTGCCCGTAGGCGCGGTCGTAGTGCGCGGCGGGCGCGTGATCGCGCGTGCATATAACCAGGTGGAACTGCTTAAGGACGCCACAGCCCACGCTGAGATGCTCGCCATCACTGCCGCCGAGCAAGCCGTCGGTGACTGGCGCCTCAACGACTGCACGCTCTACGTCACGAAGGAGCCATGCCCAATGTGTGCTGGAGCGATCGTCCACGTACGCCTCGGGCGGGTAGTCTATGGCGTGAGCGACGCCAAGGGGGGCGCGGCGGGTGGCGCGTTAAACCTTTTGCAATTCCCGGGCCTCAATCACCAGTGCGAAATTACTCGCGGCGTGCGCGAAGAGGAATGCCGAGCGCTGCTCCTTAGCTTCTTTTCTGACCGCCGTGCTGCAAACAAGGCCGCGAAGGTAGATTAATCGCGCGCACGCACAAACAAGCTCGACGTAAGTTAGCAAGCCGTGTCGAACGGCCTGCAGATATCCGGCGCATAGGAAGCCACAAAAGTTGTTTGCGCCGCCGACTCATAACCAAGGAAACCGCTGGTGCCCGCTTGCGCCCCTCTTGTGGCTCAACTTAAAGAAATCAACGACACACGCTCGTTCTTATCGTTACGGCTCACACCTTGAGCGCGCGGGTCGAGCGTGGGCACCCCATCCACGAGAAACCAGTAGCGGTGGTGGCCGTTATTCATCAGTACCTGCACCAGCCAGTTTCCGTCCGGCGAGCGCTGCATCGGATGCGACGCGGGATTCCATTCGTTGAAATCCCCGGCGATGAAGACCGCTTTCGCGTCGGGGGCGACGCAGAAGAAGTTAACGGGCTTGGTAAAGGATTTGTTGCTATAAAGATTTCCGGTACCACCCGGTGCGAGTTTGTAAGTCGCCATTGTTTCAAATTAATTTTTAACCGATGCCGTATAAACGGCTGCGATAAAAACATTCTCAGACGAAACGAACAAGCGTGAATTTTACCAGCCTTCCAGCGAAACTCCGCCCGTGTCCGCCGCCCAACCAGACGCCCCGCAGCGGGCGCCGCGCCTTGACCGCGAGCGGTTGCAGCGCGCGCTCGCCAAGGCTCGAGCCGCGCTGTTAGCCGAGCGCGGCCCACACAGTCATTGGGAGGGAGGGTTATCCAGCAGCGCACTCTCCACAGCGACCGCTGTCACCGCGCTTGAACTCTGGCAGCGGCACGCGCGGGAGCGGCCGGCGGTCAACGGTCAGCAACTGGCCATCGAATCCGGCCTCAAATGGCTGGGAGAGCACCAAAATGCCGACGGTGGCTGGGGAGACACGACCTTGAGTTTCTCGAACATCAGCACCACCGCGCTTTGCTGGGCGGCCTTTGGCGCAGTGCCAGGAGCGGATTTGCGTTGGCCTGAAACGGTGCGGCGCGCCGAGGCGTGGTTGGTGGAGAAATGTTCAGTGTGCCGTGCCCAGAGTTCTGACCCCAAGCCCATGCCCTCCGCGACGCCCAAAGAAAACTGGATGGGTAATACCGAACACTCCACCACATCAAGCCAACCAAACCTCAAACCTCAAACCCCAAACCCCAAACTCGAAACGCGTCAGCTCATCTCCGCTATTATCGCGCGCTACGGCAAGGATCGTACCTTCTCCGTCCCCATTCTCACAATGTGTGCACTGGCCGGACGGTTGGGCGAGGGCAAAGCCGCTTGGGGAGGTGTTATTCAGCTTCCGTTCGAGCTGGCCACACTACCGCAAAAGTTTTTTGCCACCCTGAAATTGCCCGTCGTGAGCTACGCGCTGCCAGCACTCATCGCCATCGGGCGGGTGAGGCATCATCACCTGCCCACCCGCAACCCGCTCCTGCGCCTGCTCCGCGACCGCGCGCGGGCGAAGACACTGCGCGTGCTGGAGCGTATTCAGCCGCCGAACGGCGGGTTCCTCGAAGCCACGCCGCTGACGAGCTTCGTGACTATGAGCCTCGCGGGCAGCGAACTTGCTGACCACCCCGTGGCACGGCGCGGCGTGAGCTTTTTACTCAAGTCTGCGCGCCCAGATGGCAGCTGGCCAATTGACACCAACCTCGCGACTTGGGTAACCACGCTCGCCGTCAACGCCCTAGGCCCGAGCATTCACGGGGTGATGAGCGCCGAGGAGCGCAGGCGCATCCTCGACTGGCTGCTGGCCCAACAATATCGCACTGAGCACCCCTACACCGGAGCCGCGCCCGGTGGTTGGGCTTGGACCGACCTGCCCGGCGGCGTGCCGGATGCGGACGACACGGCGGGTGCACTACTGGCACTCAAGGTTTTGAGCGAGTGCGGAATGCGGAATGCGGAATGCGAAATAAGGAGTCTTACTTCTGGCGGAGATGGAGGCACACATGACGCGGCCCCAGCCACCCATTCCGCACGCCGCACGGTGTATTCCACACGTACTCCTGAGCCGCACGTACAGGAGGCAGCTATGGCGGGGGTGAAGTGGCTGCTGGAACTACAAAACCGCGACGGGGGCATTCCCACCTTCTGCCGGGGCTGGACTAATTTGCCTTTTGACCGCAGCAGCCCAGATATCACGGCCCACGCGGTGCGAGCGTGGCTGGCGTGGCGTGACAACATGCCGCCCGATTTGCAAAAACGGATAGATTTGGCCTCACGCAAATCAGTGACCTATTTCGCTAAATCAATGCAGAAGGATGAATCTTGGTTACCGCTTTGGTTTGGGAACCAACATTTACCAGCCGAGGCAAACGCTGCTTATGGCACTTCCAGAACCTTAAAGGCGTTCGTCGTCGCAATGACCTGCGGGGCTGCCCAAACCCAGGTCCCACGTTTTCTCTACAACGCCTGCGTCTCCTGGGCGGCGAGGAACCAATCCTCTTCAAGTGGCTGGGGCAAAGCTGCCAGTGGAACTGCGTCCGTCGTTGAAACTGCCCTTGTCATCGAAGCTCTTGCTGAAGCTACTCAACTGAGCGAGCCACGCGCGCGCGCCTCGCTTGAACGTAGCATTGGTTGGCTTCTCTCCCGCGTTGAGGACGGCTCCTGGACGCAACCTGAACCCATGGGATTCTACTTCGCCAAACTGTGGTATTACGAGCGGTTGTATCCGATGGTCTTCACTGTCGCCGCGTTGGAAGCCGTGGCCCGACTGGATGCGACTGCGGCGGGCACTTGCCAAGCCGAGCCCCCATCCCCACCTTCCCCGCATTGATGAACGCTGACTACGTAGCCCGCAAGGAACGCTGGGCGCGCAAAATGGCTGGGCAGGAAAAGCCTACCGTGCGCTCGGCCGACCGCCTCCCTCCCGGTCAACGTCAGGTCCACAACTTCCCCGTGCTCGACCTCGGCACCCACCCCGAAGTGCCATTAGACAAGTGGGAGCTGAAAATCCACGGCCACGTTGAAAATCCGGTCACGCTCAGCTGGCAGCAATTCCTCGCACTGCCGCAGTTCACGGACACGAGCGACTTCCACTGCGTCACGACTTGGAGCCAATTCGACATGGAGTTCAGCGGCGTCGCCTTCTTCACGCTCGCCGATCTCGTGAAGCCCAAGGCCAGCGCCACCCACGTTTTCTTTAAGAGCCACGATGGCTATTCGACCAACAACCCGCTCGACGTGTGCCTCGACGACGACGTGCTCATCGCGCACACGTGGAACGGTCAGCCGCTGTCCAGCGAGCACGGCGGCCCTGCGCGCGTGATCGTGCCCAAACGCTATGCGTGGAAGGGCGCGAAGTGGGTGCGCGAAATCACCTTTCTCGACCGCGACATCCTCGGCTTCTGGGAAGTGCGCGGCTACTCGAATACCGCTGATCCGTGGACGGAAGACCGGTTTTCTTAAGCCGCGTTTTAAACCACTAAACTACACAAACCGGCCCATCCAAAACGACCCCATGACTCCCACCGAAGCCGCTGACTCCATCAAGCAAACTTGCGACGAAATCTCAAAGGCTACGCTTAAGCTGCAACCATCCATCCGCGCGCTGGGTAATCCCGCCGCGCAGGAGGAACTGCTTAAAGCCACCTACGAGCTGACTAAGAATCTGGAAACGGTAAAAAAAATCGTGCGCAAGTCTCTCACCGGCACCACCACACCGCTCACGTAGCAATGAAAAACCCCGGACGCGCAAAGCGTCCGGGGTTTGCCAGGAGCTTGTGATTGGCGCTCAGAACGTGGCGCGCAGCGAGATCATCGCGCCGCGGCCGGGCATGGGCGCGATTTCCTTCAGGAACGATACGTGGTTACGGGCTTCCTGATCGAGCAGGTTGAGGCCGCGCAGAGCAATCTCCACCGAGTTGGGCGAGGAGCCGAACTTGTAGGCGATTTCCGCGTTGAGCATCACGTAACCAGCTGTAGGCCGCTCGCCGGCGGAGACGCTCCCCTGCCGGCTCACGCGCATCAACTCAACGCCGCTGCTGAATGCGCCACGCTCGTAGTTGAGCTCACCACCGAAGCGTAAGGGCGAAATGCGCGGCAGGGAGCTATTGTTGCTGAGGTCGCGCGCACGCACGTAATCGGACTTGAGGTCCAGATGCAGGCTTTGTGCTTCCTCTTCCAGAATATGCCACGTCAACAGGCCCTCGAAGCCATAGAACTCCGCCCGGACGCCACGGAACCTAAACACGTCCAACGCTTCGTCCACGTTGCCGTCAAGGTCCGCATCGCGATCCGCCACGCCGTCGCCGTTAGTGTCGGCATTACCCCCGTCGTTATTCACGAGCGATGCGCCCAAATCTGTGACGCCGGCGAAGGGCGCTATGAAGTTGCTGAAGCGGTGGTAAAAGAAACCCACTTGCCCCGTGAAGGGGCCTGTCTCGCGACGCACGGAAACATCCAAGCTAAGGTTGCCCTCGGTATTGAAGTTTCGATTGCCGATTTCAAACATTCCCGTCGCATGATGCGGTCCGTTGGCATATAGCTCCGTGGCGGTTGGCGCACGCTGTGTATAGGAGAAGTTCAGCGCCCCAGACCATTCTTGCACGGGCCGATAGACCATGCCGAACGAGCCGCTGCCTGTAGGGAAGCTGCGCGTTTGGTTAGCCGTGAAAAATGGGTTACCCGGGAGGGGACTCGCGTCGACACTTACAAAGTCCACGCGTCCGCCGAACTGAATACGGAACGTATCCCACTTCATTTCCTCGAAGGCGAAGATGGAATTGATCACCGTCTGACTTGGCGGCAGAAATGCCTCCTCGCCACGAGCGCTAAGCTTTTCATGCCGAACTTCGTAGCCAATGGCACCTTCGAGCCGACCCACTTGATTATGTAGAACTTCAAAACGACCGTTGTAAGCGAGGGAGTCGAAAACCGTCCCAACTTCACCCTCGTCGTATTCCGTGTGCCGATAGTCGGCGCGACCGACTTTGTATTTGATGGACTGAATTCCATCGAAGGGCTGTAGGAACGAGCCAGCCAGGTCAATGCGCCGCTGGTAAAGCCGAATGTTTATCCCGGGCTCAACCACGACGCCATAGTCGCTGTTCAACCCTTGAAACGACGCCCCAATATGCCCCTTATCCCATACGTATGACGTGCCCACTGCTCCCCCGTCGGATATGGCTTGGCTGCCGAGCAATTTACCCGAAGTGGTGTCGCCGGTGGTGGCACGCCTTGCATCGGTTTGCGCGAAACCAGGGATGACGATGTTGCTGGATTCACGCCGGAAACCATCGAGGTGGTAGTTCCAACCGTTTTTGGCTCCGCCCTCGACCATTAATGCGCCCACTTTACCGCTGGACGGCGAATCCACGCGCACATCCGCCCGTCCGGAAAAAGCCCGGTCCAGCCGCTGCTCAGGGATACGCCCATCAATCTGGTTAACAACGCCGCCGACGGCGTTGGGGCCGTAAAGCAGTGCCGCCGGGCCACGCACGACTTCGATGCGCTTGAGAGCGATGGGGTCCATGGCCACGGCATGGTCGTCGCTGGTATTGGACACGTCCATCGTGCCCAGACCGTTTTGCAGAATGCGGACGCGGTCGCCGCCGAGGCCGCGGATGACAGGCCGGCTGGCGTTGGGGCCGAAGTAGGTGGAGTTGATGCCCGGCTGGCGCGCGAGCGTTTCGCCGAGCGTGGAGGACAACTGCTGGCGAAGTTTCTGATCCGTCAGCACGGTGACGGGCTGCGCGAGGTCGAAGAGACTGCTGGGGATCGGACTCGCGGTCACGACCACCGGCGGCAGCTCCGCCTGGACTTTTTGGGTCTGGTTAGTAGATGCAGGCGCGGCGGGCGGCGCGGTTTGAGCCAGCGCGCCTCCGGCTGGGGCCAACAGGCCAAGCAACAAGGGGCCGTTCAAAGAGCGGAACGAGGGAGATAGATAGGACAACAACGAGCGTTTCATGGGACAAAATGGTTTGATGGACATCCGACGTGGCACCTCCGGCTCACACAATTGGTCGGGGGTGCCCTGACGGGCGGCATCGCGCCGAATCACATGATTCGAACCAAGTGGAAACGAGGCCGTCCGTCTTCAGGCGAGGACTGAAGCGACGGAGGGCGGACCCCGGGGCGAGAAACTTTCCGTGTCGGCTGGCGACGCAAGAAATTCCCCGGCGCGCGCGGGCTGCAGCACCACCACGACCACGGGCGCGGGCTGTGGCGGCACGCCGGCCAATAGCAGCACGGAGTGATCGAGGTATTGAGTGAGCCAGCAATGGTGGTCTTCATGGTCGGCGTGCGCATGGAGACATTGATGCGCCTCCGGCATCACCGCCACGAGGCCCACGCCAAAGACCGTCACGACTAGCCCTAGCAGAAGGACCAGTCGGGCAAAGTGCGCAATTTGTTGGCGAAACCGATTCAAGTTGAACAAGAGTGCGACACTAGGTGTCGGCTAAGGACATTGCAAGCCTCACGCTCGAGCATCCGGAGATTTTGACTGCCACTTTTGGCTGGATGGGACACTTATCCCCGCTTAGTTTTTCGCTAAACACAACAATCCACGCACGTCATGGCTGACTTCTCCTTCAACTGCCCCTTCTGCAACTTGGAACTAAGCATTGACGAGTCCGGCATTGGGCAAGAGATCGAATGCCCAGGATGCAAGGAAGTCCTCATTATCCCCGCCCCCAGCGGTCAGACGACAGTTGAGGCCGAGGAGGAGCGCGCCCCGTTTATTCCACAGGGCAACTTACCCGAGGCCAAGATCATTAAAAATGCCGCCAAGTCCCTCAACATTGCGGCCAAGACCGTCGAGCAGCACCGCGTCAAAACCTTTCGCCACCACGAGCACGTCAGGGATGGTAAGGACTCCTTTGATGAAACCGTATCCGCCTTCATCGGTAAATTGGGAGACGACAAAGTGATCGGGTTGGAGGTCTTCCAATACACCTCCCTGACCGTGCAAAAAGACGGCGAAGGCAAGGAAACTACTGTTCCCACCTCCGAGTTCGGCGTGCTCGTCCATTACAAGGCCTAAACGGCATGGCCAAGCCGGTTCCCGAACCTATCGCGCCCGCCGAAGTCCTCGAGCGCGCCCGCACTGTCCTCCGCATCGACCGCTTCCCCGTCCTCGCCACTCAAGACGGCGACCAGCCTCGTGTGCGTCCAGTTTCCCCCGTCCGCACCGATGACTTCACTGTTTATGTGGCTAATCTCCGCAGCTACCACAAGACCGGCGAGCTTGCGGCAAATCCGAAAGTGGAACTCTGCTACATGGACGAGAGCCACAACCAAGTGCGCCTCACCGGCTTAGCCGAAATCCTCACTGAGCGCACCTTGCTGGAGGAAATCTGGAACGCTAACCCACTCATGCGCCAGTTTCTCGGCTCACTGGACAACCCGCAACTCGTCATCTACCGCATCCGACCCACACGCGTCCGCTATATGCAAGAATGGGCACTAGAATATCACGAGGTGCCATTGCCGCCCGCTTGACCGTGCCCGCAGCCTAGCGGAGCGCCGCACGAATGATCGGCTCGAAGATGTCCGCCTGCCGCATGAAACCGAGGTCATTCGCGTGCGAGGCGTAGGTCGCGCCCTCGGTGTCGGTGCCGTAGAGCGCGTCGCCGGGAATGTAGGAGAGCTTGGTGACGCCTTCCTTTTTCAACTGCTCGTAGGCAGCCCGCAACGCGGCGTGGTTGTCGTCGTGGAACTTCTTCTTGTTCGGCGTTATCCAGTCGTTGGTAAAGCGCCGATCCTCCACGAGCACGATGGGCGTGTTGGGCCGCGCGGCGCGGAGCTGTTTTACCAACGGCCCGCACTTCGCCCTCACGTCGGCGGGTTGCATGTTCGGCAGGCAATCAATCACATACACCGCCGCGTCCACCTCGATGAGCAGGTCGCCCACGGCGGCGTCCATGCGGCCATTTCCAGAAAAGCCGAGGTTCAATACGGGCCGGTCGAAGCGGCGGCCGAGGATCGCGGTGTGCACCATGCCCGGCCGCGACGCGCACGCGCCGTGCGTGATGGAAGTGCCGTAAAAAACTATGGGCTTCTCCGCGCGCGGAGCGAGGCCCATGAACTTCGCGTCTGCCGGCACACCGATCTCCAGAGACTCGATGCCGTTGTAAAGCGGCAGGAACGCGGCGTATTCGCGTTCGCCCGGTGCGAGGTCACTAATGAGGGTCGTCTCGACTTTTGGCGAACTCGGCCGCGTAACTTGCACCCACTTCCACTTGCCCTGCGCATCGCGCGCGTAGAGGTCCAAGCCGCTGACGCCGGTGGCCGGCATGTGCGGGCTGGCGAGATTGGTCTTCGCAAGCGTGTAGCGGGTGTAGATGGCCTTCGCGTCGGTCTTGAACCGCACCATCATGCCGGCGCTGTCGCGGCTCAGGTTCCATACGGCGGTCGTGACCTTGCCCTCGGCCTTGGCCGGCAGGCGGTCGAACCACCGTTTGCGCTCTTGGTCAGCCCAACCGCGCCCCTCGACGCCCCACTTCGTCCC
>Ga0194117_10004493_pt1 | contig 13294 bp, 4 predicted proteins | sample TA2MahsurfametaG_FD_160579 | JGI IMG/M metagenome (GOLD analysis project Ga0194117, IMG submission 160579) | Freshwater microbial communities from Lake Tanganyika, Tanzania - TA2015009 Mahale N1 surface | ecosystem: Environmental > Aquatic > Freshwater > Lake | place: Tanzania: Lake Tanganyika...
AAGCTTCCGTAATTAACAGAGATAACTTTTACCAATGCATCCATGACAAACTAATTATGTTTTGGGAGGCTTAACTATCTAGGTTCTATTAGGTACGTTTAATTGATTTCGGACAGTACTTGGTGCTTGAACTTAAACGCTACTTGTTGCTTGATTTCGGACAGTACTTGGTGCTTGAACTTAAACGCTACTTGTTGCTTGATTTCGGACAGTACTTGGTGCTTGAACTTAAACACTATTTGATGCTATAACTTAAACAGTACTTTGTTAGTTTTTTATAACTTAAGCCGCTATAATTTGAACTGGTACTGTTTAGATTTTTACTTCATTAGGATTGAGGTCTTTATTTATTTATTCAAAAAGTCAACGAAAGCCTCTCTATCTATTTTCGACTTTTCTATGATTTATAGCAGTGTTAAACACAAACCAGAAGTCTTCAGAGTTAATTTTAGGTGAGTGGGCTATAAATATCTTCTTGTTTAAAGCTGATGCATGACCTAGCTCGGTTATTGCTTGGCAACAATCAGCATCTTCAAGCCAGGCTATCACATAATCAGCTTTTTGAATGCCTTAGAGTGATCTCACGTAAAAATGTTTTGATTGTTCAATTTTTATATTAGGAAGATCTAATAGGTGCTGCTTACAGTCATTAGTTGTACATTTTTCATGACATAACTGTATATATGGACCAGAATAGAGATATTTTTGCCTATTAAATTTAAATCCTTTAAGATTGGCTTTTTTTGGCTGTCTTTTCTAGACATGGGTCAGTGTGAAATTTAGTAGGCCGTATCTTTATAGGCTTTTTTAAATTTTGTCTGCAACATAGACAATTGCTACTGGCTATATCGATTCGATCATAAAGCCCTTGGGTTTCGTCTCTTATTTCTTTTACATTAATATCTAATAAAAAATTAAACACACTTTTCCAGATTTAAGTAATTTGAAATAATTAAAATATCTCTTTTATAATATTGTAATTTAATTTAATATTTCCACCTAATTTTGAATTTTTGAGGAATCGGACACACCAACGCAGCTATTTTAAGCACTATCAAACTGGTAGATACAAGAATACATGAAGTCAACATAAAACTTAACTTTAGTAAAAAACTATTTATATCACCCAAACTCTTCACTCTATTTACGTTCCTTATGAATATTTGTACATTTATCTAAATTTATAATTTAGTATCAAAATATCAATCTTCATTTCATTTTCTTTGTGAACTATTCTCTCAATTTTCTATCTTTTCTCTGCCTTCCTTATAAAATCTACTTCCACTCTTGTGCCTGCACGAAATCATTTAGTCTTCTATACACAACATCTTCACGATAGTTGCTATTAGAGGGAAGTGGATATTTTTAATCGTAATATTTCAGGTGAATGTTTTAGTCCACATCAAAAATCTTTTCATTTCCAAAATAGACGTATTTACTCCATCTCCCCCAAACCTTTTAATGACAACTGAGAGGTTATTGTGTTGGCAATGATTTTGGAATGGACATACTTCTGATTTAATTCTTTTTTGGACTTAAAAAATCTCTAAGATCTTCAGATTTGTATTTCCTTACGATCCCTTCGAAATAATCATGCAGCTTTTATTCTCCAACATAATTCCTCTTACTTCCGAATAATTTGCTCTATTTTGATATAGGATTGTAAATAAGTTACAAAAATATTCCTTCTTAAACAGACCAAAAATATGCTAAATAAATCTAATGTTACATTTATCAACTAGAAGTAACCTTCTTTAGCCATATGTGATACCCGAAATTTCACCAGCTGCCGTAGTATAATGAAAAGTTACCCCATTTTAAAATTCTACTGTAAAAATGCCTACATTTACTCCTGTACCACTATTGATAGATAAATTCATTTTAGCTTAGAAATTGCCGTAAAGATCATAACCTCTTCCTTTCATTAGGTATGCCGAAATAGGAGGATGATGAGAAATTTGTTAGAAATAAATAGGACAGCCATCTATCCAACATTGATATGTTTATCCAAGAATTGGGTTGAATGGTTTATCCATAGTTAAGTAGATATGAGCCATTCCCATTATACATGGGATTAGAGCTTTTAATTTTTACATAGCACTGGCATTATTTACCTTTTACAAATATATCGGGAAATAACCGAAAGCCATCGCACTTCTTTCTATATTGCTTTATCTAGAAAAAATATCTACTGGTAGCGATATATTCAAAACACCTTTACCTGTTATAATACTCTTTCCTAATCTTTTTATTATAAAGGTTAAAACTTTTTTCTGAGCTTTCATCTTTTATTAGTCGATGTAAAGCAAGCCGCCAGTATTTGAAAGAGCCCATTAACCTTTCCATAGATGATGACCTCTAATTTTTTAAACAAAGACTTACGTATCTTTCGGCTTAGGTTGCAATCGATATTTCCTGTTTAAAAAGTTATAAGGAATGATTACTGATTTATCCTAAGCGATTTGAGGTGGAGTATATTATTAATTGAGATTTTAGATGGAGACGGTAACTATTTTTTAATTTTTTATTTCTTATTCTTATTTGTGTTCTTCAGAAGTTTGTTGTATGAATTATCTAAATTCAGATTAATTTCTATTCGTCTTATAAGCACTATATTACTATACTTATTATTATTTGGAAACATTGCAATCCTCAAATTAAATTTCTCTTAACTCTCCCTAATTTCTCTATACGGTGCAACTTTATTCCAATGAATCTTCTTGAAAGCTGACTAGCCAATTTTAATTAAATAAATAAGAATCATTTTTATTATTCCTGTATTTGATTTGTTTCAAGTAGTTTTCGAGTTGTAGAAGAAGTTTAAAAGTTTTGATAGTTGTTTACTTATCTTCGTTTCTATTCATGTAGCCTCCTCCTTTTATCAGGCCTTCAACGACTAAAATACATTATTTATCTTTTTTATCTCCTAAAATACACCAGATCATCTCCAGCTAACCCCTTATGACTGTCATGAAAGGTGGATGATGTATACTATCGATACTCTTCTATATCATAAATATTTTTTGCTTATCCTTATTTTCTTCAACTTTGAAGCAATGCCTTAGGAACAAAAAATCCCTCTATTTGTAAAGAAATCCTTTCGATTTATTTTTCTGGTAAATTAGTGCAGAATTTTATGAGCTAATTTTGTTTTTAATGCTGAAAGAATTGATTTAAGGATTCCATTAGCTATGAGATTCAGAAATAACTCTGAAAACATTTATGGGAGTATTCTTAATAGTTACAAATATTTTAATTTTATCTGGGTTTTCAAACAAACGATATCGTTCATTTGACTAGATCAGTTTTGCATTTTAAAGGTTGAAGTCGAAATTATTGAGTTATTTATTGGGGAATATTCGAAGAAAGATGTTGGGATGTACTTTACAACTATTTTCATAACCTTTTTGTTATTAATTTTACTATCTCTAAGTATCCATTAGATTTAGCTATTTTTCCAACAGTGTTTAAATCGATGTTTTGACCCGAAATTTCGTCTCATGATTCAAGCACTCCTCATTGACTTTTATACTTTAATTTATAGTATCGTTATTATTTAAACTTGATTACATATTAGGTGTGACCTATGATCCAATTGCTTCCTTAAAATAAAGAATCCTTGCTAACTATATTCTACTCTATATTTATCTATACCACTATTAGAACTATTTGAGATAATTTGTTCCCATATGGAAGCTTTTGAAGTTTGTGCTGCTGAGTTGCATGACTACCTACATTACCCAACAAAAATGATCTTTATTCTTTGACTTACGAATACAATAACTTTTTAGAGGAATAGTCTTGAGTTTTTTTGAGATGATTTATAAATCTAAACCATTTAGCCTCACTTTCCTCACCTCCCACTTCCCAATTTTAGACTTCCTTATGTGCAAATATGCCTACATGGCTTTCAATTAGCGATAGAGAACATAATTAAACGATTTCTGCAGAAGTTCAACCCAATCCAAAAAGATAGTAACTTGTTATTATAGATTCACGTTACCAATTTCTTTCCAGTAATTAACAAAATCATCATTAGGTTTTGAGACGCTTTGTTTGGTCTATTTTAACTGTTTGTAGGATTTTCTGATTTCTTGTTACATGTAGGCAAACTAGGGAAATATTAAACTTTCTGGAGGTTTGTTTACAGAGGCCTCTATAAATCTATGAAATAGTGTTTGCATTTATATTAATAATAATAAACATTAACTTAATTATATGTAAAATTAACAAATGATTTATGATTAATAAATCATATTCTGGTTATTTTCATTTCATCATATTTTTCCAACAGACTGGCAAGTAATTATTTTTTACATATATGAATAGAGAAATCTCTTGTGGAAAACTTGTTTGCGCCTCAAATCAAATCCTTTTATATTTTATTTTTTAGCATCTTTATTAAAGTATGCAGACTAGTTTTTAAAAGTAATATTATAGAAGAAAAAGAAGTTAATGGGGTGTACTCCCAATTTCGAAAAAAATAACCAACAAACCATACCAAATAAAAAATAACGATCCACTATCGAGATCTAATTTATACGTGACCAACATGAAGATTAAATGAGGATAAAAAATATTGATAGTAAATTAGCAGATAATGTTATTAAAAATATAAAAGACGGAAACAGCCAGGAGGAAACGAACGAGGAAATTAAGTAAATGCAATAGAAAATTAAAGTAAATTGAATCATACTTTAGTACTTAAAGGGTAGCAAAAATTTCATGGAGATCAGTATTGAAACTAATAACTATATAAATCATGCACTTGTAACGCTGTCAAATAACCCTCTACTCTTTGATAAGTCCTATCCCGTATAAATAACAATATTTAGAAGCTAATAGGACTCAATAAAAGACTATTGTGCAAAAATCAGAATCGTTATAGTTATTTAGTAAAGAAGTAGAAAAAAATGTAAATGTTGATAAAGAAGTAGAAAGAGAAGTTTATGTAGCAAACTAGATCTCAATATTTTGACATAACGAAGGCATTTCTTAAACCTAAAAGAAAGTTGAAGACCACGAATAAATAGAATAGCACACTAACAAGTTTGTTTTATACCTTAAATAAGGATAATCACAATTAGAAGGCATAAAAAATGAACCGAATTCTCTCCAACTCCTAAAAAAGTTGAATCTCATTTATTCTCTTCGTTTTTAATAAAAGTTAGCCGATAGAAAGCATTCATTTCTTTAAAAGTTTTTTATATATCATATTCCAACATTTTTATGATACTATATAAAGCGAGTTTAGAGTAGCTTCAGATGACTATTGATTTCTTTGTGATTAGACACAATTTGATTGATTTGGGTAGCAAGACGCGAGTACTCAGATTTCTGAGCAACAAGAAATGATTTGCTATCTAGATTTAGCCTTACATTCTTTATTCGAAGATTTGAATATCCTTATGTGCCTTGATCTTGAACTATTATTCTGATGTTTTTGACTCTTTTTCAATTATCTGTAGTTAATTTTGGACTTTTTTCAACCTTTAGATATCTTACACTAGCTGTGTGGATAGTCTGGTTGTCTGCTTCTATTGATAAATAACTATTTACCTCAATGTGAGATAAATCTCCGAAGAGGGTTGATTCTTTATCAACTTCTAAGTTTTTTTTGGGCGATGTCATGATTTTCTATTTATATGATAAAGTTTCAATGTTAATAAAACAATAAATATCATATATCATATACTAGTTTGACTAACTTTTAGCACGACCATATAATTTTATTCATTTTTACGCATGTTTGAAGATAAGACCATCTAAAAGAAAGCCTGTAAAAGCCAAAGAATCACAGATGAGAGGACAGTGAGGCAAAATGAGAGCAGATCTAAAAGTTAGATAATTCAAACATAATCTTCTGTTTTCTTCAAAAAAGATCAGAAATACATTTTCAATGTGTTTAAGGATTGCTAAATTGGGCTAAAATTGAACGAAATTCCTTCAATAACTATGTAAGTTGATTAAGATTGCTAAACTACTGAGAGTTTAAAAAAACATGGACAAAATCTATGTATTAGTGACTTAAAATTCGCAATAAAAATTCCGAAATAGCAGACTGACTCGTACTGGGGAAGCCCAAATCGTTCGGATTATTGATTCGATATTCTATAGTGAGCATATGCATTATTGATAATCAATTGATCAATACTGAAGACTTATGATTTCATTCCATAATTCACTTCTATATTTGGCGAAGGATTTCATAAAAACTTCTTATTTGTATCCATCTTTCCAAGTGTTTAAAATGAGTTATTGTTTCAGAATCAGATAAGATGGGTAGAAATTTCTGTGTGTTTATTCTTCTTTGCTAGCGTAATTATAAGTTGTGTAGAAACTTCCCAAAAAGAATATGGTTCTTTTCCAGCCAGCCATTATAGATAAATTATATTTATGCCAATATTTTTTTAGATAAGTATTAATAATAGATGTTTGGTAGATATCATTTGAAAAAGAAGACGATCAAGAAAGTACTTCGATGTTATGATTTTTATCACTTAGCATCAATGTACTTATTTTGCTTATCACTGAGGCTGCAAATTAGGAGATGTCATCGTTCATTAGGCTACTCTTGAATGCACTTTTTGTTATTTTTGTGGAATTTTATGTTTTCGACATGTAGTCGTGGATAAGCTACAAAAAAACTAGTAAACTGCGGGATTACTATAATCTTTAATACTCCATCAGTTGGAGATAGAGATTACTTTCGACTAGTTTGAGAAATACAAAGCAACAGTCTCGAAGCATATCTTTAAATTATGCACCTTATCTCAAGTATTTCATTATGGCTGAGAAAAAAGCACTCAAACATTCGTTATTAGTCATTTCGATTAGTTAGTTTTCTAAACTTTTTCCTTGATAGAAGATATGACTTAATAACTATGCTTATTCAGGACTAATGTTCTTGCTTATCTTTGAAATCGAGAAATCTAGATTCTATTCGATTTTAGATTTTCTCTTTTTTGATTATTATTTACCTGCCTTACCAGAATCTCTGATTGCAAGGAGCTCTTACCAAGAAGCTCGTCCTTTTTAAAGGTAAGATAATGTCTTTTCGAAGATAACATCGAAAATAGCACTGTGAGGTTATTTCTTCTAAGCAAATGGTCTCGGATGATTCATAATTTGAAAAAAAAGTGTTTAAATATCTCGAGCCTTCCAAGGTAAATGTTCATAGAGCATTTCAAAGACTATAATTCCCATTGACCACACATCGCACTTGTAAGTGTAGTAGTTTTTCGAGAGTATTTGAGGAGATACATAGATAGGCACTCCTAAAAGATCTTGATTACTTTATAAAGAAAAACTTACTAAACACTTTTATGAACATTTTATTTTTTGGCCAAACCAAAGTCAGCAATTTTGTATAGACCATTCTGAATGAGAATATTTGAAGGTTTAAGATCGCGGTGTATGATGTCGAATTTTCGAAGATATTTGAAACCTTCACATACTTGCCATAACATCTCCAAAATCTTCTTTTCTTTTTATTCGAGTTCTTCGTCTGAGCCACTATCGAGTAAATTTCTGAGGTCTCCTCCTCGGCAATATTAGGTCACTATGTAAAAATATCCATTGTTCTACATGTAGGATGAGTTACTTGAAAAGCATCTTCATATTCCACGATGTTGGGATGTTTGAGTTGTTTTAAGATGGCAATTTCTCTGCTAATTTCTTGTTCGGTGATGAGTTGCCCGTCCATTTATTTTATTGCAACTTCTCGTCCGGTTCGAATGTTTTTACCTCTGTAAACTTTTCCAAAGGAGCCCTGCCCGATACAATATTTTTCAGTGAAGACATATTCTCCCATTTGGATTTATATTTAGTCGTCCATAGTGTTATATATGTTAAGCTATCGTATTTTGTAATTTAATACTTTAAACTCTTAAATGGAGCACGAACAGAAGTGGTACGACTAACGCAATAAATGGAGGAAAGTTACCAAACCCTATCCCATCAATGCACCTGACATCTACAAACCCAATGAACTTACAATGGAAGTTTGTGATATGATCAACGATATCATCGTATCAACCAAAGGACCCTATATGGCTTTTCCTAAAAAAATTAATCTTGCGGACCTTGCCAACATAGTCGAATAAATCTGGGACGACCAAGATGATTAATGAATACTTATTATGTGAGCAAGAAATTCTAAACGCAAATAGATTATCTAGATGTTTGTTTTAATAGTATCATTAAGAGTAAAATACAAAAAGATGATTTTGATTATGTGTAATTAATTTCTTGTTTGATTGCTCTTAGGTGTTAGCTAATTGATAGAAAATCAAAGTTTTTTTTTTCTAAGAAAGTCTATTTGAAAAGCGATTAATCGATCAGTATTGTTTGATAGTGAGAGCTGAGTATTTTTAAAATTGAACATTTTCAAACTTTTTCTGAAACTCATTTTCAAAAATTACTTTTGTTAAATGGTCACTGCTCTTTAAACCTAAGCATTGATTTGATCTTTGAGATGATGGAAGTCGTTAACCGTCAGTTAGAGATATTTAATACAATGATGGATTTGAAAAGTTAATAATTTTAATTCATGAGAAGGAGCATGTTCAACTGCCAATCCAAACAAAAAGCAGCAAAAATCAAAATAAGATAAAGCAAATGCATCTAATAGGCCCGTATCTCGCGTGTAGGTAAGCTGAGAAGTTGTTACATCAACTGCATAAAAACAAACATCTCATATGCTCAAAATGCTTCTTCTTTTGCTCTGATTTTATGGAAAAAAGAAAAAATGAGTTAAGGATTTTGAAGAACATTGCGGACCAATATTATGAAGTTGAACTTGCAATTACATTAGATCGGTTTTTTTAAAGCATTTTTGAAATGCTTGAGTCTGGTTTTAAGGAAGTGTGTGGGAAAGGAACAAAAGAAATCATTATTGAAAGTAGCCAATCCTAAGAGACCAGTGTGCAAATAGTTGAACCTCAACAAAATCCATCCCACACTTCAGAGATGATAGCGCTGTCTTCATCGTAGACATTTTTGTTACCTGAATCATTCTCTTCTTCACAGAGCTATTACGAGTGAAAGTGATCTGCATAATTATCATCATAGTATTCGATCAATTAATAATCTAGATATGAAGGTAAGCGATAGAAATGAAGAAGTTGAATGTATGAGCATCCATATTAGACCATCAGTTTTTATTGTATGAATCAGTAAACATAATCGAAATCAAATCATTTACTTGTAGGTTTTCAGGAGTATCTAAACTGTGGATAACTTGAGTAATCGCAGGTTTTTTTATAGTTTTTCTGTAATGTTTTCTCTAAAAGTTGATTGTATCTTTTCTTCATACTGCAGTCTCTTCTCATCGAACTCTCCACAACAAAATTGTTGAAATCCCTTTTAATTATATCGGAGTAAAATGTGGACTCATGTTCTAGCATCTTCATCCTATCGAGTTATCTTTGCTTGGCTTATTTCTCTGCGAGATAGGTTTTAAAGGTTCTCATTTCTTCCATTTTAATAATAATAAACTATGGAGTTAAAGGAAGGCATAGCTTAAAAATAGCTAAGCAAATTATATTTATAACAATCTGATACATGCTAGTTCAGTATAAAAATATTTTGGACGACTGGAAGCTCATCGTGCTATACTTCGAAATAGCAATAGTAACATGCAGGTTCTTGTCGATGATAGGGCCCAGTTTGCAACTCGTTTTGTAGATAACTCAGCTTGCTGCAGCCTCGATTATTTACCGTAGACCTCAATGTTCACCCTAGGCAAAGGTAGCAGTAGTTTAATTCAGTATTTTGTGGTTGTGAGTGTGCTGTTGCTTTACCTTTTGGTCTATAACTTTATTTTTTGGTACTTTCATGTAAAATCCTAAAAATAAACGTTGATAGTATAGCATTTCAAAAACGGATATCAAATATGGGGGTACTGTATCGAATTCTTTTTTCGCATCTTTGGGTGTATAGTGGTATGGCGTTCTTACTAGCTCGCCCTCATCCTTGAAACGACGGATGATCAGGATTTACTGGATTTAGTTGAGTGATAGTATGTGTGTTTATTTAAATCGTACTTTTTGATACTAATATGCAATTTATCAATGAATTTATAACGAGAGGGTCTTATTACATGAAGAAAGGAGCAGTAACAGTTAGATAGATCTTCAATTTACACTTTTTTATGATTTAACAATAATATAATCATACTTTACAAAAACACCTTTTTTCATTAAAGTTTAATAACTCCAAATACTAACAATGTAAAATTAGAGATAAAACGAAAAACCAGAAATCAGAATAGTAGAGGCCCGACAATGGCCTTGCCCTTTGCTTTAAAATCGTTATGAGCTGAGTTAAACAGAACTAGGACGTGGAACATACGGTTCTGTATACAAGGCGCGCAATTTGGATGACAGTTGCTACTATGCATTGAAGAAGATGTAGCACTTTGAAGATAAAAATTAGATGGGTTTTCCTATCACAACTATACGATAGATCAAGATTCTGCAGGGTTTAAGTCATCAAAATATCTTGAATATAAAGTAAGTTGTCTATGAGAAGGAGAGAAATCACAAGCCACCAGTCATCTATCTTTGCCTTGATTTGATGGATTGCGATCTTTTGGAGTTGATAAACAGTTCTTTTTATAAGCTATCGCTTTTCAGAATTCAGCAAATACTCAAACAAATTTTAACAGGACTGGAATACTTGCATAGATTTAACATTTCCCATAGAGATATCAAACCTTCGAATGTACTCCTCAATGATTCGGATATTATTAAGATTGCTGATTTTGGTCTTGCAAAAAAATTGAAAAAGTTATCAACGACCAAGGTTGTCACTTTATGGTACAGGGCGCCTTAACTTTTGTTTGGAGTGAGAAAGTATTATCCTAAAGTTGATATTTGGTCGGTAGGCTGTCTTACAGCCGAACTTCTTTTGAGAAAACCATTATTCGAGCAACAGTCTACCTAGACATAAGTTTTGAATAAAATTTATGAGCTTGTTGGAACACCTGATCGTTATGGATGGGAGCAATAGTTGATCGAATAAGGCAAGAACTACAATGAATTAAAACCAAATTTCACGGGATAGTCAACTATCATGTATTACTTGAGATAAAAATGTCCTTCATTTTAAAATGAGTATGAATTACTAGATCTTATCGAAAAAATGATGAGACTAAATCATCATAGTAGATTTTCAGCGAGTTAATGTTTGGCTCACTAATTTTTCAAGCTTGAATATCCCTACGAGCCGATTTTATCTAGTGACTATTTAGACCAAAAGAGAAACGAGAATGAATATGGTGAAGCTCAAAAAAAGAAGCATAAATATTGATTTATATCACTTCATCTGCAAATAATAACAAAGAATCATTTGTGTCTGTTTTAGATTATGGCCTTTAATCTGTAGAATTGATACCCTGCCAATACAACGATTGCTGCAAGCTCAATAAAACTGATCCACTCGATTTTTTTAATTTTTTAGTTCTGCACATTGAATAGCTATTCTTCGTGCTTGCGATTTTACTCTTTTTCGCCTTTTAAGTCTTCAAAAAAGTATCCCAAACTTACCAATGCTCCATATGATTCTTTAAGGTCGAAAATTTTGAGTAAAGATTTGGGGATTTCGATTTTGGACATTTAAACTGAAGCATCATGTCTAACTGAAGTTTTATATTCGATGTATTGGTTTACTGGAGTAGGATTTGATCTTCTGAGTTGAATTTTCATGCAAAGTTTGTATACAATACCTTGGTAGATTTATGTGTACCTTCTGTCAGTTGGACTTATTTTCTAAAGGTTCCTTCCTATATGAAGAATTATTGTTCTTCTTCAGTCTCAGTATTTTGCAAGACTATCGAATATCCTTCTCCTTTAACGAATCCATTCATTCTTGGGAACTTCAAATCGATTTTGAGGTGATCATCAGAGGAACTAGAGTAAGTAATCATACAACGATAATCCTCTGAGTTTATTGACACTTAAATCGCAAAAATGATGGCGAAGAGCATAGTAAAAGTTATTAAGGATTTGTGCATGTCTAAAGCTTTATTATAATGATATGTGGAGCTATAATAAGAAGTCTGCGACTTGCCAAAAAATTAACACCATATTTTCAGACATTTGAAGTTTATAAAAAATATTCAAAAACTATATATAATCAAACCAGCGTTGATAGTATAGCTTTTGATAACTTCTATAATATAATAATGCTGCCTCCTATCAAATATAAAATTCACCCGAAGATGGCCTAAATCTTATAAGACAAAAGGAAGAGGAAATAACTACTCGACAAAGCAAAGCAGAAAGAATAGGCTGAGCTTCGTGTTTTAAAAGAGGAAAGAAAATAGTATATGTAGGAAAATAAGATGGAGATTGCTCGTAAACTCACAGATATTCATTAAAAGAAAGTCATCAAACATAATTTCATACGTTAGTAATAGAAATAACGTCCAATAAGGATAGCATTGAAAAAATCATAAAGATTAATGAATCTCATTCCCTAACGTCGAGAGTTGATTTAATCTCTAAAAAGAAGTTACCTTGAAACACTTCAAAACAATGATAAATAAAAGCAAATCAAAATTCAGCAAATCATTTAAGCCAGGTTAATAAAACCGTAGGCTTAGTTCGTTTTATAATAAAAGCTAAGAGAAAATAACATTATAGACACGAACTAAGGGACTTGTGTTATTTGCCTAACATCTTAGGCTCATTTGTTTATGATTAATTGCAAACATTTGATAAGTTGCAAAGATTGTGAGTTCATCTTAAGAATGCAGAAGAAATGCCCTCTCTGCAGGGCCTTCTCAGATTATGGCGACTTAAGAACAATCAAAAAGCCGAGGAAATCTTCAATTAAGAGGTGATTTTATAGATTGAAAAAATATACATCAAAAATAATTCACTCTCCTTTTGAAATCGGATAGCCTCTCTGCCTCGCGTAACCCAAAAGATTGTCCCATGTAAACTCCCATTTTTTCTTTTTTGTTTGGAGAAGTATCCTCTATGCTCTTTTTTGACATCTCTCTATGGATAGTGGTTTGTGAAAGATTATGTACAAGAGTAGCGTTGGAAACATTTCTTGACAAAGGTTATTTATTTTGTAGATAGGGAGAGTTTCCACCTGACTTGATATTGATGGGCTAATACACATAGTTCCCATATTCTGTCTTCATTTGGTTTTTATAAACAGTATTCGATTTTTTATTTAGTTAGTCTTTTAAATTTTTATGGTCGTTGGCTATTAAATACTCCTCTATATTCGTTTTCTAATTTTTTCTAATTCTTTATTTGTTTTATTCGTAAAAGGTACT
>Ga0194117_10004506_pt1 | contig 13267 bp, 9 predicted proteins | sample TA2MahsurfametaG_FD_160579 | JGI IMG/M metagenome (GOLD analysis project Ga0194117, IMG submission 160579) | Freshwater microbial communities from Lake Tanganyika, Tanzania - TA2015009 Mahale N1 surface | ecosystem: Environmental > Aquatic > Freshwater > Lake | place: Tanzania: Lake Tanganyika...
GGGGATAAATACCATCCTTGGGTTAACGGTTAATTTTTGTTAAAAAAATACAAATTAGGCTATCTCATGAGATGATTGATCATTCTTATATTATAGTCACTATTTTTCTAAATGTCAGAGATAACTTCTAATCTTTTAAATATTTCGTTAGTAATTTGAAATGAACATAAACAAAAGGTAATAAACATCTCAATACATGCTATCTAAAAATGATCCCAAACGTAGAAAAGTGCAGCTTGCTCCAGAACAAGATACAGAAGTGAGAGAAGCCTTCGAACTTTTCGACCCTCACCGCACATCATACATCACTTATCATTAACTCAAAGTTATACTTAGAGCTCTAGGCTTTGAAATAAAAAAATCATAGGTAGTTCAACTCGCCAAAGAGTTTGATATTGAGTAGACAGGTAGAATTTCCTATGATGACTATATTGAGATAATGAAGAGAAAATATTCTTAAAGAGACCCCATATAAGAAACTTTGAAAGCTTTTAAATTGTTCGATGTTGAAGGCAGAGGAAAAATCGGCCTAAACGATCTGAAGAAAGTAGCAAAAGAATTGGGATAGGCTTTGAAATAAGAAGATTTAATTGCTATGATTGAATAGTTTGACCAAGATGGTGACGGATAAAGTAAATCTAATTTTATTTAGTAAATTAGTAAGAATTTTTGGCCATCCTAAGACCCTCGATTATTTGATAGCATTATCCTTACTATGATGATTCATAATATAACTTACTCAATTATGATACAACCAAAATAAAATCTATCTATCTATGAATTGATCAGAGTCAATCGCTATCGTCGGAACGCCCAAAATAAAATAAAATTTAACTTAGAAATCCCTGTCCTCTATGATTTGTTAGCTTCATAGGTTTTAATAATTAATTAGAAAAATATATAATTTTATATAATTAATCTCAGCCATATATGACCTAAAACAAACAACAACTCGCCCAATGCTTTGGAAGAAAGAAAAACTCAGTCGCCGTTGCCACTGTTAGATCAGGAAAAGGTGTACTTAGAGTTAATGGATCACCCATCGAACTCTTAGAGCCTCAATCCTTGAGAGTCAAGGTCCTCGAACCTGTTCTCCTTCTCGGACTCAAGAGATTCCAAAATCTCGACATCAGAATCAGAGTTAGAGGTGGAGGATATGTTTCTCAAATCTACGCTATTCGTCAAGCCTTATCTAAGGGAGTTGTTGCATACTATCAAAAGTATGTTAACGAAAACGAGAAGAGAGAGATCAAGGAAGTCCTTTTGCAATACGACAGATCATTGTTGGTTGCTGATCCAAGAAGATGCGAGCCCAAGAAATACGGTGGACCTGGCGCCAGAGCTAGATATCAAAAATCTTACAGATGATTGTTTGTCGATATTAGACTCATCTATAACTCAGTAAAAATTAGTCTAATTCTTTATTATTTTTTCTATTTTACAGAGCAAGAAGGTAAAAGATGAAAATAACAGCAAAATTTTGGATCAATAAAAAAGCATGCAGATTTAAGCTTTACTTCAAAACTTGGATTAATGATTGATTCTCTTACTTGTTAAAAGGATTTGTATACTGTATAATTATTATCAAATAAAAATATTTAAAGTAATCATATAAATGGAGAGTAATAAGTAGGAATCTATTTTTAACGCTATAGCAAAGCAGAAAAGTGAAGAAAACGTTACCCAAGTTATTAAACCTAACAATCCCACAATTGAAGACTGCAAAAAAATTGCAGATAATTTTGTTCAGGTGTTTCCCAACTTCTGCTATATAGTCACTAGTAATCTTATTAGCTCAAGTAAATTCACTGGCCATAAATTACTCGATTATGCAGGTTTGAGAATTCTTAAACTTGCTAAGAACAACAATCTCCAAAATGTTTCAAATGACGAATTAAAGTAAAAGTGTTTCATTTGGGTGTATGATTCAAAGAGTTATAAAAATGCTTCTGAGAGAAGAGATATGCTCAAACAAAAAATCGGAGATAAATTTGCAGGCTATAATTTATGGGTGGCAGTGGCCGAAAACTTAATTCCCTGGTCGATTAGAAATGCAAAAGCTTGATGTGAGCTCAAGAAAGAGGAATACGGACATGATATCTTGGTAGTTTTGTGTTGAAAACATAAATATGGTAAGTTTTCAATTCGATATTTACTTCAAAACATTTAGTTTCTTTCCTTACTATTTAAAGTATTTGCTTTTTTAATGTATATTAATTATTAAACACTTTTATTACAAATTGTCATGTCCACTCTGACATCACTCTTCTAAAAAAGGTCAAAAAATAATCAACAAACTAACCTGAGTTCCCTCTTCGCAGCTGACCAACACAAAAAGTTTTAAAAACTAGCTGAAGATACAAACCCTACCAATGTAGTGCACCTCAAACCCTAACCCAAAAAATAGTAACCTTAAAACTTAGAAGCTACTATATTTGTAGGAAATATACCCTTGAATTATACACGCAAAGATCTTAAAAAATTGTTTACTGAGTACGGCAAAATATAGAAAGTTTGGTTTAGATCTGTCCCTGTTGAATAAAACAAATTAGGTAGAAAAGCCAATTTCATACTGAAAAAGTATCAAGAAGGTGCAGATTCGATGAATGGCTACGTCAAGTTTGCAGATGTTGAATCAGCAGAAAAAGCCATAGCTGCTAATGGTAAAAAAGTGGAATAACATACTATCAGGGTCTCTTTGTGTTTGGACAACAATGAAGATTATCAATCTACTGTTTTTGTAGGAAATCTTCCTTTTGATGTCAAAGAAGATGAGTTACGTAAACATTTCTAAACTATTGGAAAAGTATTCAGTGTAAGAGTCATAAAAGATAAGCATAATCATAAAGGAATTGGAATCGGCTATGTCAGATATGCAAATAAAAATGGTATAAATTTTTTTATTTAGATATGTTTATAGCTTTGAGAGATATGAATGGATCTATGTTCAAATAAAGACCATTGAGAGTGAAAAGAGCTGTCTAAAAATCTAGACTTGAAAAAAAGGTAAAGAAAGTCTTTGAAAAGAAGATGAATAAAAGAGGTTATACACCTTCACGATAAATCAAAAACTACCTAAACAAGCAACAAGGTGGTAGCTAAGAAGATATAAGCAAAGAGAACGCTCGTAAATTCCATTTCAAAAGAAAAATGATAAAAAAATGATGAGTCTAAAGATTAAAATCAATCATTTTAATTGTTTAATTAATATTGTAAAGCCTTCACTCTCTTTTTATTTTTAGCTTTACTTACTACTTTTCCTTTGTTCTTAAATAAAAACTACATCTTCGCCTTTTTTGTAATTCTACCCTTAGCCTCTTCTTTGAAATTAACTTTGACGCACTATTTCTTTTGTTTGTTTGCTAAGGAATGTTCGGAATCATCAATAATCTAAATGGGCTAATTTGGAAGTAGCTTTCGTTAAAACTATTCTTTACTGATTACTTTGATTTCTCTGAGCCTTAGTCTATAAAATTTATATCTTTGCACACTTTAAGACGAAGATAAATCATTTTCTGGCCTATAATCTTAGTCATTAGAATAATTCTAGCTAAACTATTACTGATCAATTTTTACTTAAGATTCGCCTTTGCTTTGATCAAGTTGTTCGATATTGATGATCTGGAGTTTATCGATCTTTTTTTGAGCCTCCTCTTCAATCTTTTTTTCCATTATACTTATAAGCTAGTTATTTGCTTATAGCTCCTCAATTTAAGGATGATTTTAATTATTGAGTTTAGGTGATTCTTTTTTCATTTGTATTATAAGCTCAAAAAAGAATACTTTGTTTCATTTTGTAAATTTAAAAGTAGTTATGGCGGGATAGACTAACATTCTCTTATAAAATATAAAATATTATCTGCTTTGCTGATCTCTCCAATATGCCAGGCATTTAATTTCTGATAATATTATCTGCCTTTCATCATTTTAGTTTTATTATCATTTTGTCAATAATCAATTAAATTAATTATAAAGATAGATAAAAAGTCATTAATTACTTTTATCTCTAAATTGAAATATATGAATAGCTGCTATCAAAGATAAGGTAGACGCATGCCTCCGTCGATTCTCCAAATAGTTCCATTCACATATGGATTTTCAACGATTGATTGAGCTAACTTAGCGAACTCTGGTGACTCTCCAAATCTACCTGTTGGAACTTGAGAAAAGATGTGTTCCTTAGCTTTTTTAGGGATAGCTTCAGTCATTGGAGTAGCAAACACACCAGGTGCAATACCCATAACTCTGATGCTGAATTTACCGAGGTCTCTTGCAAGTGGAAGAATCATTCCATTGACTGCTCCTTTAGTGGCTCCATATACGGTCTGACCTTTTTGCCCTTATTCTCCTGCTAAACTACTAACAAGAATAATAACTCCTCTTTCTCCTTCAACGAGAGGTTGTTATGACATCATTTTAGCAGCAAATTTGGCAACATTGAAGCTACCTACAACATTAACTTTGAAACCATTCTCGAGGCTTTGATTGCTAGCAACTCCTTTAGATGTGATAATAGTTCCAATAACTCCAATACCAGTACAGTTAACAGCAACATCGACCTTTCCAAACGTTTTCTTTGTGTATTAGAAGACAGCTTTGACTTGATTCTCATCAGTGATATCAGTTTTGACAAAGTGTGCCTTGGTGAAATTAGCAACTTCATTTCCCTTTGTTTCATTTATATCAGCAATCACAACTTTAGCTCCGAGAGATGTAAACAACTTAACGGTTGCTTCTCCAAGTCCTGAGCTTCCTCCAGTGACGACTGCAACTGTATTTTGGTCGATTCTCATGATGTACAACAATTGATAAAATAACCTAATTATAAAGAAGATTTATGCCAAATTTATAACGTAATAAAAAACTTCAAGATAATTAAAGATCTTATATTTTCGAAAAATTAAGAAATTTAATAAAATGGATTTTGCAATAACTTTGTAACAGTAGGTGACTGGTATAGTAGATCAACACAAAACAACTAAAACATTATGCCCGTATTACTCTTTCTTGAACTCACACCAAGCCTTAGCATTCCTAATCGACCAAGGATAGAAATCCTCAGCCACTGCCACCCATAAATTATAGCCTGCAAATTTATCTCCGATTTTTTGTTTGAGCATATCTCTTCTCTCACAAACATTTTTATTACTCTTTGAATCATACACCCAAATGAAACACTTTTACTTTAATTCGTCATTTGAAACATTTTGGAGATTGTTGTTCTTAGCAAGTTTAAAAATCCTTAAACCTGCATAATCGAGTAATTTATGGCCAGTAAATCCACTGTAAGAACTACGTTCACTTGTGACTATGTAGCAAAAGTTGGGATAGACCTCAGCAAAGGTATCTGCAATTTTTTTGCAGTCTTAAGTCGTAGGTACTATTTTTGGTGCTGGAGAAGTCATCTTTCAATAATTAATAGTAATAAATGACTAATTATACCACATCAAAAATGGATTCCGAAAATAATAGAAATACGGTCGGTTAAGAATGGTTAGTTTTATAATTGAGTTTACTTTAATAGTATTTTATAAACTTAGTTCTTAATTGTTATTTTCTTATTTAACTACACGATTTTTGTTTGTGTTATTATATTTTGAACCTCATAGATTCAACGGTTCTATTTAAGATTCTGTAATAATAGTTTACCTTCTCAATTTCATTTTATCAATTGAGAATCGTGGCATAATGTTTATATCTAAGTGTTTAGATTTTTTTTATCTTCAATGGTTAGGCATGCTTACCATTCTTTTCTTTTGGAAGTCAGACATACTTAGTTGTCTTGATCACTAAGTGCCCAATCAATAAAATGAACATTTTTTCACTCTTACTTTTATTTTGAGTCCGTAATGATGTTTATTTCTTTTGAACTGCATATAATTCCGCCTATTAAACTTTTTTAATCCATAAAAAAACCATGTGTAACAGCATTTCTTGTTCTCCTCTCTTTTTTTTCAAATTTAGAGAGTGATCGAAAAATTAAGGACAACGATCTTTTTGGCTAATTGATAATTTGCACAGGATATTATTTTTATTTGATGAAAGCCATAATATTATTATGATAAAGAATAAAAGCCTTTAAAATTATACTTCATTATAATCAAGAACACCCTAAGTATCCAAGTTCAAATCCCTCATCCCCAAATCTACATAGATTCCTTTGAATAAAAATGTGACTCCAGAAAAAGCAATTACTTTTAGCTACAACAGCAACTATCCCTTTCGAAATTAAATAAAAAACGAGTTTAGACTCTATAAAACTGTTATTAACATCCCGATTTCTCAAGAACAACTGAAAAACGTGGTTTCAATATCGCATGCCAACATGATCAAAATCCAAAAGATAGCAAAAGGAAGCGGCAAAAATGCGCAGGGCAAACAAGTATAAATCTATTATTCAATTTACTATGAAGTAATTCCATACTCACTTAACGAGGTCGCAACTTCATTTAGAAAATATCAAGTCTTTTTGCCTAACTTGACAACACTTCTTATATACCAGCAACTCCTATCAGTTATGTAATACCTAATCAAAGAAAACATTAACTACTAGTTACAAATGGAAGATATTGGGATCACTGAGTCAGGAAATATCAAAGTTTATATTTCTCCTCTCTTACTCATCAACTCCAACAGTCAAGCAGCTAATATAAAAAAAGCTATAGATTCAATAGATACAGTAATACAATGGTGGAAAACTACCACATCAAAAGCTAAAAACAACTAAATTTAGGATGATAGCCAGTAATATTCAAACTTGCTCTTTGATGCCAAGTAACTTGAGTATTCACCAATCCACAAGATAAGGACTCACTCAGCCAGTTTTATCCAAAAGTAAACACAAGATGATGAACCTACAGAATTAAGTATTGAAGGTAACATTATGCATAAGTCGCAGGTTCAAGAAAATCGCAAAAATCATTTAAACTATGAGAGAATGAAGAAGTTGGATAGATAAATCAAGAATATTCGAGAGACTTTGAAATAAAGGGTTAAAATAAAAGAGCGAAAAGAAAGAGAAGATAATACACCTAAAACTTCAAAAGAAAAAGAAATTCAGAAAACCAAAACGCAGTTCATATAAAGACTCAAAAATGAAACAAAAATTGACTAGTCTAAAGTCCAATCGATACAACAAAACATCCATTGCATCAACATCTTTCACAATACAGTTCCAATAGACATAGAAAAAATTGCTAACATGCACAACAATAGTCAAGTTTTACAGACAAACAACAAAATCATAATCCAAAGAGGTAAAAAATAAGTGAGAGAAGTAGCGAAACCTAACATTGCTGTAACTTATCATAACTAAATACCTGATGATCTATACCACTAGGAAGAAGATAATCTTTCGATAGATACTTATGATATGGACATAGGATTGGATTTCTAAATTTCAGGCAATAGCAAAAATAAAATACCTTTTGCCAACAGATAGAGAGAAAAATCATAGTGCAATTATAAAGCGAATAAGGAATAAAGTAATAAAACTAAGGCTGGTAGCAATCAGGTTATGAATAAAAATGTTACAGCATCTGCAGGGCCAAAGCAGTTCAAAAATTTCGTTGTGAATTTCGTCAAACCTCAATTTATGGCGAAAAGATCCAATATTTATGAAGATCCAGGAGAGTAGTAAAGTTAAAATTCTAAATCCGTTTCAAAAAAATTCTCAGTAAACTACAAATAGTTGAATGAAGCTGGCAAAAGTGTTACCTCAGGTACATAAAAATCAGGTAGCTTAGTGAAGTAAACTCCTCATAAGTTACAAAACAAAATGATTACGGATACATAGCCACCCAAAAATAATTAGAACTCAAATACCAAATATATGAAAAAAGCCAGTATCATAAACACTGAAAATACTGAAATTATCCCTTAAGATAAATTGATGAGGCAACAGCGTAGTGAAACCATTATCGTTAGCAAAAAGTTATAAGACCTATAGATAGGCAAGAAGGTGATTGGAGCTCTTTAGAAGACCAAAAAAGCAATAGCCATTATGAACAGGTTGCGAATGAGTAGCAAAAAAGTAATTAGCTGAAAACTGACGTCAGATATTATTGTTTGATTGATGATTTCATATATTCCATCTTTATCTATTCAAAATACAAACATACTTTGTTATCAAAGACAATTACTCAATAACTTATTTATTCTTGAGGAGTGAAGCTTCTTTTTGGTTAATAATTCTGCAGATAGATTAATCAATAAAGTTATAATAATACTCATAAACATGTATGATTCCATCTAATTGACAGAAAATACCCCCACCCATCTACATTGTATCATCTAAACTATCTAGTTCAAACGCACTTCCCTGCAGTAGATTTGTCGAACAAACAATACTCACTCGAAGCAGACATAGTCACAGGATGGAAACCCAAAAATAAAATCATGGGACCAATCCCTCTTAATTGCGACTCTTCTCTCATCGATGAAATCATTGATTAGCTGACATCATTTGGATCCAAATACAAAGAAAGGGTAATTTATCTTGGTACCTAACAACTCATATAGGTCATCGTTATCTTAGTAGTTTCAAAATGCATCAATAACTACAAAGAAAGTATCAATTTAAACACGAGGGGTCTCTTGGTTCGAATTATCCACATATGAACGCATTTTTTAGAAAGTTTTATGCTAATTTCAAATCTAAGAATACGAGAATATTCAAAGGAATGAATCCAACCATAAAAGTTGGAAGTTAGCTCATATTTTAAAGTAATTTCGAAAGTGGCAATCTAGATGCAGTCATAAAAGTAGGCGAAGATGAGTATGACTTGTTTGTAAGGATTGATACCAATACTCGGGGACATTTGCAATGGTTCAATTTTACAGTCAAAAATTGTGGAAAAAAGAAGGTCAAATTCAATATCGTCAATTTCAAAAAAGCAAAAACTTTGTATCAAAGAGTATAAGTCTTAATATTCAGGGAATGAAGCCTTATGTCTATAGTTAGTATTTGAAACAGACGAAAGAGCTCAACTGGTTTCAAGGTGGCTAAAATGTAAAGTACAGTAAAAAGAAGTTCACTTATGACTTTATCAATGAACTATATGAACCTGAAGCTATCACTTTCAATTGCTTAGAGTTTAACTATACTTTTTAGGTAGATTGGTAAGAAGTACAGTTTGCGTATTCTCCTCCCTTCACTTATTCTGACATGACAGATATGATAGTAAAGTTGAAAAGATAAGCAAACGAGAGAATAGAAGAAGATTAAGAACGTATTTATTTTATTATAAAGCCTACATAAAAGAATAAATGCTATGCTAGTCTTTAGGAGGATTATAAATACCTTTACTAACTGTTACGAATTTCTAAGTCGATAACAAAAAGAAAAAGTGTATAGTTGTTTCAGGCAGAATCCATCCAGGGGAACCTTGTGGTAGTTTTATGGGCAAAGGATTGCTCTAATACATTTGTAGTGACACATAAGACGCAAAGTATCTCCGAAAAAATATTGTATTCAAAATAATACCAATGATCAACCCAGATGGTGTGACTGTAGGCAATTTTAGAACTTCTCTTTGTGGTCGCGATCTAAATCGTACTTTTAAGTTAAACAACGACTTTCTGATACCCTAAGTGCGAGCATTAAAAGATCTCGTTGTAAAATTAAAGTCATAATACAAAAATAGATTGATATTTTTTCTTGATCTCCACGGTCACTCTGTCAAAAAAAATGTATTCCTTTATGGTCCTGAGTATGAGATTTGGTAAACCAACTACTACAAAACAAGAATTTTCCCCAAAATATTATCAAATAACACGGAACTATTCAGATACTATAGTTGTCTTTTTAGGATATCAGAATTTAAAAGATCAACAGCGAGAGCAGTTATACTAAAAAATGTGCCACATTGCTACACAATTGAAGCTTCCACTGGATTCTACTACTGTCCTGTTGAGAAGAAGGATATCCCGTTTACTCCTTAAAAATGGGTGTTTATGGTATTGTATACGTTATATAGGGCAAAATGATAGGCCAGAGTATAAAAGATTATATCGATATGCTCAACGATGAGACAGTGTATAAGTAGTAACGTAAGCAGAAATTCATAACAATGAAAACAATGAAAAATAATCGAATTAGTATAAAAAAACATAGTTAGAAGTTTAGTTACAACAAATTTCAAACTAGGATTGTCTCTTCTTCTCAAAAAGCGAAAGTTACAGAATAATTCACTTAAAAGAGGATAGAACCCGAGAACAATATGTCCAAAAAAGCCAGAGATCTTATTTAGTCAATCAAGGAAGACTAAAAGAAGCATTTGCAAGATAAAAATAAAGATGGTCATTAGAGCGACTCATTTAGTTAAGGAGGTTCAGATAGCGAATCAGAGGGAGATGATATTCCTTAATAGGAGTTAAAATCCTTTGAGGATAATATTTTCGCTTTCATGCAAGAGTATAGATAGAAATTTTATAACGAAAAAGACCAAAAACAGTTCCTCCCATTCAAATAGACCAAAAAGAAACTTAAAGATGTTGAACCCAAAAAGATCAAAAAGTAAATAAAAATAGAAATGATTCCCAGTTTGAGAAAAAAGAATTAGCAAGTTGGAAAAGTGCGAGAAGCTTTAATCTTCACACGCATAAAAGACTAGTTCAAAGAAATACATCTACGACATTCATAAGAAGAGCCACATACTCGTATAACATTTAGCAATAAACTCGAAGGTATATCTCCCTAATCCTTCAAATACAAAAATAGAAAAGTAGGGATAGAGAGCTAAATACTTTAGAAGCGAGAGACTATAGGAAGTTTATTGTTTGGAATGAATAGATAATGAGTTACCATGCTTCTTTTAAATGATTATCTGATCTCTATGAGTTATAAAATACAGGAGTATTAGATATGGGATTATATTTATATCAAGATCCAGGAACAATTTCTTTCTGAGATTCACCAGGTTATATCTCTACTCTTTATTTTGTATTCTCCTGCCCTTATTTAGATTTAGATAGTTATTTGGTTTTTTATTTTTAATGAGTCATCTTTAGACCACTCGCTTTCGTTATGTAGAATTTATCCTCAAACATTTTATTTGCATCAAAAGGGTCAAAAATTTTCATCAACAGACCAACGGCAATTCCAGAGGTAATGCCTATACCAACTGTTATTCCGACATATTGAAGCATGTAGCTGATAACTTAGGAACTAGTTATGGCAGTATTGGCTGTATTTGCATCATTTCTGAGAGTTGGTAAAAAAATATTATACTTATAGTAACAGTATACGATAAGAGGAGCCACTCCCAACGTAGAAATCAAACTGATGATCGCAATCAAAATGCTACCCAAACTATCATATATTTTTCGTCTATTGATCCTCAGGTATATTTTTTGATAGAAAAAAGCAGAGAAAAGGCCAGAAAAACAACCACAAGCGATAGCCGCACCTATATTTGTACATATTTGGGCGATTGAACCAAATATTATTGCTCCACTCACTGTTCCAATAATGGACTATCTCACATGTATTTTTCCTCCAAGTAAAATTGAGCCCAAATAAGTACAAGTGACACTCGCACTCAAAGCAAAGAAAGTATTTATAGTTCCTTACTGCCATACAAGTGTCCTCGCTTGAGAAGTACTGCTACTTTTCTGTGAAAAGAGAATAGTAGTTGCACAGAATGACAAAAATAAGAAGAATGTACCTATTTGAGCAAACATCGATGAAAAGTTGCTATGAAGGAAGCCTTCAGAAAGAGGAGGCTTTTTGATGATAAGACTTGAAATCAGACCGAACATCCCCGCGAAAAGATACACACTTCCTATTTGATAGTCATCAAATATTCTGGTATCGGGTGAACTGTTTAGTCTACTAATAATCAGATAATGATTGAGGCCCCAGGCTAAGTTGTAGAAAATAGAAAAAAAGATTACTTGAATAAAGTTTATCTTTCCAAATAGGCCAAGTAAAGCAACCATCTGAGAGATAGCACTGAGCAGACTGAATTTCATGTTATAAAAGTCAATAATTATATTTTTCCCGCCCATACTCACATTAATTAGGTAAGATGTGTTAGCAGCTGTTATGGTTGTATCATTGAAGTTACTGATAAAAATATTATACCAAAACTTTTGGATAAAAGGAGAGATGATAAAAGTCAGAGAAGTGATGAAAAGTGCAAGAAAGATAGCAGACTATGCCATTTTTTTGAAGTGTATAAATAAAATTCCAAAACCGATCACTGTAAAAATGGCTGTCATGATAAACAAACTGCTGTATAATGCTGTCGATTAAAAACTTAGTGGAAAAGAGGTAGTTGTGATTACTTTGTACTCACTAGCCCATCCATAAATCCATAGAACCAGAAACATTCCGACCAAAATAATGATGCCAGTTACTCTATTAACTTTTTCTGAAGCTTACTCAGATGCGACTGTTATGGGTTACAATTCTTCCTCAGTCTCAGGTACCTATTACAAAACTATAAGTTTATCCGTGTTATTAAATGGCGCTTGGTTGAACATTTAAGGCTCGAATTTTTCTTCTTAATTTTTGTTCTAAGCTAGAATCTTCTAAGTGTTTAGAAAAATTCCCTACTTAAAATACTATTGTTTGAACTATTACTATTACACTGTTTTCTTTTTTGCTCCAGCCTCGGTTTAATTTTTCATTTCCAGATCTTGGAACATAGGTCGTTACCGAACTTATAGATCGTCGGATGCGTAAGGGTTAAATTTTTTTAAATTTTTATCGTTTTTTATTTCAGGTCGAGGTTCTGCCCCTAAAATATCCAAACTAAGCCCTTCTGATGACTGTTTCTTAGATGGTGCTTTATCATAAGTGTTTATGATTAGTTACATGTGCTATTATTATAAAGTCAAACAATCAATCATTACTGATCTCATCGAAATATTCTTGACAATCAAACAAAAACTGTATTTAAAGAGATTATTTCAAAAAATCGAAATTTATTTTATATTTTATGGTATAAATGCATCATCCAGATGCAATAAATACTATAACTAAGTCACTATTTTCGATCTAACCGATACCACTAGTTTTTAGGCTCTATCTCTCGACTTTTGGTGATTATTGTCCTACATTTTCTTTCTCTGCTGAAAATTTTACCTTCTTTTGATTAAACGTTATTGGCTGACTAAAAGTTTTCACTATATTAGAAAGTGATTTTCTAGGGTCGATGCAAATGAATAATAAATGAGTGTTCTAAATACAATATGAAGGCGTAAAGACCAAAATAAATAAGCGTAACAGATCAGTCACAAAGCCGTAGAATTAAAAGTCACT
>Ga0194117_10004507_pt1 | contig 13261 bp, 12 predicted proteins | sample TA2MahsurfametaG_FD_160579 | JGI IMG/M metagenome (GOLD analysis project Ga0194117, IMG submission 160579) | Freshwater microbial communities from Lake Tanganyika, Tanzania - TA2015009 Mahale N1 surface | ecosystem: Environmental > Aquatic > Freshwater > Lake | place: Tanzania: Lake Tanganyika...
GGGGCAATCATTATTTTTGATCTACTATAGTCCTTTCTTTAATAATAAAACCCGTAGATGATGCAGGTAAGCATAATAACTAGATAGGCGAAACCACTTAACATAGACGCATGACTGAAAGCTTGTTCATAAACTTAGGTAGAACGTTCAGCTGGATCGTAAAAACTGTAAGTCCATAGAACTAAGTAAAGAGACAATAGGATGGAATCACCTCTGGCTAAAAATGCAGCAGTATAGCCATTTGTAATTTACGGACATTCCATGGATTTCTTAGCAACTGCAAGAAGTTATTTAAAAGTTCTACGTTGATTAGCATTCTTAGAATAGTATTCATTGCCTGATTTCAAGCAAAAGCATGTGTAAGCAAGACCTAAGATGATAATAATTGAACAAATGACTCCATATTGATAAAATATTTTACTATCTCCACCTATATTGTTTAATAGTGTAAAATTGATATAGGCTGAGGCCAGTGCACCTAATGATGACATTAGCACCAAAAAAGCAGCGCATGTTCCTCGACTTTTATGATTGACGTAATCAGCAAGCAAGGGTACCACAGAGATAGCTATTGCACCTAAATTACTAACAAAGTACCTGTTGCATAAATGCATCTTAAAACCACATAGAACCAGAAGCTTGGAGAGTAAGGCATGGCAAACATACTTGCACTTACACATATGATGCCATACATGTTTATCTTTTTCCTGCCATAGCGGTCGCATAAATATCCAAAAACGGGTGCACAGGCCATTTTAACGACGATGTCGAAGAGTATAACAAAGGCGTTTTTGAAATTCTAGATTTGGTCTTTACGTTAAATGTTAAACTATTTCTGAAGAAGTAGGGGTTGTAAGGAATCAACACTAACAAAGACAAAAGAGAGCATAAAGTAATGTATGAGGCATCCAATGTAGTTCTGCGTTGAGATGTTCTAATTAAGTGTGATTTTTTTGAAACAGGTCTGCATAGACAAAGAAACTTTAACCGGAAATATAATTTAACCGGAAATATAATATAATCAACAAAAATGATAATATATGATACAAATCTCAAATTCATAAGCAAACAACGCTCACCACCTCCACAAAGATCCAATAAAGTCTTAGTTAAATAATTAAATTAAATAATCAAACGAATTGTTGTAGAAAAACTGGCTTCCATACGATTTGCTTCTTCAGGAAAGAATTTATAGACTACTATTTCATGAATGGAGTTTTTTCAAGCATCTAGAAAAATTGATATTTTACTGATGTCTACCATTCATACAGCATCTGTGCCAAATTTCTTCTTTCACCTTTAGATTGTCTTGTTACTACAAAGAGGGTATTGTTGTTGAGGTACTCTTAGACCATTATTATCAAAGTTATTTACTTAGAGGGCAAGTCCATGTGATTAGCTTCTTCTTATTCATTAACCATCTAACTAGGTGCCTTCACTGTGTTTTTGAGAATATTATAAGTTTTTTTGAGGTAGTTAGTGGTGAAGAATTTTAATACTCTTTTTTCGTTCTCGTTGCTTGAAAATATTCCTGATAGATCTTTTTCTATAATTGAAAAGATTGAATGATTTTTAATTTTGGAGATGGTTTGCTCAAAGAAAGGTATAAATCTTTGGTATTACTGTAGAAGCACTTAGTAAGTACTCTTAAACAAATCTAAAAGTATTTTTTAATGAAACAATTTACCGTAAATAGGTTAGTATTTGATGTCAGGCATAGCCAAACGGTCCAAATTGTGAAGTTCCTATAGAATCGATAAACTATATCGATAAATAAGTAAGATGAGACAATTGCATAGTGCAGAGAGTTCTAAGTAGCAATTCTAAGCCAACTCTGACAACTTTTGGTTTAAAACCATAAGAAAAGATATCTCGTTATGTTTTTCAAGATAAAAATCATAAAATTGATTGACCAACTGCATATTTTTTGTGATAAACAAATACTAAGTGTAAAACTATTAGGCTTTATTATAGACTCCTATGTGCTTCTGCAACTATCCTTCTGCCATCAGATTCAACTGTCTCGCCAGTTTTGGCAATTGAAGGTATGACTATAAATTGAAGCAAATTTTAAAGTATTATTTGATTGAGTTAGAGACAAAATAACCATTACTTAAAGGTTGTTCATTTTATATTGGACTCTGCTCTAAATACTCAATGAATAGACCCTACCAATTTATTCTTTCCGATTACTATACTCTCAACATTTTTCTAATAGTTTACTTGACCTTGTTAGATACTCGAGGGTATTTTGGAAAAGCAATTTCTGATCTTATTTTCTGTTTCAACTCATATAGATTTTTACATCCGACCCAAGGATTTCGACCATACAGCATTTCAAAAAGTATAGCGCCTAAGGACCAAATATCAGTTTTTTAAGTGTAACCTTGGCGGTCAAATATTTGAGGTGACATGTAGAGCGGAGTTCCCACGATCGATTACAACATCTGTTCATGATGTTAAGTCACTTTTGAAAAACCCAAGTCTCCTATTTTGATTGAATAGTTATGAAGCATCAAATTGGCAGGTTTGAGATCTCTGTGTACTATTTTGTTTTAGTGTAAGTGCTTGAAACCTTTCAGTATTTCCTACATAAATCAAACAATACTTTAAAAAAAGTGAGAGCTTAGTGTTAGGTTAAATATTGCTTATTTTCGATGTACTTGGCCAAACTAGTTCCATTACAATATTCACATACAATATAGATGTTATTCGTAGATCTAAGTTAGAGAGAGGATACTTCTTTGCTTGATAAAATTCAATCACATAGTCGTTTTTTATGAGCTGCATGTTCACAATCTCATCTTTTATTTTTTTTAGCAAAGACTACGCGTTTACTTATTGACTCAACTTTTAGAGATTTACTATTTTGAAAGCACAGGGTGCCTTACGAGTGTCATCAAAACCCAGATAGACTTGACCGAATGCGCCTTTTCCAAGGATAGACTCTCGACTGTAACAAAGTCCATCTGCGATTTACTTTATCTTTAACTCTTTCATTGTTAAATAATAATTATACACTATATATTTTAAAGATGACATCAGAAAACTAACAAAATACGGTCAGATAATCCTAACTTAAAGAACTAACTTTCAACTATTTTTATGAGTATACTGAATAAAAGAATTGAGTAAGATTAAAATTGTTAAGAAAATCATTTTGCCTCAAAAAATTTATTAACATTCATCAAATTGCCTCTTCCTTTTATATTTATTCGATCTTTGGTTTCATCTTTCTGAATAACTATATCCGAGATGAGATAGTTTTATGTCTAATACCTCGTCTCAATATTTATATACGCTTCTTATATCTATGCATCATATTCCATCAAACTTGTAATTACATCTTTCTTGATTTATTTAAGAACACGGTTGATGTAAAGTGCCAAAAGGTTAACCGATGATTCTCGAGTCTTTCTGATAAGCTAGTAAACTTCTTCTTAGAAAACAATCTCATCAACTTTTAGAGATGGATTTGTTTAATTCTAATTGTGAATGAACTCTTCTTCGTGTTTGAAAATAGAGTCCGTTTTAAACTTGAACTATACAATCAAATCCATGAGCTGATTCAACTTATTCTTTTTCCCATATTAGACCTGATCTGGAATCAGCTTATCACTACTCCTTTTCAAATCATTATCATTTAAATCATTGTTCTGTTTCTCACCCTCAAAAGCAACTGCACTGATTGTTCTAAGGCCACGCTCGACCATTTGACGTTCTCTCACCGATTTAAGTTCCTGTCCAGATTATCTTTACAGAGAATGGAATTTAGTTTTATGTGCATTCGAATAAATAACATCTATTCTTGAATGAGAGCCACTGTGAGGTTTAGACTGTCCTGCGTAGATCTGTGTTGTAGTGGGGTTGATGTTTGCATTGTTGTTGGATATGAGTTTTCGGAATCTGTTGTTATTGTTTCTGCCTACTTGCATTCACATTTCAAATTATAGATCGGCTAAATAAACTAAACTTCAAGATAAGATCAAGGTTTAATGATAATTCAACAATTAATAGCTAAAATATAAAAATAAAGTCACGCAAATACAGTTTTTGTTACTCTTAATTATTCATATCGTTTCATGGGAAGAGAGGGAGTTTTCACAGACTAATTCATTTTAATGGATGAGGAAAAGAAATTTAGCAACTTTTCCATCTGTTTAATCTTACCAGATTTTGATATTTTCTACATCGTATGCATATGTGGATGTTCATTTTGGCACTTCTGGCAAAGATCGAAATCTTAACATACAGTGCAATGAAATCTCGGCCCAAAGATTGGAAAGGAATTGCATTCATCACATATATAGTTTTAATGTACTACTATAGCAGAACTCAACTCTTCCATCACTTGCTACCTACTATACACGCTTGATTTAGTCGAAGTACGAGTAAAACGAATTTACGTACTTTCATTGCATCTCTTTATGTTCATGTTTGAAAATTTATCACTTTTGGTGGTTGGTCTTTAACTTTTACGCTAAATGAGTCGATACGTAAAATTTTTGTTGGTAGATCTTTTAGGGGCCACTGACTCTTTATGACTATAAGAATAAACACTATTGACTTAAGTTCTGGTTGTTTTTTATTTCTAGAATTAATTGTATGGTTTCCTTCCAAGTTTATAGTTGAGAATATACTTGAAAAATTTAACCATGTTATTATCCTCTTTCAAAAAACCTTTGCCCTTACAAAACTCGCAAATAGAATCTGAGTAATCAAAATTATGATTGCATATGAATATTTATCCTTCTTTATTATCTGTTTCGCTCTGAGAATGATGATTGATCTTTTTTTTTAGCTCATCGTATCCGTAATTATATGGCGAGGTGCGTTTAGTTTCAGTGAGTTAGTGGGGAATTATTTCTTTGAGCCAACTAATATCTGAAGAAGTGTGTGGCTAGTAAATGTTTTTATACATAAAATGATAATATTATTAATCAGTTGATTGAAATGATCAAAAAAAAAATAATATAGATCACACCTTTATTTAATTTTAAGCATAAAAAAATATTTTCAAATTCAAATCTACTCACCATCGCAGGCAAAATAATCAACTCCAATATCCATTTTAAATCTGATGCAAAATACACTCCATTATTTACTTCGTATAATTTACGACAATTTATTTTCTAGTTGCAAACTTTATAAATAATCATGATCTCTAAACGAAAAAGAATCCCCATTCTTTGGGATGGTTTTTCATAAATTTTATAACAGTGCTCAATGTGTCCTTGTTACCCAAAGGTTCAGTAGAGAGCAGTTCATTGAAATTTCTATCAACTAGACTGTATTTTTAGAGCATGTTCACGAAAATACCCTATTCAGATAAGCTCACTTTTTCTTATTGCATATGGGATGTTTTGCGATAGATAAAAATTTATACTTATCCGACAATCCCTTTCAGCAGCAGATATTTTAAAGTTTCCTCTTCTTTCAACGCGAGTTTGTATTTGGAATACTAATTGATAACTTCCAAAAAGTTTTTGCCTGGAAAAATCTTGTTGTTAAATTTCTAAATCAGCGATCTCTGCGGCAAATCCTTGAGGTAGAAGAGATTGTAAGAGTGAGGATTGTTTATGGGATATATATCAACTGCCAACTTGTTTCTAAGCAGGAAGTAAGCAGTATGAAACAACTATTGAGGCTCGATTTATCGATTAGTTTGTAGCAATTTATTAATTGATAGATTTGTATGACTGAAACCCTTCTCATATAAATTGCGCACTCGGTCAGAGTAGAGTGCTGAAGTAAGTTCTGCCAATTTGGGAGGCAGAATCACCAGAGATTTATGTTTGATCTCCTCACAAAATTAAGGAGGAGGTATACCCACAACTACTTCTTTACCAATCGTACCACTCCAACTCATCGAATTGTTATATTCCTTCATTTCGAATGTTTCACCCTTGACCCAAGTTTAATAGTATTGTTTGAGAAAGTTGAATAGTGGGAGTTGGTCTCGCATATTTTTTGCCATTGACTATATCTCGCGAGCTAGTAGCTTCATCCTGATTTCTTCGAGTGTCATTGCATTTTATTTGATATTTGAACTCAAAAGATCTTTGATCCTTCGTTTTAGTCTTTGTTTTTATTCCATTATTCTGATGATTTCCTTGGTCAAAAACTGCTCATGCTGCTCTTTGCGCTAGAGCAATCCCAACAAAAATGACAGGCGATGCTTTGTTCCTTCGAGCTAGTTAAAAGATTCTTGTCTCCAAATCAAACTCAATGATATAACCTGAGATTTTCCAATCTAGGGTAAATCCATTATACTGGCACTATCACTAAAAGATTCACACTCAACTACTGCCGATGCTATTCTATTAGAGAAAAACGCAGATCGAGTCACAAGTACACAGTCATCATCAATACCCATCACTACTTGCGAACATTTTTAATTTGCCATGAACATCTAAACCACTGCCTTTTAGGGAAGTGCACCATTGGAAGTCGAAATAAGTGAATTTTTCCTGTAGATAGCAACTGTATGAATGCAAAGGTACAGTAGTCAAATGTATTGGTGATGCTTTAGAGTACATCATTGAGCGCCAGTTTTTAAAAACTTTAATTTTCGATTGATATTTTCTAGTAGGGGTACTTAAAAAGTACAAACTTACCATAGTTGATCGTGTGGATGATCAGGATTAGCATTGAGTATTAAGCTAAAGTAATATAATTATCACGCAAAAATATTATGAATCAGTCAGTATAGATTGGGAGGCTAGTAGTCTTTACAATACTATTTCAGATTTTCCACCGATAAGATGGGCTTAAAGTGAGCTTTGCTATATTTGACCACTATTGTCTCAAGTGAAACACTGATGTAGTCACGGATATCTTGTTCAAAATTGAATGCTTGCACATTATTGACTTTCTTTTTGAACTCGAAGTCATAACAGTTCACACGTATAGAGTTCATGTGGAATCTTTTGGCAATGTACATATTGACTTCGAATGTTCTGTAGAGCTAAGCCAAAGTCTAAAACCTAAATATCATCGAGTTCAAAGCAATGGGAGAATCTATCATCAGTGTCAGATTTCCAACATTTTCCATTTCAATCCCATCTACATAAAAAATGGAGTACTTATTAAATGATAAGAATTCTATGAAGCTACATAGCGAGGGTACTTTTAGTAGAGTGAAGATGCAGGAACACATTTACCTGCTATGTTACGATTAAATTTATGAGTGAGACCCAGCATGAGAGGATCTCCCGGTATTTCAGAAATGTTATCACAGCCAATGAAGTGGAGATATTGAGTCCCATGATCAACCAAGAATTATCTGATCTGTTCATGGAGGGCGATGTAGACTGCTCTGGCTGTACCCATCGGATAGCACAGAGTTTTATGTTAATAGGAGAGACAAAGTTTACCATTGTGAGTAATCAATGGTATCTAACTTTCATCCAAAATGATCTTTATTGATTGTTATTACAGTCCAAAAAGTTTATTTCTACAAAATAGCTATTGCACGGCAACGTAGTTGTTATTACAACAAATTATGATGACTGGTATTCTTTTTGCAGCTTTATCAGGCTTTTTCTATACTTAATTTACCAAAGATCTGAATCTGTTCATCAGAAGTTATAAAGTAGTAGGACTACCTACCATAGGCAACTATGCCAAGCCTTTGGAAGTCTGTTTAGAGTATTCAGAATGGCCCGCCACCATAATGATCAATCCAACTCTGCCATCTCTTAACAATCGTTGTCCAAGTTGTGTTATATTGATTAGATTATGTATTTCTAGTTCCGCTACATCGATTGTAGGTGCAATTTTAAATTTATTACATCCAAACATCTGATAAGGGTTCATTTTGTATGTCTGTTTGATGAGAAAATAGTGATAGAGAGAGTCGATGAGTTCAAGGTTGATGTCTGCCTGGTTAGCTATGAAATTTTAGCGCATTTGTATGGGCAGCTGCTTCATAGCTTAAAAATAGTGACTCTGCTGATATGCTAAGAATCTCGCTATTATCGGTGAATATGTTCGTGATATCTTGTTAACTATGTTATTTTAAAGCTACAATCACAGTAATCCAATGCTGCCCTTTCAATTTTGCTAAAAGATGCCTGCTTTTCAAAATTAAACCTGCCTCTAAGCAGTGGCAGATCATCTTTGAACTCAACACAAGCACTTTAGCTCAATCTGACTGTTGATCCTTTCAACTCGTTTTTGCATTGATAGTTACAAAAATCGATTTCATTTCCCATTCCTTGCTACTTATAATAAATACGAAAATCCAGTCACTCTAAAAAACAAATCAACAATCATGCTTTCTTTTCATTATCAAAAAACTATTGCTCGACTGGTTTTACTATTTTTTATGTATTATGAATTTAGGGATTCAACAGAATATGCAGATACTATTTGAATTGCCACCACAACTTATCGCTCACCTTTTTTATCTATCCTTCGTAGCGCTCATCTTATAGCTTACGGGCTACTACTTGTATCTTATCATTATGTGATAATTTGGGACCTGTGTACTTCTATGGTAAAATCACCACTCCATCTGCAGTTTGTATCTCGCCTTCCTTAATTTCAGTCTGATAAATTGTCATGAACCTTAGTATTAAATTAGCATCTGGCTTGTAGTCCTTGGGATTAGCACAGTATTTGACTTCGGATAGTCGGATCATACCGCCAATAACTAATATAATCAGCAAAAATAATAGTTGACTTTATAACAATCACATCTCCCCACATTCTCTGATCACAACTGGATATTTCGGCCTAAATTCACTACCCACTTCTAACCCAGCTACTATTTTGATTACTTTAAGTGAACTCTCATCAATGGCTTTGCCGAAGACTGTGTTTTTGCCATCCAACTCAGGACAAGCACCTGCTGTGATCCGAAAAATATTGCCATTTCCAGCCTTCATCCCTAAATTCACCATTGATAGCAGACCGGCTTCCTTGTGATCAAGTATATAATTTTAGTCCTAAAAAAGTACATCTTCTCCCCAGATCGAAAACTTTGGTTTGCTATTGATCCCGTTTGTAACGAAGTCACCTCCCTCGATAAATTTCTATTGAATTATACGATGCAAACAAGTATCTTTGTAACCAGTTGGTATTTCTTTATGTAAATACTCACCTGAACAAAACTGCCTGAAATTTTATGCTGCTTTGGGACAGATGTCTGCAAATAGTTAGAATGTGACTCTGCCTATCTTCTGTTTATTGGCGTGTAGATCAAAAAAGACGACTGGGTTGTCCTTGGATCTTATCACTCCTGCCATACACAACTTCTATTATAAAACAAAATACAAGCACTAATTCATTAGCTGGGTAGTAATCTGTGTTTGATACTGCAGATGGAAATTAAGTACCATTTTTCACATAAATAATCAATCATCTTACTCCTACCAACGTTGCTACTTCATTTTTTGGATCAATTGGAATTCATTGTAGTGTTGCGCCCTTTTTTTCTTGAACTCTTATTTCTTTTTGCGTTTCTATTACTACTCCTCATCTTCCATTTATGACTTATGGCCACTATGGATTTGTTATAGCTCTTCTTTCAGCTTCGCATTCAACTATTGGATATTGACTTTCTTATGATTGTTTGTCTGACTGTTGATTTTGGCCTTATGGAGAGATTCTTCCAGCGCAATTTCTTCCTGACTTTTGGCTTATGGCTGCATCTCATCTTCATCACTCTATGTTATTTGAAATTTACTTCTTCGTTTTTGCGGTAGGGAGTCTTAGGCTAATCGATTTTTTCAAAAGTTCCCCTAAATTTTTCAGTTTCTTTGAGTTTCTCTTCATCCCAGCGGACGTGTTTTGTATTATGACTGTGTTCCTCTTACATCTATTCTTTGAAGTCAATCAAAATACAAATTAATCAATTTACTAGAATGCTGAACTCGACATAAAAAAACACCATTTTATTTGAAATATCATATAAAGTAAAAATCAAAGATAAGAGTCGTTATTGGGAAGTCCAGAGTCATCACTATGTGATTTATGGTATAGTTCAGGATGTTTCAGTTTAATATGCTGTTGGAGTGATCCTTCAGACCCATAGAATCTCTCGCAATATGGGACTTCACATTTATATTTCTTTTCTATCTCCTCAGCAGTGCGTCGGGATCTCTTGGCTTTGTTTTAATCAGAAACAAAATCTTTTTTATTCATGTCCTTCTCCTTGCCATCTTTCATTTTATCCTGAATAGAGTATGTGGTACCTCTAAAGCTTTGATTCGTTTGGTAAGTTTGTCCATGATGTCAAATTGGCTGGCTTTTTCAAGTGCTAAGTGATGTGACACAGTGTAGATCTTTTTGAACTACTGGTAAAATCTGAGCTGACTGGGATTGATGCAACCCAGATTATTTTGTAAATCTGCATGAGGAACAGACTCTTCTTCTGGATGTCTGGGCGAAGGGACTGTTTTGTGTTGCTGTTGATAATGATGAGGAGAGGGCAATTATTGTATGAACAGATGCTCAGAAAAAAGTGAGTTATCCTAGTAATGACCATTCTTGTTAAGTTACATGTCTTCAATTAATATTTAAAATATAGATCAACTATACTATCTCACACAATATCAATCCTCATCTTATAAAAGCAAAGTTATTCACTATCACTATCCCTTCAATACTTACTTTACACTCTAGTTGCCGTAACGGATCTTGCCACCGCTTACTTCATGATCCACGAAGTAACATTGCAAAACTGAAGAGGCCGAACCACCTATCATTGAGAGGTAAATTGCAGATACCACAAATGCAATGAGAGCAGAGACTAAAGTAACAATAAAAGCATCATTTATGCGTTCTTGATAAAACGGTATATAAAGAATGGAAAAATATGCACCAACTGCTACACCAATAGTAATACCTAAAACTCCTAAAACTGTAAAGAAAATGCTGAGCCCGTCAGTTAAACTAACTTTGATTGCATTGTTGGCTATGATGTCAAATGCCTTAAAGGTACTCGTACAGTATCCTTGTGCAGAAATAGCAATTTGTACATAGGTGCCTTCACTCAAAAATCTCATGAACCTACATAACCTATAGATTACAATTTGAAGATACAGAAGATAGCATTCAAGAATTTAAGACAGCAAGAAACTAGTCTACTATCATCATCCTTCACATCGAAAGAGAAAACACTTGCCACTATTTTAATGATAAAGAAAAGGGCATTTATGAGAGAAGTTAAAGCAACACTACCAGAGTGGAAACGACTCAATCTGTAGAGAGAATCACAGCAGGCAGAACCACAGTTGAAATACCATATTGAAACAGCAGAAGACAGCATGAAATGATTGCACCCGTTGAAGAAGAAGATCATCCATAGGCAAGCTGCGATGTATACAGTCAGAAGCACGATTTGAGTGGTAGGTAGGCTGAAAATTGCAAAAGCAGAATGATCAGGTAGAGTTAAATCTCCCAATGAGTATATGAAACTAGCTCCAGCTACCATAGCCACAAATGTAGCAAATACCAGTAAGGCCTGAGTTATTGGTAAGATAACCAAACAACAGTTTTAAAATAGGAAGATGGATCCTAATTAGACAGCCTTTGCCCCCATCGAAATTCTACTTCTTAGGCAGATAACAATAAGTAAAACAAGCACAGCTCCTCCAATTAGACAGCTTCCAACTATTATAAGAGTGTTATAAGAAATAGTGGAAAGAGAACTAGCGATGAAATCAAGAACTGTAACTCCTTTTGCTTATAAAATGAAAAATACTCCAATAGTTATCATTCCTCCAATAAATAAGATTATGGCTAACCAAATAATAGGACCTGCGCAACATCTTACGAACAGGAAGAAGATAATAGACAATACGATAGCTGCCCCTGCTGCTGCAACTAGCACGGCCCAACCAGTCTGCAGATCGTAGATCCAAGTACCAATAGAGTCCAAGTTGAAGCTGAATATCGATTGAATATTCACCTGCCCAAACACAATATCAGGTATACAGTAAAAAGCAATAGGAAAAGAAGAATATAAAGGAGTAAAACTACCAGTAGCACAAACATTCCCATCGGAAAGACAACTTGTCGCTACAGTCGAAGTTGGGCAAGAACTCACACAAACTGCATCCGTGAACTGTGAAATACCAGGAAATTGTGAACTGCCAAAATGTGGCAGGTACCCATCTAAATGAATCTATATTTACAATAAAAGCCCGACTGTTAGTTACATCTCAATCCGTCATAGTTATAGACTGAGATCACTGCATAGCCACTCCCCTTGACACATCCATAGATCAGTAGTCCGATAAAGGCTCCTATAAAGAGGAACATAAGTATTGCACATATAATATCAGTACATGATCTTTGGCTATTTTCTACAACCACTTGAGAAGTTGGCTGTGCAAGTAAAGGTTCTGCGAATTTACCATTTTTTCTTTCACTCATTTCGTAACTGAAAGGAGGAGGATAGGCACTGTAGGGTGGCTTGTATGGAGAGTATTGGGATTGATAGGGGTATTGATAATTCATAATAATATTATGTTAGATTTTATTACCTAATTCTGATAAGTTTTGCAAAATTTTATTCTTGTTATCCAAACAGAATACGTTTCTATGAATGAGAAAATAATTGTTGAATAAATAATTGGGTAATAACTGAAAAAAAATTAATAATTATGAGGTTAATAACTCAGACAATCAAGCTAAGTTAGGTCCAGCTCAACTTCAATTTATCAACTCTCAAAGGCTAAATCAGCTAATAGACAGTTTTGGCTCTCACTAAATTAACTCGCCTTTAAAGAATTGCAAGTCTATGTTGATTGTTTTGTAATATATATTTGTAGAAGTATTCGTTTAGATTCTTTATCGCTTCAAGTGAGTTGCTTCTATTATGGCGAGCTACCAAATTGTCAATAACTCTTTTTAGAACAATGCCTTTAAATTTTTTGCTCAAAATGGGCTTCTATTTTATTTTGCGAACGTCCACTTCGAAATGAACTTGCTTAGGTTATTTAGGTGTTAGTGATTACTGTTTATTTCTATCTTAAGTTTAGATTGCTATCATTGAATTATAACAAGCCCTGTTAGATCTCAGTATCAAATAAACAAGAAACTTTTCTCAACTAAAGAGTTTTGTTAAAAATGCAGTAATTAACTTTAGAGCTCAAATACATCATTCATCATCCGAGTCTCATAATTATATGTTCTCCACTGTCAGTTGACACTATTCCGCTGATTTCTCCTACATTCAATTTAAAAGCAGCATCTTCAAAAGCTTTCTGCATATCGCCTCTTTCGAAAAAGCCGAGATCTCCTCCCTTTT
>Ga0194117_10004508_pt1 | contig 13260 bp, 6 predicted proteins | sample TA2MahsurfametaG_FD_160579 | JGI IMG/M metagenome (GOLD analysis project Ga0194117, IMG submission 160579) | Freshwater microbial communities from Lake Tanganyika, Tanzania - TA2015009 Mahale N1 surface | ecosystem: Environmental > Aquatic > Freshwater > Lake | place: Tanzania: Lake Tanganyika...
TTTCTGGTGCTGTTGTCGATCAAGTGAAAACTAAATTACCAACAGATTTACAGAAAGCAGTGAATGTTGCCCAAACCGCAAAGAATGTTGGCTAATCCGCAGTGAAGGTTTATGATGCTGTTCAAAATATTAATGAATTAGTCAATGGTGGTGATAAATCAGCACTTATAGAGATCAAACCTCCGATTGATCAGAATGTTTAAGAAATTAGAAAACTGGCCCTCAAGGAAGACTAAATTAAATAAAGTGATATTAATGTACAGTTGAATCCGGCTAGTGGAATTGCACTAAATCCATAGGGCAGGCTGTAGAACTTGCCCATCAATAATCCGATTAAAATATAGCCCAATATTGGAAATCAGAATGGTCTTGATTCTTAGTTACAGGGTGGGCTATCTCAGACTCCGCAAATACCATCAATTAAGCCTTAGAAAGGAATTCTTTAATCTAACTTGTCAAATCTATAGGATAAAATTAAAAAATAGCCTTCTGCATTGATGCCTCAACTGATAAATCCAGAGCTTTCCAACAATATTCAGAAATCTAATATTGCTTCATTTATAGGTAATGTATAATTAACAAAGGTTACGAGGATATGATAAATAACTAGGGACATGGAGCATTAAAGGGTATTGAGATTAAAGTGAGTAAAATTAAGGTTTACTGATAGTTGATGACATGATGCTTTCATAATACAAATTATTGAGGTTGAAATGAGATTATATATTTTATCTTGCTGGAAAACAGCTTTATTCTCAAGTTTAGGTAGTATTCCAAAATTATAAGAGAGAAAGATAAAGAACATTTTAAAATAACTTTCTTAACATATTTTACCTGACTTAATATATATTAGCTTAAAGTTGAACATTAATTTTGATCTGTCATTAGCACTTTTTATTTTAGACTTTAAAACAGGTATTGCGTAATTGTTATAAATCTTAAATGCAAAGACTTCAGAACTTGGCAGCTAACCTCACCAAAAACAACATCAGTGCCAACTCAGATGATGATGTCGTCATTTGTGCAGCTGTTAGAACTCCAATCACCAAAGGAAAAAGAGGAGGACTCAAAAATACTGCTCCCTAAGTATTACTCTCAGTCGTCCTCAAAGAAGTCACTACTAGAGTTAACCTCAAGCCAGAAATAGTAGAGGACATCGCTGTTGGCAATAACTCTCAACCTGGAGCTGGTGAAGTGACAAGCAGAATGGCAAGCTTGCTGGCAGGATTCCCCGTGACTACTACCATCATGGCTGTCAATAGGCTATGCTCATCAGGACTTGAGGCCTGTGCAATTATTGCTTCCAAAATTAGATCTGGAATCATTGATATTGGAATTGGTGCTGGAGTTTAATCCATGTCCATCAACGAAATGAATGAAGCAGTCAAGATTGATGCCATTTCAGAAAATGTTTTTGAACATGAGAAGGCTAGAGTGTGTTTGACACCTATGGGAGAAACTTCTGATAATGTTGCTAAGAATTTCAATGTATCCAGACTTAAACAAGACCAGTTTGCTGTTGAATCTCACAAAAGAGCTTATCATGCTCAAACTAACGGTCTCTTCGATAGTATATATTTTTTTATAAAGGTGAAATTGTGCCAGTTCATACAAAAGTTCTTGATAAAGACGGCAAAGAAACCGCCATCACTGTTACTAAAGATGATGGAATCAGAAAAGATGTGAATGTTGAAGCTTTGGGCAAACTTAAGCCTGCCTTCTCCAAGGAAGGAACTACCACTGCAGGAAACAGCTCACAAGTATCTGATGGAGCAGCTGCAGTCCTCTTTGCCAGAAGATCCGTTGCTAAAAAACTTGGACTTCCAATTCTCGGAAAGTTCATTTCATATGCTGTTAAGGGATGTGAGCCAACATTGATGGGTATTGGACCTATCTATGCTATTCCTGCTTTGATGGAAAAAACTAACAAAAAAATTAGTGATATTGACATTTGGGAGCTCAATGAGGCCTTCGCTAGTCAAGCTATTTACTGTGTTGATACTTTGGGTATTGATTACAAGAAAGTAAATCCTAAGGGAGGAGCAATTGCTTTTGGACATCCTCTTGGTTGCACAGGTAAATGTATTTTTATGAAGGTGCCAGACAAATCACAACTATTCTTCCTGAATTGAAGAGAACTAATGGAAAGTATGGAGTTATTTCGATGTGCATTGGAACTGGTATGGGTGCTGCTGCTTTGATCCAAAGATAATGATTGTTGGATAAAAATAATTAGAAAAATAGTACTTTTCAAAAAAATATAATAAAAATAGATATTTATTTGATTAATCGAAATAAGTAGATGAATGATCAATAAGCTATTGAGTTGAGTATTTAAGGAAATAATATAAATGTAACTGCTAGATAAAGTTGCAATACAACTAAATACTTATTTAGTTTTATTTCTAAAGACTAGATAATTCCACTTGATGATAATTTTGGTTATATTAGAATTTATTGAAGGAAATATATTATAAACTACTAATCTACATTTGTTTCAGACATACAGCAACCCCATATAAACTCGCATAAGAAGTATTTTTAACATTGTTGTATTTGATAAGGGAATGGCTCTTGAAAAAAGTGGATCTTTGATTGTAGACTTTATTTTAAGCTAACTAATCATTTGACATGATTAGTATATTAAAAAAATAGTTTAAAATAAACTCCTTCATAAGTTTTTAGACAAAATATGAATTCTTCAAAACTGGCTACGGACTCGCTCTTACCTTCTATCCTTTAATTTTAAGATAAACTATTGCAAGCTAAACATATCATCTGCAACCCAATAGAGTAAAGTAACTGTACAAATAGACTCTTTGATTAAGATGGTAAAATTCTTCTAATTAAACCTTGGCTTTTAATAATAACAAATAAATCTCATACAACCCAATAGTTGATTTATATTGATAAAAGAAAAGATTTTAGCTCTTGATAATGCTCCTTTTGCTAATTTTTGTTTTATAATCTTTAAATCAAAATCGTTATAAATTAAATTAGGAATGCTTAAAACCCGTAACGCAATAAGTTCCGTCAAACTATCCAAAAGACCAATGCGACCTATCTCAGCTGCTACTACAGCATCCAGAAATCCCAAATTATCCCTTCAAATTCACCAAATAATATCCTCTCTTTAACAAAATGTCAAAGATTTAAAGACCCATTACAACTGCAAAGATGAATCAAGAAGAACAACAATTAGCTATTAAAAAAACAAAACGGGATTTCGAGTTGGGAAAGTGCTTCATCGAAACAGGAGTCAGAGTAACTTTAAACAACCAGAAGCAGATAAGATAGAGGATAGAAGTATTATGGATATCTTCTAAATTAAATCATGTTTTTTTAAGATTAATGGACGAGAAACGAATAATATTGTTGAACTTTATTAGTTCTACAAAAAAAATATGGAGAAGAGAGAGAAAAGTACAAGGATATTGGCTTCTATCGATATGTCCAATCCCAATATGGGGATTTCACTTGAAGTGTACATAGTTTGATATTTAGAGGTAAAGAATCCATGTTGAAACATGAGCACTTGAAAGAATAACATAAAAAGGTAGAAAAGTAATCACCCAAAATCGATAAACTTGAATCGTCAAGTAAGTTTAGTGTCTCAGGGAAGATGAATAGTTCGGCTTTACAAAAAGGGCCAAAGAAACTTTAAAAGCCAAGCCACCTAGCAAGTTAATTGATGAGTAAAAACCTATACAATTTCAATAACATTGCTAATTTGATGTCTAATAAGAAGTACAAGCTTACCAAAGACAAGGAATAAAGTTTTAGAATTGCCAGCCAACAGAGATAAAAGATATCATCAACCAAACTCCATCTTTCAAAATAAAATAATATCAATCTTATAAACTCAATGCAGCAGAAAACAGAAAACTAAATGATGCTGTAAATCAAATAGATGAAGGAGGCTATGATTAGTAAGAATTCAAGTAAATTGCCTCCTCTTTCTACCTAAAATAAAAAATAGATAGAAGAGTAGGTTTCTTTTAAAAATAAAAATCAAGCATAAAAACAACAATCCATAAATTTGCCAGAAGTAGAGTTGAAGTCTGAAAAGAAACAGGAAAAATCAGATTTGAAATCATTTTAGGTGAGCTCAATAAAAAAAGAAGGAAGTTAAGCAATGAGAACGTAAAACATAATAGAATTGTAATAATCTCCTATAGTTGCAAGTAAAACTACGAATTTCGCTAAATCAAAATACTATGTAGACCCTATACCTTTGTTCAAGAAATAAAAGAATATATTGTAGGAGTCATTAAGTTTGAAATCTAACTCAAGAATCATAGATTTATAACTTTTGCCTTTTGATTTGTGATATTGTTAATCATCCCCACTTCTTCAAACTCTATTTCATAGACTCAAATATTTGTTCGCTTAAGCCTTTTCTTGATATGTATTTTTCAGCGACCATTTTTTCATTGTTTTTGAGTAAAACTATTTTCTTTTTGATGTCTATTTTTTACTGCTGTTAAATTTTGAGTTGGATTTTCATTTATTCGATTACTGTTTGATACATGTCAATCAGATACTTTTACTCTGTGATATTTGCGAGTAGAGTATCATTTGTTTTGTTTGTCTAAACGATCTTCTTTTCTATCTGTTTGGCTTCAGTGAAAAAATTCTCACTTTTTTTTCTAGATATTTGCACTTAAAGTGCATATTCATCCTTATTGCCAAGGATCTTCGACATTTCCTTTTGGTACCTTTCTATGATTTTGTTGGAACTTGCTAATTGAAGTTGTTCTTTTTCAATTTTTTATTTTAACTATATTATGAAAATCTTACTTTTTTGACCATTTCTTCGAGCTCATTTTTCTATTCATTGACTTATGATTGTCTAGAATTAATAGCCTCGAAGAAATTTATTTATTTGTCCATTGAAATTTACTTCTTAGACTATCTTTGGTTTTTATTTGAATTAAGTTTTGTACGACTAGGTTCGGTCTACAATACTGTAAGTTTCTTTAAAACTTCTTTCGACTAATTTACATCCGATGTATTTGATTTTTTCTTTGTAAGATATAAATTAGTAAACTCTTTGTCCTCCTCAACTTTAGAACTTGATCTTTCATTTTTAGAAAATTTAGGGTTTTTTTTCAGATTTTATTTTTAATTCTTTTCTAACATACTTAATTTTTTCCCTGTTTTTTAAGTTGAAAAAGTTTTCAATTTAGTTTTGCTTTAATTTTGTCTTAAATTTTCACTGGGATAATATTTGGATTTGGATTTTTCTTTACTTTTGGATTTATTATTCACAACTAATGTACTATAACTTGCAATATTCTTTTTAGACTTCTATTTGCTTTGGTTGGTGAGTTGTCGAATAGAGTTGGCATTTGATTTTACATCTTTTCTCAAAGGTTTATGATAAAACTACTTCTTTTCTTTCCTAATCGAATAATTTGATATATATTTCCTATTCTGTAGATTCTGCTCATTTTTTTCCCTTAAAACTATCTTCTCAAATCTATTGCTTATATCTTCATTCATAGAATTATTAAAAAGTTCTTAAGTGTCATTTTGGGACATATCATTAATTTTTTGCATAATATACTTTTTACCTTTCTAAGCATATAAACGATCGATTCTTGGTTTTAAACTTTTGTCGAGATTGTTTTGAACTTACTCCTCGCTAAGTAACTCACTTAATTAATCAAACAAACGTTCATAGTTATTCTGCATCCGTTATAATTAAAATTCAAATTTTTAAAATGAGATTGGATCAGACTAAAAATGCGATATCTTCACATCTCACTCCAGTGCCTAAGTAAACTCCTCCAAAGACTGCACTGTTAGCTCTATGGTATCCGACGTATCCTGGCCAAACCAAAGATCTTATCGAGATTTCTGTTTTTGATTAGTCAGTTTGGATAGACCAGCTTTCCTTGATTGGATCGTGGGCGATATCGTCAAGAAAGTCACTTCTTTCAAGGGCTTTGTCGCATTCTTTGTAAATAGATAAGTACAAATAAGGACTTTCTTTTCAGCGTGTTATGGTGCACGTAAGTGAACATAGTTTTAAAGTTTGGTTGCTTCTGCAATTTTGAGTCCTCTAAAGGTGGGATCTCTGATAAGTTCATGTGTTGGGATCATTTTATAAGCACCAAGAGGTACAACCTGGCAATCGTGATCAACAAGATTTACTACAATACTGAGTCTATCTAACTCTGTGAAATTTTTAGCTTTTACTACATACTCATCACCATCAAGATTCAATACTTTTTTAGCTTGGCTTCCTTCTTTAGTGATTATCTTTTAATGCTGGCCTGTGAAAAAGCTTGCCATATGTTTGACTTGACTAACGAACTAATTCCTTTGAGCAGGGAGTTCTGCAAATATGAAATCTTCTGAACTAAATATGATAAAGTTTACCTCCAGAAATATTTTTTGGCTGGAAAATTAGTAGATCCTTTGTAGTTAATTGCTTCAATGATGTAGTAATTTTTCGCTGTGCCTTCGATTCTTCCCCAAAAATTGTACGCTTCATATTGATACTCATAGCTAAGTTTAAGTACGCTAGCTTGAAGCGATACTATCTCTTCGGTTGATAGAGTTTGGCCAATTCTGTTGGCGAATTTGAGCTAGGTCGATAGTTTTTGGATATTCATTGTTTTATATTATTATGAATCAGTTGCAGAAACAATTCAAACTTAAAAAATCATGATCTTAAAGGTGTTTTACTTTATAAAAAATTGTTAACTTTCCTCATCTCGTTCACCTTTTGAGACAACTGAAGAGTCTACATTGATAGCTAGTTTAATGCTCGTAACTAATTATTCTTTGTACTTCTATTTAGTGCTCCTTTAATGTCTTTCAATTCAGACTCCATTCGCATTTTTATTTTCATGCTCTATTAAAGCTACTCTTCCTTCTGACCCATTTTTCTTTTCAATTAACTATTTTCTTCCAAAACCCTTTCAAGTTTAGTTTTCGCTAAATTAAATTCTCCAGTGATATGGTTTTACTTAAGTTACAGTTAGTGTATGAGTTGTATCTTTTTATTTAGTGTTTATGCATAACCTCGTGTTTGGTTCTCTAGATTTCGCTTGATTTAGAGCAGACTCTAGTATTCTTTTTGATATTTTTGTATCTCACTATCTTTTTGTGTGTTTATTCTTGCAACTGCTTCTTCTTGCTCCTTGATAGTTTTTAATTGCGAGGCGACTGTAAGTTTTTCTTCTTAATGTTTGGCTTGAATTAACTCTATTTAATTTTTAAGTCTTTTTATAGAATTTACTAATCCAGTGATTTAATGTTCCATTTCGTACTTTTTATCATTGTATTCCTTGATGATGAGTTCCTTTTATTCTTTCATTTCTTTTGAAATTTGATGATATCTTTGTTAATAGTGTTATTTTTACTTTTAGAATTTCAGGTTCAAAATTTGGTACTATCTTTCAATATTTTTTGATTATTATTTCTACTTTTTGATTTATGTTTGGTATTTTTTCAATTGATTATTTAATTAGTCAATTTTTTCCTATTTTTATTTTATTTCTTGCCTTAAAAGAGCTTTCTAATACTCACTCTTCTCATAAAACACTTTAATTTTATCCTCAAATTAGCTTTTAATTAATTTCATTTCATTGGCTTGTGTATAACTCAGCTCCTATTTTATTTTCTTAGCCAAATTTTCCTTTTCTTTCTCAATGTAAAGTTGCATATGGATGACTTATTTAAAAAATGTGCTCATTACTACTGCTTCATCATTTTTCATGATGATTCCTCTACTCTCTATAAATTATCTCACAGATCTACATTCCTTTCTTAGGCTTTATAGCTTATTAGAGACTATTTTAGAGATGTGTTGTAATTTTGATTTGAGGTATTTGTTCTCTGCATAGATTCTTTCTTTGTTTGAAAGGTTATCACTTTATATAGTCCTTATTTTTCTGTCCTTAGTTTCAATCTCGATCTGCAGTTTCTCAATTTTATCAGTCCTTTCAATGATTATTTTTTTCAGTTACTAAATTGATGAGGAAAGTTCATTTTTGTGCATCTCACCAGATTATTTATAGAATTTGCTTTCCATTTAATACTTCTTCAATAAATTTTAAATCTAGTAGTTTTTCTTCTTTTACTATTGATAAGTTTGACATATTTCTTGATATTTAATTTCCAATTATTTCATCATAGCAATCTTATCTTTGAGTTAAAGTTGTGCATTGGAAACCTTGGCCTCCCAACTGTTTTTGAGTAAGTTTGTAGTCATCTCTTGATCTTTGAGTTTATACTACAGATTTGCCACTTCTTTCTTTACTTAATTGCAAATTGAGAGTAAATTATCTTTTTACTTTGTCATATTTTCGATTAATTAAGCATCTTTCTTTATTTTTTTATTTTTCAATTAGAGCTCCTCAGTATTATCTTTAATTTTTCTTTACTTCTCTCTTAAAAGGTTTTCAAGACTGTTCTTGTTTTCTTAAAACTGTATGATACTCCTTTTCAAATCATCATTTTCTTATTTTGTTTTCTTGATTATCCTTTAGTATTGGTCAAACTGCTACTTTATTTTTCGATCATTAATTTTCATAATGTTGTTTGATTGTTCATAAGATTTGAGTTTATTTGTGATTTGTTGGTTGAATTCTTCAAGTTGATAAATTTTATGTTTGTTTTCTGTTTGTATTGACTCAGCTTCTCTTAGTTTATTCAGTAATATTTATTAATTTTTACTTAAGCAATTGTTATTGGCCTAAAATTATTCAAGTTTCTTTTTCATCATCTGTATAATTTCTTATCTCTTGGCTAGCTCATCCTCAAATTATGGCAAAGGCACATAGTTTTCTTGATAAATCATAAGTTGTTTTTCCATATTTATTCCTTCTTCTCTCATCTTTTAGAAGTAATTTGTTGTGTTCTCCTCAATTTAATTTATCTTATTATGAAGCATTTTTTAGAAATAGCCTTGCATCTACTTTATTCTATATTCATACTTTCTTTAAATCTCAGCTTTTTATTTGTCTTTGGAACTTTTTAATTCAGATAGTTTCTTCTAATGTTCTCTCACGATTAGTGAAAGTTTCTTTTAGAAATTGTTTTGGGCCATCTCCTCCTAGTTATGCTTTAACGTGGTTTCAGTTTTATTCCTGTCCATCCTCATCTGATTTATGACTACTTTATACTCCTAAATCTTTTGTTTAAACTCCCTCTTTTTATTTTGGTACTTCCGATCAAAGTTCTGTTGATTTTAAGTTAACATAGTTTTTAGTTATTCAACTTCATTTTGCAACCCTTTAATCTGTGATTTATAAAAGTTAAGCTCTTGATTCTGCATGACCATTTCATCCTTATTTTACTTGATACTGTTCAATAGTTGTTTAAGTTAATAATTCTATTACGTCAACTCTTCCACTTTATGTCTCAAATTTTAAACTTCCCTTTCTTTATTCTTTATGTCTATTTGCATATTATATTGTTGCTATCTGGCTTTACGGAGCTACTAGTTCACATTATTTTTGGTCTGTTAAAATCCCAACCTTTAAGTATAAAAATCTTTCTCAAGGTGATCTGTAGATTCTTTTATTTTTTTTAATTGTCTTGATAACTCTTCATTTTCAAATTTCAAATTTGTGATTTGAGTGCCCATTTTCTTAAAGATGAGTTCTCGCTACTCTGCCACAACTTCTGAAAATATCTACTTGACTCTATCTTGTAAATGAACGCTGGATGTTCTATCATTGACCATGGTTGAAAGTATTTCGTCTTTTTTTATACGTTCAAAGACAGAGAGAATGGAATCATGAAGTGATTGATACTTAAGCTCGAACATACCATACATATCTTTAATTTTTTGTTTATAAGCTGCTTCAAACTCTTCGCGTAAATCAGCCTCGTACTTTGCAGTTTACTTTGTCTTCATAACTGTTTAATTTAAATTATAAAAATGTGCTTAAGTAAAGAATAGATATGGATTGAAAAATTAAATTTAATCTAAGAACCAATCATTTTTTAAGTTTACTCAAGTCAGCAAGTAATTCAGTATCTATTTTGGCTTCATATTTACCCCCAAATGAAGCCTTTTTGAAATCTATCTGTTAAGGTTCATCAGTGTTCATGATTGAATACTTCATACTGATACCATTTTCAAACCTTAAAGGTTCATTGTTGCGAAAGGGACTAATATTTTTGTGTGAATTTTTGTTACTCTATATTATATTGCTGACTGCAGTTTTACCGAATGACTAATCTTCGACTTGTAAGATACGTTTAACTGGTGTTTTGACCCCGACCTATTCGTAATCTTTGGCATTTCCTGATTCGTAGAATCTATTGTGATTGAAGCCAGTGTTATAAGACCTGAATATACTCTAAAATACATAGGAGAATTCTAAACAGGAAGTTTAGATTTTGATTTTTGATTTAGAGTGGTATCAAATGATGAGTTTATTTATCGTAGTTTTCTTAAAAATTATTAAGAAGATTTTCCATCATCTGGATTCATGTAACTGCATTTTTTAGCAGCTATATCACCATATGACCTTGTTTCTTAGACTACCTGTCTCTAAAAGGATGGTTGATGTTGTTGTACAAAATTATTGTTTGTAGAGGAAGGATTGAAGGAGGTTAACATTTATATTTTTGGCTCATGAATATAAGGTGTGAAAGTAACTTATTTTCTCTTTTCTTATGAAAGCACCTGTTTAGATAAAGAGTTGGAGATAAAATTAAGACTTTAGTTATTGATGATACCCTTCGGTTCTATAATTCCAAAACTAGAATTATTTTGGAAGCTATTCATCACTTCCTTTCTGCTATTGATAGAAACTTCTGGAGTTATAAAAGATGCGGAGACTGAATTCTAGTTAATATTCCTTGTTTGATCGGCTAGGTAAACTTGGCTTGAATTGTTGGCACGATGAGAGTTCATTAAACTAGGTCTAAGACTGAAATTGTTGATTGATGGGTTACCAGAAATCTTTAAAGAGGGGTTTCCTGATATTGGTAACGGAGGCATATTCTTGTTAATATGTTTAAAGGTTATTTGATGTGATGAGTCTACAAAATTAAGACTTGGACTTCTTCTAGCAATTACAGGATCTGCTTTGATTCCCTGAGGTATAATAGTTTGATTATCTTTAACAATATTTAAATGTCTGTTATTTTGTAATGGTTGATTAATAGATGCATTTTGAGTTAAATTGAAATATCTACTTTGTAACGGGATCTCTTGTTGCAAAGTTTGGCTGTACTTCATATTATTATGTGTTGATTGTGAAGGATACTGGAGAAGTTATTTTTCATAATCACTTTTTCTCCGGCGCACAACTTGCATGTTTTGTCGTATTTATACAGGATTAACGATAGCTTAATTTAGATTTGGTTGAGGAAAAGTTTCTTTATCTTTCAGATTTATTAAATTAGGTATTGTAACCAACGGAGGAATTGGCATGTAGTCTATATTTTTATAAGAATTTAAAGAGTTGTACTATGGATGACTTATATTGGTATTTGAGATTAATTGAGGGCGGTTGGGATCATCATACACTTGAATTCTAGTATTGGGGATGATCTATGGTTGATACTGTTGTTTTGTATTTTACTACTATTATTGGTAAATTTCTGGACGATTTGCAATGGCATAGACACCACCTGCTTGCTCTACACAGTCCAATCTGCTAGGAACTATACCTCTATGGTATGTATCTACGTAGGATTGTAGCTATCTTTTGGCTTCTGAAAATTTCAAGGCATCTGCATTGCGATAGAGATAATTTCTTATAATGGGAATGTTCTGTTTAAGTTGATATGGATCACTATTTTTGTCAACGATATCAACGATACTTTTGACCATCTGCTACTGTGAGATCTTGCCTCCAATAATCGTACTGTTAGACAGATATTTGCTAAGCCAAACTTTGACGACTCCCCATTAATTGATGCCAATATAAGACTATTCGACTTCGAAATAATATCCAAGTTTTTGAGTCAACAACTAAAACCCATTTAAACACTGACTGTAGAGATGCAGTATATCAGGAAAAGGGATATGTTCGATATCAGTAAGTCTGATTGGTATTTTTTCGATGAATATTCGATACTTGTAGTTAGTAGAACAAAACTCATGTTCTTCGTGTTACTGTAGAAATGCGCCAGCAACAAGGTATGGGCTATTCTGTCTAAACTGAAAAATATCCTTATCGTTGTGGTATGTATACTCATCAGTTGAAAATTTATCGTGTTCTTCTATGTGTAGTTTGGGATGCATGCGATTCCTCCAAACTGCGTGGGTGATATTCTTTTCGACTAGTTACCACTGTTCTTTGATGAAATTGTGCTGTTTTGGTTAGTTTCCCATAAATTACCAAATTTAATTAATTATTCGACGATTCATCAAAACATAAAAGTATCATCTCTTATCTCTTAACTTAAGGTTGATAATTGTGCGATTTTATAATAAAGATAATCATTTTATGTGCTTCAGATTGACAGAATTGAGTAGTTCTTGGAAGGTAGGGTATTTCTCCCCTTAGGCGTTGTATGTAACGCTTAACAAACCGAAATAGTGGCTCATGATTAGAATCCATTCCTAAAGCTAGTCTAACATCTCCATTTTTTATATTTTTAGTCTCTCATTCTTATCAATGCTGTCGTAGTAACTTTATAATCAAAGGTGTACATCTACTTCATCGTCATGACTTGTGTACGTTTGAAGCCGGCTGCTGTATATCTTTAGTGTTGGTTTGCAAGATCAGGATACTTGTAGATCCCTATGAGAGGGCAGCCTCTAAGTTCAAAATTTTTGACCATGAGTTGGCCAAAACGGTCTTTAGGGTTATACATTTAATAGTCGAAGATGAAGGCAAGGTTGAAACTTTTATTGATAAAAGCCATGAGTTCATCAACTCTATCCGCATCAATGTAGCTCAATACACATTCCGCATAAAAGAAGGTGGGTAATGTGGTATCGATTTTGTGCTATTCGATTATTCTTTTGAAGTCATTTACATTTGCAAGATCGCAAACTGCTAAAGCGTAGTCATTACCAAGTGTGAAAAGATGTTGATGCTCTTAGTGATAAGATGGTTACATGAAACTACAGGTTCTAGATTAAGTTTCTTAAATAAAGAAGCGAGTTTTTTGGAATGAATAATTTTTTTTATTTTCTTTTTTACTACTGATTCTAGATCCAACTCAATGAACCTAAACTTCTTTTGGATGCTACCATCTTACATCAGATTGAACCACACTGTTTCTAACCCACTCCCTAATGCAACTATTTGCACGTTTTCTCCTTTATTAAAA
>Ga0194117_10004518_pt1 | contig 13230 bp, 9 predicted proteins | sample TA2MahsurfametaG_FD_160579 | JGI IMG/M metagenome (GOLD analysis project Ga0194117, IMG submission 160579) | Freshwater microbial communities from Lake Tanganyika, Tanzania - TA2015009 Mahale N1 surface | ecosystem: Environmental > Aquatic > Freshwater > Lake | place: Tanzania: Lake Tanganyika...
AAAAAATAGAAATAGAAATAGAAATAAAGATAGAGATAAAAAGAAGTTGAAGAAGAGAAGCAAAGATTAGTTTTCTCAAAAACTGAAGAAAATTAAGGTTTTTCCAGTATTTTCGGTAAATTTTGCGATAAATACTCAAAGAAATCAGAAATGCGATAGGAAACACAAAATCTTTAGATCGAGTAGTAGGCTTAAAAGTAAAATGAGTCATTGTCTTCAGGAGATTAGGAACTAGAAATACGTTAATATGAACTTTAACTCATCAAAAAATAAATTATCAGAGTAGGAGCCATCAATAAAGATATAATTAAGCGTGAGCTCTACTTGATGGCAGAGAAAAAAATGTAGTTAGGAAACTAGTATGCAGATTATCCGAGGCGACTTCATCAAAAGAATAGTGCAATGGTGCAAAGGATCTTCAAGTTTAAAAGCAAACAAAGAGGAAGGTAACATGAGATACCTGTTTCTATTTCTGAAAGGGAAAGAAGTCAAAGATTCTAGCTGCCATATATACGAAAGTGAAATGATGTCTTAATATAATATATTTTATGGATCATTTACCAGCCCTTTTACGTTGTAGACCTAGAAAGCCCAATATCAGTAAAGCAGCTGCTGAAGCTACAGCAATGAAGATATTTTTTATTTTGTCCTGCTCTTTCTGCAGAGCATTTATATACTCATAAGGATACACCTCTTGGCTGAATAAAAATTGAGATACATTTGTTAGAAAAGACCTACTAAATATTTCAGTAGTCTATCTTGAGGTCCTTAACTAATCGAAATCGGAAGAGACTCGAGGTTTAATTTAGGTTTCTAGTAGATTTTGATAACTTTTTCACTTATTTACTTTGTAATTTATTTGCGCATTACGTAACTAGGAATTAACTCATCTAAAGCTCGAGCAGTGATCATATGTCCTGAGAAATATACTACCAAATCAATCCTTTATAACAACAAAACTACCTTTGAATGAGATCGGACTATTTTACAAACTCTCTCAAGTGTTTATCTCTCACTTTGAATAAATTTACTACCTTTGAGTGTTTTTTATCGCTGTACAGTACAACATTTCTGGCCAGCATACCTTCCTCAAATCCTTCGCTGAAAAGAGATTGTAGGTAAACTGAATGCAATTCATCTTCTACCAACAGTATATTGTAAGTCTGACGTTGCTTGATTTGAAGTAGATCTGAGTATCTGGTTTTTCCTCGCAAAATTGTAAAACACTCGTCTAGCTTCTTATCATAACCAATGTACAGCAAAGCCCGATAGCATTAACGATAATCAATCACCGTAAAAAGATGCCAAATATATATGAATCTTTAGAGGGTTAGATTGTGAGCTTTGAACTATGGTAGTGGAATTTTAGGAGCAGGCTAGAATAGTTTTTCCATAGGTGATTCGTGTTACTAAGCAGTTTTATGTGCAAAAGTGTAGATGTTCTGTAAAAACTGAAGAGTAGCAGCACTCAACTATAAACCTTATCCTTGCTAGAAATGAATCACAAAAGTTTCTCGATTAAGATTAATCTACAGATCGTGATTATAGTCAAAATGCCACAGTATGCTCCAGCAAATCTGGATTTTTAGCATTTAAATGCACTTCTTTTGAAAAGCAATGAAGCCTTTGACTGATATGGCTGCTGACTGTTATTACTCACATTATTTTTGAATAATGTTTTTTATAGCTCTAATGTCCTCAACATTCAGTTCACTTTGAAATACCCTCTCTTGCAAGTTGCTCAAGTCGCTATCACTTAGACAACCCCGAAACTCAGTATCCAAAATGCGGAATATCCTTAGAAGTGCCTTTCTAAATTTTGGAGTGATTGTTTTCTGATTGATGTCGTAGAGAGGAGCAAGTGGATAGAGAACTGCACGTTGAGCAGAGTTGAGCACTTTTTTGATGTTGATATCTTTATAAGCTGAACACTCCACTCCCATCTGCACTTGTTTGTAACTACGTACCAAATTCTTCAAAACTTCCTTTATATTCTTATACTCGATGTAATCATCAGGAGACAACTATAATCTATCTATTTTGTTACCCACAATTACCACAGGTATTTCTCTGCCCAAATCCCGACTCATTGTATTTATTATTGGGAGCCAGTGTTACTTCAATCTCATTATAGTCTCTTAGTTAGAAACATCATAGACTAAAAGTATGAGATCGGCTTGACGTATTTCTGGACGTGGGTCTGCACCAGTATCCAAAATTTATGTGAAGATATCCTTGGAGTAAGGACACATGTCAGGAGGGAGCACAACTTTCTTATGTACTTTAGGTGGTTCGTTTGGTAGATCTGAGATAATAGCACAAACCATTGAGGTCTTGCCAACGTTTTCTATATAAAATTAAAATTACAGTCGCCAACAACAGTTAGTTTAATCGTGTTGGACTTCATATTATTATAAACTTTGGATTGTCACTACAAGAAATCAATAACATTTGATTCTTTGTAATGGAAATTAAGGAAGTAGGTATTGAATGCAGAACAAGATGAGGAGTAAGTCAGTTGATTCCAGCCTGTTGCAACTTGCTTACCAATGATTGGATTTTACTGTCTTTTATCTTTATCAACTGCTCCATCTTCTGGATTTTTAGTTCGAGGATCTTCATCAACTAAAATTTACTTCTACTGTGTTTTTGAGCTACTTAATCGCGTTGTCCTTTTCATTCATTATCTCTTTTAGTTATTGGTTTTTGCTGACTTTCTGGAACTCTTTTTATTTAGGAATTTACTACTTGACCTCTTCCTCATTTTTTTTCCTTTCCATGAATGCCTTAATCTTGCTGTGAGTCATCTTTAACACACGCTCTATGATGTCTGGGGTGGCAGTGATGATGTGTTCGATATCGTTCTTGCTGATTTGATAATTTAGTTTTTTTAAAACTTTTTCTTGATCAACACTAATATACTGTTCAATGTGTTCCAGTTGGAGAGTTTGGTAGAAGCCGAAGTAGAAGCAATATAGTTATGGAGTTCTACTAATTTTGGAAAATAGTGCGAAATTATTTCTGCAAGCATCACTAAGTAGTTGAGTGTTTACCTCCGTCTGCAAAATCTCGAGTAATGTTTTTCTTTGGCCTTGAGAGGGGAATTTGATCCACCCAATTGTAGACTTCGGTAAGTTATTATTCGCTGAGAGGGGGAGCATCCATTTCGTTATTTAATTTAAAAAATGTAATAGATGATTGGTTAGTTTTATAAAAGATGATTGTAAACAATCAAACATCAGTTATAAACAACCACTTTGGGTTTTACTATGGTCTTGCCTTCCAATTGCCACCCTTGCTCCACCACTTTGGCAATGGTCTATTTCAGTTCATTCTTTTCTGCTTTTTACTGACTAACAATCTCAACTTCATCTTTTTTGAATTTCGATCCTTCTTTGAGCTCTGTCTGGTTTATCTTAAACTTTTATAAAGTGCTGTAGAAAAGCCTCACTGTATTGTCGAATCCCTATCTCAAATCTGTTGAGTGCTTATCATTCTAAAATGATTTTGTGTGATTGAAGTGGTTTCCCAGTTTGATGAGACTTGAAGCGAACTGCTGAATGGCTTCTGATTTGTTAGCTTCGCTTTTCTTCTTGGCATCAAGCCATAATTGCTCTGCTTTCTTGAAATCTTAAGTGATTCTGACTCTCTTTTCCTGGATAACTTTATATTTCTGGTTAGTTTCTGCTTCTTTTTCTTTGACCTACATCAGATGTTTATTACTTGTTTTTGAAGGGAAGCGATTTCTACTTCGTTTTCTTTGATATGATTGCGTAGATCCTTCATTTTAGAGATCATTTCTGGGGCATTGAGGTGTTTTTGAGACTGATTGAAATATCTGGTGACTATTCTGGTGAACATCAACTTAAAACTAATTCAGAACAAATATAACGAGTTTAGTATTACAGATTATTGCTCTATGATAAATAAAAAAATATTCTGTAAATAACAGAATTTCATAGAACTCTATAATCGGGACCTCTAAATCGAATCACTGATTTGTAGTGCTTTGATCAGCTTTAACAAAGATAACTTCAATAGTGGAATGTTGAAGAATATTTGACAATATTTGATTCAATTATGTCCATAATCAAACAGTTCCCAAGTAGGCGATGAGATGGGCTTTCTCATTTTAATTACCGATACCGGCAAAAGACATTTTGTTTCCAGGGATGTGCTTTCCGGGGTTGGTCAAGTAGGCGAAAAGATGCTTGGGTGACCAGATGATTCCAGCATTTTTCATTGCTTTACTATAGTTGAAAGCAGTGCTCCCAGAATTTCTACCCATGAGGCCACCGAGGGGAGGAGCAGCTGCACCTTTACCATCACCCTAAATTATCATAAATCTACTTAAAGACCATGGCAAGCAGCGCACTGTTCTTCGAAGATACCTTTTCCGACTTTGGCGTCTCCATCAGGAATTTCGACATCGGGTTATTTGATCTACTTTTTCTTCTTTCCTGGCATTGGTGAACAAAAATAATGATAAATAACCCAAATTAATTTAAATTGCAAAACCGACACAAAGATTTTGAAACGAGCATCATTTCAGGATAGTTCATTCGATTCTTCCCAAAAATCATATCAATATCAAATCATCTCCTCACCAATCTAGTAAGCAGACTCGTTGTTGATCTAGTTGTACTATTTTTAGACCTCGGTCTTTTATACATCCTACTTGCTTATCACCAGAGTATTATCACTATCCTTACGATGCTTTTCCTTTTGGGAACCATTTCTCATTCTGATTTCACGAACTATTGGGATACTGATGATAAAAGTAAGAACCATAATAAAAAGTATGGTACTGTTGTCCATTTGTTTTGATCTTTTTGATTTCTAGTTTACTTAGATCACTTCATCCGTGATCAAGACAAACTCTTTAACATGTTCGAAAGGTGTATCCTCTCCGCTTTTTTAAGACAACTTAGTTGTTTAAAAGTCAGTGGTTTATTCTTAGAGGTTATTTTAACGCTTTTTATTCTGCAAATACTATATGATTTCTTGTCTGGACTGCTCGTGTAGCTTGTCATAATCGTTTTTAACATCTTCAATCAACTTATCAATTATTTTTGAGTGATTGACTGTTTAAGTTTTTCGAGTCTATGTGTCTTTTATATTTTTTTTCCTTTAAGACTTTTATGTTTTAGCCTATACTCCATGTCGTTTATTGTTTTACTTGATAGTTTTTTTGTTTTCGAAAGCAAAAGATTTCAACTAATGGACTGCTGGTTTCTACTTTCCATACTCTGCTGTAAGAGGTATTATTTTGATATCATTTTCAGCAGGTAACAATTATTTCTTTTGCTTGCTATTTTGTTTTTTGATTTATTTCTAACTTTCATCTGTAGATGAATCCTTCTTAGTATTTTTTATAGTTAATTTTACACCCTATTGTTTTAATTCGATTTTTTTCTATTCCGCCAACATAGACCCCATTGACACTTTCTTTTAATCTTTTTACTCTTATTAAAAACCATGATTTTTAAAGTTCTCTTCCTTCTTTCTAGGGTTCTCTGTTTACGATATATTTAAAATAGAAACAGGTTTATTATTTTTAGAGATTTATCTAATAAGTTACGTCTTAAGAGATATATTCTGCTAGATTGAGCCCTTAATGAGCTAACTACTGAGTGATTGCTAAACTAAGGTATTGTTTTGGAGAGATATACCAAGAATAAATAGGCTTACTAAGACAAATAAGTTGTAGTTCATTACGAAAGAAACTATTACCGATTTATATTTAGCTGTAGAACTAAAATATTATAGCAAAATAAAAGTCTTAAAGTTATCTGAAAAACAAATAGGTGAGCAGATTGCTCATTCATCTCTAGCTAGTCTTTCAATCATTTAATTTTATTTATTTTGGTTTATAATTTTAGATGAATCAGGCAATGGGGTATGAGGCAGCCATTTGGATTCCGCATTTTCCTTTTCCATCCTTATCCTCTCTAGCCATGTAGATGTAGCCTTTATCTCCCCATCCACTTCCCCATGAGTTCTTGACTTTGTAGTGCTTCTTTCCATTAAGTGATCCATATCCAACAGCCAAAACTCCGTGGTCAAGGTCGGTTCCGCAGATTCCTGAGAAAACTCCACTCCTGTAAAATTGGAAGGAAAGTTGGTTAGCTTGAATTGCAACTGAAACGGGGTTTTTAGCAATAGAAGCAACAAGGGCTGTTTCGCTATTAACAGTGACTTCAGTGCAGTCGCTAATAGTCCAGACTTTGTCAGTTTCTTGATTATATCTGCAGGTTCCGAGGACTCCACGATAAGGATATTTGTCCTAAGTGGTAATTCCGTGATCTCTAACATACCAGAATGATTGGTTCATCAAACCTCCATTGCAAGCTTAGTTTCCGTAAGCTTTAGAGCAGTCAACAAGTTGTTGTTCTGAGAAAGTGAAAAGTTTGCCAGATGCAACAAATCCTGCACCCTCCAATGCTCCAGTTGATGAGAAAGCCCAGCATGATCCGCATTGACCTTGGTTTTTAACGGGAGTAACTGCACCCTTGGCGGTCCAGTCAGCTTCTTCAGGGACGTTAGCAGTGGGAGCTTGTTTCCCAGTGCATTTAGAGGTGGCTCTTGGTGGAATTTTAATTAAATACTTGGCTCCGAATTCTTCAGAGTTCAAGTCAGCGAATGCGTTCATTTCAAGATCGTAGCTTTCGAGTCCAGCTTAGAATCTTTTGTTGTGAGCTTCAACAAAAGCGAAATTCTCCAACCAAATGCCAATTCTGTATGCCTCCTCTTCAGCAGAGTAGATCTTGCCATGTTTGGCTTTCCAGGCTTCAAATGACTTGTTTTGAAGTGAGGATTGGTCAGCTTGAAGTGAGTAAAGGGAGACTGCGGCGATGGCGAGGACAGCAAGGAGTGCTAATTATGTTTTTCCCATGATAGAATTATAATCAACAAATTTCTGAGTTGATATTAATAAAGCTAACTCATATATTTTTACTTAAAAGGATAAAACAAAAATATCAAAAATGCAGGTATCCCGACTTATGCTTGCTCGGCTGATATACTATTTATTTTTTTGTTCCCATTGCCTTCATCTTGCTATTCATTATTGACTTTAATTTGTTCCTTATCATCTTTTGGAGCAATTCACTACTGAGCTCTACAGGTTTCCTCTGAAACTCCTATCCGAATTTGTATGTGACGATTTCACTACATAGCCTGCCTCTTTCAATCAGGGGCAACTTCACTTCTTAAGCTCTTTTGAGACTTTACTAGCATATTTGTCTTTATTTTTGTTATATTAAGTTTAGAAAAGACTAGTTGTTTTTCTATTCCTTGAGTTCACTTAAAATCAAATAAACTACTAATCTACTCTCAACCAAAGTCTGCAGGGGGTTTTTTAACTCTTCTAAGTTGCTGTGATTTTATTATTTATCTGGTATGCTCTGATTAGTAGAGTCTAAATTAGGAGTCTCAAAATCATAGAGACTTAGTTATTTAGCAGAATTTTTGTAAAAGTTAATCTTATTGTTTATCTTAGCTTACTTTTTCTTTTATTAATGTGTGTTTTAAATCAAAGAGGATGGTCTTTTTTTGGGTAGAAGTTAAGGTTTTATTTTCTTCGTACTCTTTTCCCCAGAGTCGATGGGGAGAGTAGCTGCGAAGTCATTGTAGTATGACCATGGTGATATTTATTGTTTCTTTATCATAAAATTACATGGGATATTATCTAACTATTACTGGGTATGATAGACTTCAATGTATATCATGATTAAACCAATCTTATTCCACAAATATAAACTTTATCAAAACAAATAGATCCAAAAATATTTATCAACTATAAATGTTGGTACTTTAATATACATTTATTAGCAAATCAGATAGACAATCACAAACACTCATACATTTATTTGAATTTGAAGATATCCCTGGTATGTTTTTTAAAAGTATTAAGTAGATCCTGCTTTCTCTCCGTTACAATTTTATGAAGTTCGCCTTATGACTGAATCTCTCTTTCTAGAAAGGTAAGTTTCTGTACGAATTGAAAGCCCAAGATCTCATTAAAAGGAATTTTAGAGCAGTCAATATTTTTTAAATTGAGGATGAGTGTCTTGGCTTCTTTGTCATCTCGAATACACACTGAAGCTATCGCTTCCCTTAGGAGTTTATTGAGCTGCTTGCATTATGTAGTATTTAGTTCTTCTGGTCTTTTCTGTTACTATTATTCGTGCATGTTGCGCCAATATATTAATAAACTATGGGCTAAAAATAAATACAGGCAAATGAAAATGTGATAAATGTTTGAATTGACACTAACTCGTTTATCTATCAACGATCAAAGATTCAGTTCCAACTGCACTCCGTAATTAAATCTATTTGCTCCGCCGAAGTCATTGATTTGAACTCCGAAAATATAGTTTCCAAAGCCAATTATGGGATTTTTGACTGAAGCTGAGAAATTTTTGTTTATGTCGGCCTTAAATTTGATTCCCGTATCTACCTCGATACACTTGTGATCCCAAATGAAACTAGCATTTGTAATCTCTTGTGTGGCCAAGTTTCCTTTGACCTGCATCAAAATTTAATTACTTAGATGCCTAAATTATTGAGGGGATCATATTTGTAAATGTAATCGGCAGTTATGTCTTGCAAGTAATGGACTGGATTAATGGGATCAAATTTTTTGCCTGCATTTGCTCTCAAAAAGTATTCGTTACCATCTATGTCCTTATAGCTTAGTTGAAGTGCAGAGTGAATCCAGCTTTTAGCCATAATTTGAAAAGCGTTTACAATACCAACGCAAACTCTGTCCTGAGTGAAGTATGTTTTATTGTAGAGAGTTGCTCCGCCTTCTGCGGGATTGAAGGCAACTCTGAAATTAGTTGACCAGTCGTCTTTTTTAGTCTCAAGGCCGATCTTGTTCGTATCGAAATAAAAATTACGTTTTCCTTGTAGACTTGCGTAGAAGTTGAATTTGTATCCACCATTTTCGTAGACTCCGCTGTCATAGTGGATTTTATAGCTATCGTTTTTTAGCCTGAAGTAAAGAGTGTGAGTATCTCTGAAAGGGAACCATAATTTGAGTTCTTCTTCGGTCTTATTGATTTTTCCCTCCTTGGAGATGAAGAAAGAGTTTTGAGAGCAAAAGTGAAAGTAGTGGATTTTCTGTTAAATTTCAAGTTCAGCCTGTCAGTAATGAAGTTGTCCTCGAAAATGCGTAAGCACCTCTGTCCAACTGAATCCACGGCTCAGATTTGAATGAATTTGCGTTGGCCATCTCAACAAATATAAATCTATAAATAGAATAACTTTTGCTAAACTAGCATAACCAAACTACTCACAAATAAACTTTTTTAAAAACAATACCTAAATAGGCTACTCTTTAAAGAGGAGAGTGATACAATTCCAAAAGATGATTATATTTTGGAATGTAATAAATAAATGAACATTCGATCACGTCACAGATAATAATAAATTCCCACAATCAATTTCCATGAACCTCTACACAACTTTGCTGCTTCGAAAAGACGCTATGAGAACTACAGTTCTGCTTCTAGTCCCAATATCAGCCACACTGCTGCCAGACCTCGAACATCTGATTATAAAAAATATGAGACTAATAATCAGCATCCCATGTCAGGGCTGTTGAGACGATAAGCAAATACATATAGAGACTATCAAATAGAAAAAGATGGTTCATATTAGTAAGGTCTTTATCAATAGGAAATGTCTGATCAATAAAATACATAATTCAAGAAACAACAATAAAGACATTTACAGTTTGTAAAAAGCTATCATCAATGGCTCAAGGAAACACAGGTTGAAGAGTATCAAAGCTCCAGGATGATAAATTCTTTTGCTTTGAAAAAAATGAGAGCTTCACTAAAACCTAAAAAACAAGCAGATCTTTTTTAATTTAAAGTATATTAGCCTCATTTCGATAACACGTATCACCCTCCTAATCTGTTTCCTTCACGCACCCACAAATCCCTCAAAAAAATGCAACCGAAAAGTTTAAGAAATTATCAAAGACCGAAACAAAAAAATGAAGGAGAATTAAAGTTGCAGATGATGAAAAGTATAGCCGAACGTGAAGCATCAACAAAGTAGTAAAAGTCAAGTAAAAAGCGTAAAGTTGTTTGTACTGATCAAAGTAATAAAAATAATCAGCTTTTTATGAAAACTTTTAGCAACCCGAAATTGTTGTCTATAAAAAATGGGCAGCTAGTAACTGGAACAAAAATTTTATTTATCAACTGATTTTTATTTGCTAATATTCATTAATATCATAAAAATCTTTGCTTGAAAGGTTACTTCACATCAAAACAACGATACTGCGACGTGTTTTTGTGTAAGTTATCAAGAAACTAATCGGATCGACTGCTGTAAACTGAGTAAGAATCATTTGTGCGAGGCTGCCGAGTAAAATTTTTTTCATATACAGTCGGATTGTTGCAAACGAAATGTTTGTGTTTATGAAAATGTTATATACTCTCACTCTCTTCTTCATAGCCATACTTTACTTATTTCTATCGTTTTTCCTAGAGGCTCATATCGGAGAGAGAAGGGTTTGATGAATTTAATTCCTAAAATCTTGACGGTTTTTGAATTATTAAATTTTATTGGTTTCTTAACTCTCTTGCTTTTGCAATCAACCTTTTTATCCTTTAACTTTGATTATTTCTCATAGGGTTTTTCTCTTCTTCTTTTTAGAAGTGGGGAGTATCCTTCATCAAATTTTTATCCATTTCTTGATCAGGAGATTATTTGCTATGATTTTTACTGCTCATAACTTACTTTTGAAGCCTTTTCAAATATTCTTCCCTTTATTTGATGAAAGCCTAGATTTCTTAGTTCTTATTTTTGGATTTGATTGTAGGGAGTTGCAAAGGTATCGTGTTTTCTGTAACAAGATTTACGATGCAGTCATCTAAGTTAGTTTTGAAAAAATTCTGTTCACCCGAAAGCTTTTCAAAATCAACAACAAATTGAATTGTCTTTTAGCCATTCTAGTCATCGGTTGGATTCTTGAGGGTGAAAATGATCTGCGATAAGGATTTATTTACTTCTTTATCTTCAGGTGTAAAAGTCAGTTTGATAGCAAGTCTGATAACGACCTAATGGTTAGTGACGAATGAGTGATAAATTTTATCGTAGATAGGAGTGCCTGTGTTATCGTAGATTGTGAGTTGTATGGGTTGTTTGTTTGGTACAATCCAATTGTAAATTTTACATTTCGTTAAAGTTAATGATTTTTATGCCTGCATCAATATTATTATCAAATCAACTGCACTCTATCTATCCCTATATCATTGATTAACTAATCCTATCATTTTATTAATTCTTAATTTAATCAATATTATATCAATTATGGCCAAAACACACCCCACTGTCATTGCCATCGGCAAGAACAAAGGACATCCCGTCACCAAATTCAAAGTTGCAGACAAAGCCGCCAAGAAGATTAGACCTGCCAATCGCAAGGGTGCACTCGGTAAAAGAGTTAAACTCATCCGCCAAGTCATATCAGAAGTTGGTGGAGTCTCTTCCTACGAAAAGAGAGTAATTGAATTCCTCAAAGCCGGTTCCCTAAAGGATACTAAGCGCGCTTTGAAACTTTCCAAGAAAGCTTTGGGAACCCACAGAAGAGCCAAGCTAAAAAGAGAAAACTTAATGAACTTGCTCAGAGCCCAACAATCAAAGGCAAAGAAATGATCTATTTAAACTCATACAACTAATAAACATCTCATATTTAACATATTTAAATTAATCAGACATCGAGCTCTGGTTTAGGAGCCTCAGCTGTTTTTTTGTTGAGGATGTCTTTCAATGCATATATAAGAGGATTTTTCTACGCATGGAGTACATTTGGGTCATTTTTGAGGAAAAAAGACTTTGAACTGACTTCCACTGAAAAGACTTGTTCTTCCTCAATCTGCACGATTGTTAGATAATAGTAACATAACAATAACTTGATAAATTGACCCACAATGATTGCCATTATACAAAGGTTGATATACGTTGAAAACTTTGATGAATACTCGACGCTCTTTGCGGGGTACCACAGTTTGTCAGTATAGAGAACCAACCATAAGAAAGTATAGACTACAGAAAAAGCCAAAAGATACAAATAAAATCTGATTATTTTGCGATTTATGGTTTACAAAAAAAAACTTAGAAGTAAAACTGCGCAAAGGAGCATCTAAATTATTTCATCTTTACATCCACGAAGAGACTGAATAGAAAGATACAGAAACAAGTAAAAACTAAGAGTGTGATGGTCCAGTAAAGTATTTTGGTGAGAGTTTAAACTGTTTGGGAGCTGTCATAATCGAAAAAGTATTGTTCTGGGTCTTATTATGCTAGTGGAGGTGCATTTTGTTTTTGGTTTTTGGGGCTAGGTGGTAATGAGCGTTTTTCTGAAAACTTGTCTTTACTAAACAATATTCTTTTAGGATAGATAAATGGTTTTCGAATGATTTTTAGACTGAGTTTAATTGAATCTTTTTCTGCAGTCAACTCTTAAAGTTAGATTTTAAACTGCTGCACTTCAGCATACTCGTTTGTTTTAGGCTTTTTATTTATTTCGTGTTTAGAAATCTTGACTGAATTATTTATTGCGTACTTTCTGTATGAGTAAGCTTCTCAGACAAAATCTCCTCAGCTTTAATAATGTACAATACAAACTCAGACAACTTGGCTTGTCCTTTTGAATTTAGTTTGCATTGTTCCCACAGTTACTCAAAAGTCTATTAGTCGAAGGGTTATGCATTGATTTTGTTCATGGCATTTATTAACTCTTCTTGACTCAGATAATCTCTTTCGGAAATGTTTAGCAGCTGGAAAGCTTACAATATTTTGGGCTGAGTTAAGTTGTTCATCTTTATATTTTTTTACTTTTAACGATTATAATATACTAGTAATTAAATGCATTGGCTTTGATACGAATTGTTGAGCCGTAGTTGATCTTGGTGGTATCGATTTTTTCGGCTATTTGCTTCTTGGTGTAGTGAGGGATCTCAGCAAGCACAGTGATAAGGAGAAGTGTTAAAGCTACGAATGTTCGAGCTTTCATACGTGTTATATTATAATCCAGAAGATTACTGCTTATCATGATTATACCATTATAGCTAATATATTCCAGCGATAATCATACTATCTAATGTTATGGTTGGGTATTTGGGGTTGAGAAATTGACCTCTCTGATAGACACTTCTCGAAGCAAATTCAGATTCAGTCGAGATGAGAACTTGCCGGTGAAAAACAAAA
>Ga0194117_10004524_pt1 | contig 13223 bp, 5 predicted proteins | sample TA2MahsurfametaG_FD_160579 | JGI IMG/M metagenome (GOLD analysis project Ga0194117, IMG submission 160579) | Freshwater microbial communities from Lake Tanganyika, Tanzania - TA2015009 Mahale N1 surface | ecosystem: Environmental > Aquatic > Freshwater > Lake | place: Tanzania: Lake Tanganyika...
GTTAACTATCTCGTAATGTACTTCTGATTTACAACTTGATTAAAAAGTATCCTCTCATTAGCGAGAAATAACTCCTCAAAATGTCACTTATGGATATAGTTGAGCAGAGAAAGTGTTTAAATCTGCTAATAAGTGAGGGCATAATTCATTATTACTCTTAAAGCATAAAGTCAGTTCTTTACAAAGTGTTGGACTTACGATAGATTTAGAAGAAAGTGATCGATGCGATAGCCCACGCATTACTTAACCTCCACATAGTGATCGGAGAGCGAAAAGTAAGCAAGGAGCAGATGTTGAAGATGTAAGCAATGTTGTAATCCCTTGATGATTCATTACTTTTGATTGGTCTCTGAATCATCGAACTTATCCATTATTATAAGCTTATTAGTCTTAGCTTTATTAGATTTAAATTTTCTTTCTTCTGATAGATTTATGACTTATTTGTAACAAAAAAGAGACTATAAATTTGTAATATATCTACGATGAAAATCAAAAGAATCATTCTTTCGTTATTGCTGGCAGTACCACTTATCTCTGCCTTTAACATAGAACAACCTTCATCCAACAATTTCCAATTGCCAGTCCAAATCGGTATCAGAGGATCCATAGAAATAGAGTCAGTTACTCTTGATAGAGTACCAACCACCAACAATACAACAGCTACAGGCGTATTTGTAAAAAAATAACTTATAATAGAATTTCATCATCAAACAACCAGTCAAACTCATTTACTACTTTCTATATTGTAATGCCCACATTTCTTGTCTGTCCTTTAACTGTACGGCAGGTACCATCGACTTAGATCCTTCTCAGATTTATGAGCTCAGAACTTCATATAGTGTGGGAATCACATTAAAAATGGAGAGACTGTACCAAATAAATGAGACCACTTATTCCAGATAAATATTAACTAGTTTTCTTTTTGGTTCCGGACAAATAATCAGGAGGTAGTGCGAGCTAAGCAACTGCACTAATAGCTATTAATTCTTGATTCTTAACAAAAAACCTGAAATTATCTACTAAAAATATACTTTAATGGATAAAAAATTACAAGGAATGCATATCATTTCATCTAACCTGCGAAGTCTTCACCCTCTCCATTATGGGATCGTAATTTTCATCCTTATCCAGCCGCATATTGGATCCCATAAGCTAGCTGAATCTACTTTAATCGTGTATTTGAATGAGTTGGGTTGGGTTTTATATCAACGAAGGAGCATGCACAACTACTTTGTGCTTGTAATTTTCTAAATGTTGCAGACTACTTAAGAGCTATTGATTGTTATCGTTATTGTGCCTTTAATTCTGAACTTATACATATTTTTTCTTATCATTGCAGGTGCCTGTTGGTTAAACATTTTTCTGAATTTGCTTTAATTCAAATTCTTTCGACCTAAAAGAGATATGAGGCTGTTTTGAATGAGAACCTGAAGATGTGTAATCTGAAGCAGTAGGAGATTTTAGATATTTATGTCTGTTTTATTCATAGTCACATAAGTTTCCCATTATAGTATCTTAATTTAATTAGCATCTGAGTTTAATTATAATGCGGTTAAAATGAGGGTTATAAATCATCGCAAAATAATGAGGAACTTTATATACTTCTATATCAAGTTTCATCTCAAAATTTCGTTCTGTAGACCGTTTCCAGCCATTACTATCAAACTTCTGCATTTACTACACCACTATTTGCAAAAATTCTAATTTAATTGTAATTTATAATCTTTGCTCAATCTGAACGTAAGTTTGTACTAAGTGTGGATTACTAAATCTTTATTATTTAGAATGCTTCAGTCATGGAAATTAATATTGTTAAATAATAACTGTTAGTTTGAATGGGCAACTAAAATCTATCCTCCCTCCCAACGCAACCCACTCCGATTTAAAATTTAAATATCACTCACTTAGGACAAATCACACTCATAAACCATCAGCAACGTTACTGTCTTCTCAAAATATTCACCTACTCTGACCAATTTTTGATGGAAGATCGCTTCCGAAAATTAAAAATACGGACAACTAAACTCGCAAATAATCCGCATGTCCTCAACGTCTACCAGATAGTCAAACAGGAACGCAAGTAGCTCTGTGCTAATAATTACCAGCTATTTACCTACATTTAGTATTTCGAATAAACCCTAAAAAGTACTATCTAACGTAGACTCAACCAACGCAAAAACTATACAGAAGAATAATTGTATCTTTTTTTAGCAAAAATAGTTGAGTCTCTCCTGTATATTCAAGACAATGGACTCAAAAATATTCACCTAGATACGTAATCTATCATCTTCTGTGGTGAACAGATTAAAGTGCTAGATAACGGTCTAGCTTGCTCCAAAACTTATCTAAGTCTGCTTTAGCACCGTGAGAAAGGAGAGAAGCATAACAGTTACGTCTACTTAGCTCCATAGCTACTCAAAGTATCTTAGTTGTGATATAGTAACTTTAATAACTCAACTACGACCCTTATATTTCTCCCAAAGCAGACATTTTTAGTCTGGGAATGCTTCTGCTGTAAATGGTCGCACTTTAACCTATGCATGGTTACTATGATTTCTAAAAGCTGACAATAGATTATTAATCTCTTATTCACAGGCTTTCTAGAATTACCCACTCTCTTCCTCTCAAAACTCTCATCGCATAAATGTTGGAATACGACCCCTAAGAAAGAATCGGACTTTTATCCCTTAAGTAAAAACTAAAAAAGTTAACGTCATCTCAATAACAACAAATCACTCGAAGTAAAAGCTCAAAAATGCTGCAGGAAATACTCTCCCATAGTAGAAAAAGTAGCTCTATATGCAAGCAATCTGAAAATAGCATGAGTTTGTCTCGACAGCCCAGTAGTTAGAAGAAAAGAATCAATAATAAAATATCAGTTCGTTGCTCTGATAAAAAAATTGAAGGAACAGCTCAAATTAGTACATAACTAGCACCTTTCACTTCTCGCAGATAAGAAAAATTTCAATAGCAAGTAGAATGCATATCCAGCCAACAAAATAATTTACGAAACTTGGTCAAGAATAAGTTGAATCGAGACAAAGGCAAAATAAAGTAAAACTCTTCTCGATTGCTTCGCCCTTTGAAAAGAGAAATCCCGATGTTTGCTTAGAATAATAAGGTGCTTCAAGCGAAAACATTTTTTTAGAACAATAGTTTGTAATCCTCACTTCTCCATAAGAAGATCAATAGTTCATAAAGAAACGAATCAGATTAAAATGACGCTAGTTTTCATAGACTAGCCACATAGAGTGGTGGGCAAAAAGTTCTTAAACTTGAACAAATCGAAAATAACTCTATGCTTAGAAGTAACCAATAAAGTTTAAAAAATACATCTCGCTTTGGCTCAACAGAACATATTTTACCATAATTAAGACAGAAATCCATTTCAAGAGGAGCTTAAATTTACATAAAATAAGAAAAAGAAGACTAGTACACAATCTAAATAGAAAAATTCAGGATTTCCAATAATAAAGTCCTGTAAAAAACTTTGAATAAAGTGATGACCTTTAATAAAGAAATCCAAATCAACGCTAAAAGTGTGTAGGGCTCATTCGAATATGCAAGCAATTAAGTCTAAAAATCATTATCGAAACTTGCCTTTTCACCTATAAACTCACACCTGAATGGTTAGCATTAGTCTGAATATGTATAAAGTGGATACAAAAATATTACAATCAAGGATGTTCCAGTAGTTATCAGTCAATAAAAAGTTTATGAAGCTGCCTACCCTCCCTCACATTATGGAAACGTACAAAGACAACTCCAAACTTTATAAATCTCTTAATCCATAAATCAAGGTTCAAGCCGAAATAGCTCAGTTAACAAAGCTTCAAAAGTAATCGAGGCGTATCGTCCATTAGATGAATCTTTGTTTGTTAAAGCTGAGCCTCTTACCTATTAAATTTCAGCTCCTTTTAAAAAACCTAAATCGCGAAAACCTCAACTCATGATTTAGCTTGGAGATTAAGAAAATTCTCCTTCCACAATGCCTCTTGTAATCCAGCCTAAGAAGTCTCATTTGTAAAATCTTTACAAAACAACTCAGTCAATTTAGCATCTCTCAAACTTCACAAGTATTTCTCCTCCTTAATAAAATAAATAAAACCAATATTCTCTTAATTACATCAAAACTGGCTTTTCGCCTTAACTTGACGAGGATTTCTCTCAAAAAATAACTTTGACTGATGGAAAACAATATTAAGGCTAGACTTTGGGACAACTACCTCATGGTAATGGAGTAATGTATTCTAATTCTAAAGTTCTATTTAGTGGATCTTTTAAATTTGGAAAATTCCATGGATATGGGACTCTGAATAACATGAATTTCTAACCTTCAACAGTCGACCATAAACTAATTGACCTCAACAGAAACTATTGGATGCGTTTTTAAGGAGAATTTGACGAGGATAAGATGAGTGGATTTGGAACTGTGTTCTTCGCTGAAGGATAGAAATTTTCAGGATGTTTGAAGGATGGAGTGATAGAAGGTTATGGTTGCTTTTATTGCAAGAATGGATAGCTAGTTAGTGGTTTATGGTCAGAAAATAAATTTAGAAAAGTGTGAAAATTGTTTAATAATTGATATTAATTTTATATATAGTTTTCTTTCTTTATGTGTACAAAAATTTCTTCTTGGTAGATATGCCAGAAGAGCGAAATAAAATGAATACATCTTATTTCAAATAGAAAACTAGCTTTATTATAAATTAAATAGATGAAGCCCACCGATAAACTCAAAAAATAGAAATCCCCTCTTGTTAAATTTCAAACTACACCCGCCAATAAAAAACCAGAAATAAAAAAAACAGCATCCAAAAAAGAAGAACTCCCCATACCAAAAAGTACATCTAACATCATAAAGCGTTCAGTTTCGCCAACGGACATAATAAAGCCAGCACTGGCATCACTCCAGGCACACAATCTTCAAAACAATTCAATCCGACTGCTGCTAGCTTCAAAAATTCGCCAAAAGCAAGCCTAGGAGAGACTAAATTTCCTCCTTCTAAAGACTCTAAGCTCAAAAACATTCAAATAGCTGATAAAAATAAGGAATAAATAAAGAAATCTTTAGCTAACGTCATTAAAGTTTATTATCCCCCCAAGAAATCCTGCCTTGACAATTCTTTCACTGAGGCTACTAAAGACACCACTCAAAAAGAAGACTGTAGAATCTCAAAAAATGACTTTCATTTTGTAGAAATTATTGGATAAGGGGGTTATGGTAAGGTATGGAAAGTTGAGCTTACTCGAAATAAAAAACTATATGCTATGAAATAAATGAGCAAAGCACTGATTGTTATGAAAAAAAGTGTTGACAACGTCCTCAACTAAAGAAAAATTTTAGAAGGACTGAATTCACCATTTTTGGCGAACATGCGAGGGGCATTCAACGATAGAGATAATCTTTATCTACTTATGGATTTGCTTCCCGGTGCTGACTTAAGATGCAGGTTGGCCTATATACAGAGCTTCAAGTAATAAGAGGCGAAGTTTTTGATTGCTTGCATCCTGACTGCAGTCGATTATATTCACAAAAAGAAAATTTTCCATAGAGATATCAAGCCTTAGAATCTTGTATTTGATTAGCAGGGGTATTTACGTCTCACTGATTTCGGAATCGCGAGGGCTTAGAATATTAAGCAGCCACTAGATGCAAGTGGGACTCCTGGGTATATGGCTCCGTAAGTTCTTTGTAAACAACTACATTCTTATGAAGTAGACTTCTATGCTATTGGTATCATAGCTCATTAGCTTATGCTTACTAAGGTATTTCTTTGATTATTTAGCGACCATATGGCGGAAATAATAGGATTTAGATTAGGGATGCCATTTTATCAAAGCAACACTCCATAAAAAAAGTAGATGTTCCTCATAATTGGAGTGTATAAGCTGCAGACTTCGTTAATAAGTTGATTCTCAGATCCCCAACTGCGCGCTTAGGGGCTAAGGGAGGGATAAAAGAAATCAAAGCCCATCCTTGGTTAATAGGATTCAACTGGAATGATCTATAATCGAAGAGAATAAAATCTCCCTTCAGATAAAAATAGTACACGTATTAGGTGACCTAAAGAGAAGAATAATTTTTAGAAGCGATGATGCAGTATAAATTACTACAAAGAATTGAAACGAAGATGGATGTTTTCTAAAAGTATTACTTTCAATTGGCTTAGAAATGATAATTTATAGAGTTTATTGAGTCATTTAAGTAAGTGCTTGTAATTATATCGACAAATATCGGTACTATTGATGAAATTCAAATTCTATCTATCAATATTCGTATTTGTAACTAATTGCAATTTGAATTTGTTGATTTAAAGAGTTTGCTACATTTTATTACCTATTATTATCAATTACAATAAACCTTAAATAATTAAAAGAAGCAATCCTCAGTCAGCGCCAAACTCAAAGGATTAAACGTTATTAAATTATCATGTCTTTCAGTTTCAATTCTTGATATTTTTATTCTATCAAATTCGATAGTTGTTATGTCCTGATCCAAACTCAAAGTCTTTATTTTTAATGAACCAACAGACAGAGAGAATGTTATCATTTTTAAAATTGATATATTTTTTTTAATTAATCAATTACGATCAATTTTATTTATCAAACATGATCAAAAAGGAAGAGACGAGCTAAGGGATTGACCCAGACTATTAAAGCACAATCATCAATGGATAAAATAACACTCTAGACACCTTAAATAACATACGCATCACCAGAAATCTCATTAAACACATGAACTAAGAACAAAGACTTGAAAAGGCCAAAGCTCATGTCAATGATGCACTCGCTTACCGCCGACCTAGACCTCAAAGCTAATCTCTCAACACTCCGTTACACTTCAAGAGACTCTATGCACTTCAAACTTCTGCAGCTTGGCAATGGTTACTATTTCTTCTGGGCTATACCTTTATGTACCTAGTGATCATGGATAAATAAAGCTACGCTGCAAAAATAGCAGTTTAGTCAACTATTCTGCTGATCTTTTGGACTGATACACTTATGGCTTCTTACATAAAATCGTTTGACACATTTGGAAAACACAGATACTCAACTTTCTTTAAATTCCGGTTCTTACTAATCGGCTTGATGACTATTGATCTGATCATCTTTATTATCTTGCCTGGATACAACAGTCGACCCATTCGCCCTTTCAGAATTTTACGATGCCGTATTAATAATTTAAATTAGTTGTACCGATGCTTTATGATCCATAAAAGAAGAAAACCTTCTTTAGTCTTTTTTCGGCCTATAAGGATGTACTAGTCTATTTCATATTTTTTGCAACTATAATTTGTGGTTGGGCTCTCATTGGATCAAGAATTTTAACATTTAATACTAACTATATTGACCCTAACTTCCCTCAAAATGTAGACCCCTACAAAAATGACTATAGTGACCTGGGAAAGATGATTTTCGTAGTGTATGTGCTTGCCACTTACGACTCTTATCCAGATAACGACATCTTGGCTGTTCAAAATTTCTAGCCTAACTACATCTACTTCATAGTATTTATTTTTGCAAACATGTTCTTATTCTCATCTATTCCAGGTTCGTTGATTTATATTAAATTCAGACAAACGCGAAGCAAAATTATCCTCATCGACTAGATCCGGCAACAGCACTCTCTAATCCTAGCTTTCGTGACACTAGCCGATCCTGATAAGGAGTTGTCGACTAAAAAGCTTATCCAGTTTCTGTCTTTCCTTTACCGCTATAAAATTAGATACGTGTAGTACATTACGGATATTTGTCTGAAAATGGATGAGAATAACAGTAAATCAATTGTAAGTTTCTAATTATCCAGCAAGCAAATCAGTTTATGCAGCTCAGCAAGATTATCCTGTCTAACAAAGCAATGACTCCACCTTCTTTCGACGATATTTAGGCTTGGGTGAAGTTTAGAAAGTTTTTCAATGTTTCGTTTAAACTCAAGTTAATAGTAAAGCACTGGTTTTTTGAAGTTATGGTCTCTCTAATCATTATTCTTTCCTTCGTCAACGCCATCTTCTTCATCTATATGTAGTATTCTCCTCTGGTCTAAACTTTCGATACTATCTTCATTTGGATATTTGTAGTCTAACTTCTTCTCAGAATCATAGCAATTGGCCCTGAGAATTTCTTCTCGGACCGTTGGAACAACTTAGATACACTTTTAGTCGTGGTCGGAGTCACATTTTTCTTTGTCCCAATTAAAAATAACGCTGACAGTATTGTGAGAATGAGTAGGATTTTTAGGATAGCAAGTTTGCTTAGATTAATATCTCACAGTAATTTCATGGAGCATTACAGGTTTTAAACTTTTTAGAAACTTAAAAAGATATTTTCAGTCATCCTCTAAATTTTACCTATCATCTTGAAATTCATGCCGCTTTTTTTAGTTTTTTTCTACATCTATGCAATTGTAGGAATGTAAATTTTTTATAACTCTTATACAACTACAGGATCTTCCTCATACAATCAGTATCAACAATTTTCTTCTTTCAGAACTTTTATTCAAGCACAATACATAATGGTTCAAGTTTTAACTGAAGCTGGCTGGTCTATGTTAGCCTATGATCATTCTTGGAGGAATCCACAATATTTCGCGTATATTATGGTTTTTTTCTGCATCATGCACATTACGATCGTTTACATTATTGCTACTTTGATCAAGGGTATTTTCTGGTAAGTTTTTTTCACAGTCAATAGTATTTTTGAAGAAAGAGATGTTTAAACTGAAGAAGAATAGCAAAAAGAAATTTAAAACTAATAGTTAGCTCAATAATTAGCATAAATTAACAAACTGATTGCTACTGACCAGTACATAGATCCCAATACCGTACTAAAAAGATAACTGTATGAAAATAAGCTTGATAAAGAAATTTTCCAAAAGCTTAAATTGGCAAAGGATAAAGTAGAGGAAGAAAAAAACAAAGTCAGTGCATCAAAGAAACTATTGGGCTCTAAAAAGGAAATAGTCAGCAAGCTGATGGACAATTACAAAATCTAACTCAATGAGCTGGATCTATCGTAAGAAATTAAGTCAAAATATGGTAAAGAACTCTCTGAATCTGGGCAAAATAAAACAAGCATCAAATATATTGAGGATAAAATGGATTTCGACCAAATTTAAGAGGTCGCTGAGTAAGATTTCGAAAGCGAGATTTAACAAATATTTGATCAAGTCATACTTAACCCTAAAGCAAGATACTCATATATAGTGGGTCAGAACAGAGTGTTCACAGAATTTTTGAAAAGCAAGTTTGTAAAACCTTAAAGCATGATCAGAGATAAGTACTTCAACCTACATGAGAATCCTATTTTTAATAAATAGTCAATGTTATTGCATATTTACTAAGTACATGCTTTGCTCAATATCGAGACTTCTAAAAGAGAACAAAAATCAATGATTATTCAAAGCCTAGTTGAAGAATAGATTATTAAAGATCAAAGAGTTGCAGACAGCCTCATCAGAAAAAAATTGAATGAAAAAATATTTAAGATTGATACTAACGGAACTCTCAGAAAGATGTTTCTATCCGATACAAACTAAGATCTCATTAAAAAATTTTAAGTAGAGTATTTCTCCGATCTCTACGGCCACAGTTTCAAATAAATTAACAAAATGACTCTAGAACCTCTACTGAAAGTTGAAGCGACTTTAACTTATTCGCTTAGAAATATTATGAGGTATCCTCAGATTAACAACACTGAATTTTTCTAAATGTTGACAAATATTGAAGACCAGATTAGTAACAAGCTACTTCAAAGAGGGTCCCTATTTAAATTTGTCTACAAACTTGACGCCCCCGAGGACATCTGGTTTAGTATAGAATACAAACATCAGCAAGAAATGAGAGTACATTTCATTAAGACTGGTGTGTGGGCTTCCTACAAATAAATGTAAAATAATCAAGTTTATTATGCAAGAGACGTCTTTAAGAGGGACACCAATACTAGAGATGATAGATAGGTCTGCTAAAAGTTCTTGAAAAGGTTTTACCAAAGCTTTGAGGGTTTAGCCTTCTCTCTTCTCGATGAAAAGAAGTTTTTCGAAACTAATCCCCAATCAACAGTTTATGATCTCTACATATAATGCTTCAATGCTGAGCAAATCAGAAGGTTTGTCACTAAATAAAATGAAATATCGAAGATTATGGTTGTAATTCTATCAAAAGAGGAAAATAGAAAAGAAATAGGACAAGAACGACTACCTTATAGTTTAACCGATTTGATAACGAAGCCCAAAAGAAAGCACGAAATTTAATTTACCTTTGACGATACTGAAAATTAAACTTTTGATAAATTGAAGAATTTCGCAGCCCAGGACCATTAAAAAATAGTGGTGAGCTAAGGACTACCCTTTGCATATATAATAAACTTGTTAAGGTAGATACTAGACATTATGAACATCTATGGAGAAAACTTTATCTACCAAATTGAGAAGGTTCTGAACGAGCAATACGAAACAATGAGCAAAGCCAACCTCAAAGAAGAGGCGCAGAAAAAAGATGATAAAAAAGAAGGAACAAAAAATTTGAAAATTAGATAATCACTCAGTATGTTCATTTGATAGAAAAAATCTAATTCTAGTATTATTTGAATGTAAGCTTATCATTAGCATTTCCAGTTTTAAAGCTCGCTTCATTTTATACTTTCTGAGGTGAATCCTTGCTAGAGGTTGTAATTCGAAAAATAATCAAAAAAATCCGAAAAAATTTGCACCTTAGTAATTAGTTTTTGAAAATAGAAGGGTTTTCTTTCTTTTAATATATTTGAGCTAACCCAAACTTGTGATTTAAATAAGTAGAGGAGAAAAAAAATGCGGCTCTAGTTAGTTAGTGAAAAAGGATTAGGGAAATAGGAGAGCCACTCAAATATCTAACTCGGATAAAACAACATAAATTATCTAATTTAAACAATCATTCAATAATATAGTCCTCAATCTAGAAAGTTTTCAGATGCCTCTCTTCTTTTGATTCCTATAGCATTGTCGTAAACATCAATACAGCAGTTAAAATCAACAGAAAGGACATAAAAATTAAGGAGTAAAATAGCAAACTTATGCCCATTTTCATCAGTTCTCCAGTTGCACTGATCAAAAGCATAGAAAGCACAGTTGAACTAATTATGCTTGTAATCTGTTACTTCCGAAACTTTAGCCCATAATCAATAGGCACTGATAAGCAAATCGGATACACTGCAGAACAACTAAAGCCTAATAATATCGCAGCCATCAAGGCAGCCATCCTAACAAAGCCAGTTAAATGGAGTACTAGACACAAGATTCCACTAAGCAGAGTAGATCCAAGCAAAAATTTCAATTTTAGGCTACTCCTAGTCTTCAAAGCAGCATTCAAGAATCTGAAAATAGTACTCATTACCCAAAATATGCTGACATAGATAGTGGCTTGATTATTAGTGCAAACTTCTGAAACTACAGCGTAAGTAGATATCCATCCTAGAAAAGTAGTTTAAATACCGACGATCAAAAAAAGGGCCAAACTGACTAGCATTTGTAATTTTACTGAAGCTTGCTTGAGAAAAATTTGTTCACCGCTTTAGCTCTATCGAGTTGCTTGACTATCTGAAGAGCGATCACTAATATTTAGTTCATGCTTGGGGGTTTATATCAGCAAGCAGGCAACTACAAGCAATGAGTAGCAACCGAAATTGATATAAAACATGTTAAGCTCGACTCCCATTATTATAAATGGGGCAAGGAAAGCACCGATTCCAAAAAAGGCGTGCCCGAAAGTTAACCATCTAGGATTGCTTGTACTAATAAATATCAAACACACATTAGAAACAGAGCTTAGTCCAAAAGTTCCCGCTCCAATCATTATCATAGAGATCCACTCACCAAAGGTTGACTACCAATTTATGAATATCAACATTGGTAGTGCTGATAATAATGAAAATGCTGCTAATAGTTTGTGTTCTTGAAGATTGTTAGATTTAGATTGTAAGAATCTATAGGTTGAAATGCCAACTATACTGCCTATTGTCCGAGCCACGAACAGAAAGGAAAAGTCAGTTTAATCTTTTTGAAATTTATCAGCCAGGTAAGGGATGAGCGGACCAACATTGCAGCTGAAGAGTCCGTGACAAAGTAAGGAGAAACAATATAGAGCTATGTATATTTTGATGGAGGTTTTGGCCTAGATGCGGTTGTACATTTCGTTTGAAAATAAAAATTCAATTGATAATTCTACTTTGGTAATAAATAAAAACCCATTTAAAATAGATTACTTAAAGCTAACTTAGATGATATTATCGATAAAATTTAGAGCATTTAGTTTAAAAACTTTCCAAAATTATTTTATACGAATCAAATGTCGGTAGTATAATATAAGTAAATATTAAAATAACACCTAAAATTACGATCAAAATAAATAAACTAGGTGCAAGGATTCAAAACAAATATAAAAGATTCCAGCATGTATTTTCGTTATTATATGTGCATAGTTCCTTGATATTCTATGTTGATATTTTATAGAATTTGGAAATAGAAAAAGCATTCAAGCCCACTTACTTATAGTCCATTTTTAGATGTCTCTGCCTGTAGAATACTACAGACTGCCAAATGCAGAATTAGAAATGTTACGAACAGAATCGCCCTATCTTTTGTTTCTGCTCTCCTCAGATCTCAACGAAGAACAATACTTCCGTTTACTTTTCATAGTTTTTTTTGGATGCAAAAATATTTGTCTTTTTATTTCAGTTTCTTCTCCTTTATTGGGCTTTCTTATATAACCAAAGCCTGCCTTACAAGATTGAGTTGTGGGAACTTGACTGATATCTGTTTTTAGTTCATTTTGGATTTCCAAGACTAACTCCGCTCGACATATTTATTGTTTATTTATTATGGATTTTCTGTATAATTTTTTTTGTTTTGATGGTATTTTTAGTGAAGCCTGTCTTTTATTTACCTACCAAGATTGGAGGTATAATTTTTTTTTTAAGTTTTCTATAGTCTTATTTGCTCCTGATTGAGTTTATCTATGACTCTTTGCCTCGCTTTTTACTGTTACACGATCCTGTTGCCTCCTTTCTCAATCAACCTCACCAGTTCTTTGAATTTAGTTGTCTCCTTAATCATAATCTTTGAATAGTTAGGGACAAAACCACTATTTCTTCTAAATTCTAAATCCAGAGGGAATGACTTTCGGACTGAGTAAATAGAGAAAGCCACGTTACTTTTATTTATCATTTTTATAATAGAAGTGACAGCTCGC
>Ga0194117_10004531_pt1 | contig 13209 bp, 6 predicted proteins | sample TA2MahsurfametaG_FD_160579 | JGI IMG/M metagenome (GOLD analysis project Ga0194117, IMG submission 160579) | Freshwater microbial communities from Lake Tanganyika, Tanzania - TA2015009 Mahale N1 surface | ecosystem: Environmental > Aquatic > Freshwater > Lake | place: Tanzania: Lake Tanganyika...
TCCTTTAAGGCCCAATCACATGATCCCACCCATCTTTATTCCTACGAATCAAATACTCGATAACAAACCTCGTCTAATTTTAGATAACCAAAGACCTCATAGTAGCTTTAAATAGACTGCTCAACGCTTTAACATTTTTGTTAACTCTCCAACTGAATCCTAAATGCAACACATACAACTGTCAAACAACTTGACAAGTCGAAATAGTTCCTAAATAAGTAGGCCGAAGAGTATGAACTAAAGAGTACTTGTGACTATGCGGAAATAACATTGATTTTTTTCGAAACTAATATTTATTTTGAACAATGTCCTTTGATTATTAAAATATAGGCAAAATACTAATAAATACCTATAAATTATTTCGATAAAAGTGAAAGTCATAATGTCCTCCTTCTCATCAAAAAATTTCCTCAAAAAAGTTGAAGTAATAAGAATTCATATATTTGCTATAAAGATGTAATAACATTCAGTTTTTTCTTGCACATCGACAATAATAAAACCAAAAGTTTATATTCGAAAAAAACTCAAGGTTACTGTTGATTGATAACATTCAGTTTACTTGAAGTTTGACTGTACTACTTTGTCATAAATTTAATTATAACACTACGATGGCACAAAATTAAGATAAATCAACCTACGTCTAGTCCAAACTCTGCATCAAATGCACCGAAATGTACGGTAATCCTAACTTTGAAGATATGTGTTCTGTTTGCTTTAAGTATACAATCTCCTTAGATAGGAAAGAAAAAGCTTTACAAAAACTTGAATAGCATAGCAATTTGCCAAAGCCACATCAATAATACAAAAAGGACAAACAATAAATAAAAGAAAAAACCTAGTTAGATTTAGACTCAAAAAAACGTATACTTTCAACCTAGGCTAATGAGTAAAAAATGGTGGGAAGGTGTGCTACATGTTAGCGGAAAACAAAGATGCTAGGCTACAACTGTAAACATTGCAATAAAGAGTTTTGTCGGCTTCATAGGCTTCCGGAAGATCACTAATGCGAAGTAGATTTCGTTAATTTGGGAAAAAAGAAAATAAAGACTTAAAATCCCAACATTTCTCTCAAAAAAATCGATCATATTTGATCTTTACTGCTATGTTTGTCAATTATAATTCAGAGAGTTTCGACCTATCTTGTTTTTAGCTATTTTTGATTATGTATGATAAATGATAATTAAACCCTCGTTACATCATCTAATAGTCTATTAAAGAATGAATTAATTATTCATGTAGTTATCACTTCAAAAATCTTACAAAATATATTCATATTCAGAAGAAGAGTCTTTTTATCGAGGAGGTATTGACTCATAATTTGTAATGTATCTCTGCTCCAAATTGACTGAATTTGTAGATTTTTATAAACTCTATAAAGGACGATTATCCTATTCTTAGTGATACGGTGCTTCATATATTTTCTATTAAAACTTCAATTTCGATCCTTTCTATGGGCTTCTAAAATCTTGGACACTAGAATTAGGTGTGAGAAGCTATAAAGAAGTGAGATCTGTTTTCAAACCAGCTTTATTCTACGTATTATTTATTTTATTATTGCTTGCAGGGAATTAACTGAGTCCAGTTGCTGAATATTCAAGCCTTGTCATATTTGACTCATTTTCACGTAAATTGGTGTTTTTGATGTAGCTTTATAATGTTTATTTTAACTAAGAGTTATTTTTCATGTTAATTTCTAAAACATCTTTCAGTTCAGAGTTTTATCTTTGCAAAAAACTGATTTGAGTTCGAAGTCGTTTATCGGTGGGTTTATTTTTTAATTTCAAGTTCATCTCTTAAATTTATAATTTCAGTCTCTTTAATTATCGAGTTGTTTGAGCCCGAGCTTCTACTTCTTTTCTTATTTTCTGATTCATTTCTTACTTTTATAATATGAAATCTTTGTAAAGTTGAGAATGCATTTCTTTTAGATTCGTTGCAACACCTCCTATCCGCAGTATTTATTACTGTAGTTATTTGTTTTATATCTGCAGTTCGTTAATTCTTGTGTATTTTATACTTTTCTTAAGTTATACATTTTATGCTTGTAAATTTTGCACTTGTTCTTTAAGTTTTCTAATCTGTTGCTTCAAAGCAAGTAAATGTTTTGAATGTTATTATTATTTGAGGGCATCTACTCGAACCTTCATAACAGACAACTCCTTATCTTTGCCAAACTGATGAGTAGAAGAAGAAGATTTAAGAACTTGTGTTTTTATCTTTTTGGAAGTCATATCGATCAACTCTTTTTCTGATTTTAATAATTGCGTCTTTGTTTTTGTATTATTTTAAGTCATTTACTTAATTTTGTTTCGAAGCATAAGATTTTAGTTATAGAGATGTTCTCTGTCCCAAAAAACAGAACGCTGTTGGTAATTATGAAGAGGTTATTTACGATCTGTAACATATTGCAGAAAGGCTATTTTGCTAGATTCTAATAGAGGAGCTCTCTAAATAGGAAATTGTGCAGACATTGCCATTATAATAAAAATATTAAAGTAACTTTATTTAAAATAACAATCAATAGACTTTAAAAATAGCTTATGAGCTGATCTATTTAAAAATGAAAATGAATTATAAATCACTATACTAGCTTTTTATACAAACCATTCTTTGTCTCAGCCATTTCTTACTATTATATCTTCTATTTGATCGCATCTACTCGTGCAGATTGAACATGCATTTCTTTCATCAAATTTTTCACCTTTAAAGACTAATGACTGTTTTTAATTCTTTTTTATAACTACAAATGCTATTTCAAAATTTCATCAGATTCCTAGGAGTCATTTCGAATCCTAGTTATCCAGGTTGTATTATAATTCTAATTCCATTCACGACGAGGCCCTAGTTTTGAATTTTTGAGATTATCCTCAGGGTTAGTTTTATCGTTCACAATTTTATTGAAATTTTTTTTTGAGTTGCCCATAGAATTCTTGATTGTTCGATCATCTTAATTTTTTTCATACTTTTTATCCCCTGCAGTTTTATACAATGAACTTCTGTTTAACCGTGAGAACTAATCTGTTTTCGCTGTTTTTTGTTGAGAATTAATCTTATTTTTTTGAAAAATATTTGAGTAACTCAACTTTTAAGGGCTTTTCGAATTATACCTTTGTTATAATAAACCAGCCTTTAGTTTTTTGTTTTGAGTAATTGAACTTTGATTCATGAAACTAGCATCTCCTTTCTTTTTCTATTCTCGTTATTATTTCCTCTTTTTGATTTAATCTTTCATGTGTTCTTCATACATACCTTGAATCAAAACCATTTGTTTTTTCCTCTTTATCAATTGAAATTACTTTTCTTTATGTACTTACTAAAGTCTTGCAGGCTCAGGATAACTTGCAGCTTCAAAAAAATTTTTCCTTGGTCCTGCATAACTCACTTTCAAATTTTACACTTTGAATCTAAAAGATGCCTCACTATTTATCTTCAAAACATCCTCAACAAAATTTTCACCTATATGATAACGTTCGATGTATTTTTGTTGAAGCAATGCTACAGCATGCAAAAAATGATTTAAATCCATCGTCGAGCCAAAACTAGTTGCTGTGTGAAAAAGGCCAATCAAATCCTTTATGGGAAATTTCTAAGTGAAGTCGAACTATTTACAAAATACCATCCATTTATTCATATCCATCTTTTATTAATTTGTAAGTTACGAGAATGTTCCATTATAATTGTATGACTGCTTGCAAAATTTTTAAAAAGCCATTTTTAGAAAGCGATTTCTAAAGATATTGCTACGAATTTATTGATTATCTTTTTGCTCACCCTCAAAAATATGGGTACTTCTTGGTTTGTACTATTTTGTAGTTTCCTATAAGAGTTGGAAATCAGAAGAAAGTTATAAAGGATTGTAAACCTTCCCTTTTGGTTTGATATGTGGCAAAAAAATTTCAGCATTCTGTTTTTTGCCATTTTATCTCTTATTTAGTTTGCTCATTCCATTTCTACTTTTGCTTCTTACTGTTGAATTATTTACTGACTTATCTTTATTATACTAAGTTTAATTTAGATTTTTGTAGTGTTAATAAATTTCCTTTGCCTTTGCAATCAAATGCGAGGCATGTTCAAGGTTAAACTTTTGTGTAATAATGTAGCTAGTCTATTTTTAGTTGTGTATTGCTTCCCGAATTACCTCTTTTAAAGTTTTACTTATCTATAGATTACTCTCGTTGTGTCCATAGTCTTGGAATTAATTATTGTATTTTAAATTGATCCACTGTTACATGAGTTCTATTCCCTGCTAATCCTGAATTAACTCCTCAGTATCTGCATACTGTTTTCTGAGGTCTTTCCATTTCTGTTGGGTTGAAGTTAAAGCGTTGTTTTGTTAATTTTATTCCATCTTTTATATATCCAAATTATATTTAGATTGTTTGCTCCTACGAATTCCTTATGTAACTCCATAATCAAAATAAATATGTATTAACATGTACAAAACTATACATATAAACAAATCTCAGTCCTGCCGACAGTTCTGTTATAAATGAGCTGACTGTATTTTTTAAAGTATAAATGCAATTTAATATATTATTCTGATTGAAAATTTTAAAGGATCAGTTGATCCTTAATAAAGATGGCATATGTCTGTTACCGTTCTGATCGTAGTGACAAGAGTCTCCTTCACCAATGCACAGGTCTATCATTTTTACAGCTTAATCCCTTAAGCTTGAAGTGTCCTCTAAACTTCGGTAAAAACCAAATTTAGGTCTAATCACTAATCCATTATTGTCAAGGGTAACATTGCATCCGCTATATTTCATGAGCTGATAGCCATCTCTCATTCTGTGAGCAGTAAATTCTACACATCCATTGGCATTATAAGTAATTTTTTCTCTGATCTGTATCCAGACTCCTTTGAAAGACATCAAAGGTACTTTTGCAAGTATTTTTCCGTCATTTTAAAGTTGAACATCATTCCTAGCTGTCAAAGTTAAGTTTGGATTGCCTACATCAGCGCCATCTAGTTTGATTTGATGGAGATGGCAAAATTTGCCTGAGACTTTGAAGTTTGGATCGAGATATAGTTTCCAAGCATAGGTGAAAGTTTTGCCTTTACTACCATGCATCCATGTGGGTGAGGATCCCTGTACAGAAGATTAACATCTTTGTCTAGAGTAATCTCTGTTGCATCTATCACCGTCAACATAGCCATTATGAACGTGTAGATGATAGAGAAAAACTTTTCTGTTAAGAAGAGAGTCAACTTCAGAAGTAATATGGGTAGCTTTATCATCACAATTATCTGAATTTTCAATGGCACTTTTTCCCATTACTTCTCGAAGTGCTATATATGGATCTTTATTGTAATCAACAACCACCTATATCTGTGTTGTAGCGAGGAAAAGTAATGATGCAATAAAGTACCCTATCATTGTAAATATCCAATTATTAAAACTTTTTTTATCAAAAAGGTAAAGCTAAATTATCTGTAAGTTTAATACACTTTAAATTAAACTTTATTTTAGAGAATTGTATATTATAAAGAATAAAGCTTTTAAGTGCAGTTTTTGATTTTTTAGAAACATTCAAAAATTAAAATTCATAAACTTTATAAAGATCTGATACTATCTTAAGGAAAAAGTGAAATCTCTATCCAATAGAGATGATTAGCAGTTTTCCAGTATAACTTAGCTGAAGGCCTTGAATTGAGGTAATTCAAATACTACGTAATATTTTTATTAATGCGATCAATCAAAGAAACATAAACTGCCTTTTACTTGAATCTATGACAACTTATCATTAGCAAGAAAATCATCATTGCCATTGAAATCAACAAACAAGTGATCTACAAACCTGAATATCATCGAAATTACCTGTTTATTGAAATTACAGCTTATTGATCAGCAAAAGAGTAATGACAATCACCAGAATGATCGGCAACCAAATGAATACTGGACTTATATTACGTTATGCTACAATTTTCTGTTTATAGTTATAAACTGTCTGTTGTATTATTTCATTCAAAGTGCACACAATTTCTCTATATTTACTGAACTCTAGTACTTTACTTAGTTTTTATGGCATATTTTAGACATCAAAATTGATTCCTCTTGAATTAGCATTAGCTATAAGATAAAATTTAGTATTTGGCTCAGGTTGTTCTTTTTATAATCTTTAAATCTATTCTTGAACGTGAGGAAGCAAGTATTGTCGGGTATGGTAGTTAGCTTTTGTTAATTAAACTTTCTTTTTTGTCTACTTGCGTGATATTATCATTCTTCCTAGATTTAAATAACACATTTCTTGAAGTCTATTAATGTGATTTTGATGTTTTATGTCACATTGCAGCTGATTTACATGTGATTATGATATACGACTCAGTTTATCTTCAGAATACATATCATTGAAAACTGAATCGGTTATGAACTTGCTTGTGGAAAGTGCCAGTTGCATAGGTTCATTTTTTTCCTCTCTTGATCTAAAATTTTACTCTTTTTCATATAAGCCGACGATATTGTCCATATACTTTAGTGCACTCATTCTAGGGTTCATGAGCTAAAGGACATGAATATCATTTTGTGTGATTTCATACTTTTCTTTGAAACTGTTATCCTTGTACCTATTTTTATTCGTTTACCTAAACATACCTCGCCTACTCTGGTCAGTATGTTGCTCTTTGCTATTTTTCTACCACTTAGTTCCGTAGCTGGTAAAATAATGATCTACAAACTTTTCAAGATTGATTTCTTCAGATTTCATTTAGCTATATTCTATCTCTAGAAAAATTTAAATCAAGATTAAGATTTATATTTAAAATAGCTCAATTTTAACTCTTTTAATTTACTAGACATCAAGTTATAAAAGAAAATCTTATTATAATTTATGAACGATAATCTTGCCCGATTTATAAAATCATTGTCCACACAGCACTATAGCAGTGCCTTTGTACAACATCTCGTCGATACCATTGCAGATAACACAAGTAAAACCACTTACATTTAGGCCTCAGTACTCTCCAAGAGATCTACTAACTCATACAGAAAGAATCAGATGCAATCATTACCCATTTCAACTAGAGAACAGAAGATAACAAACTTATCTAATATCGAAACCCACTTTGCTTCGAATCTCTACGCCACTATTTCCATACTATGACTAGAGGAGTGTACAAGAAATATGGTAATGATATCAACAAATTCAAGTAGGGATTAAAAGTTGTTGCTAAAGAACTTATAGAAATCCTGTCAATGTCTACAAACAAAATAGTTAAATTTTCTGAAACACTTCTCAAGGATAACACTGCCAAAAAGATTCTAGTTTATTCCTACTCTAAATCAATATGTTTGAGCTTAAAACGACTTTCAAAGATTCTTGAAGATAATCTTTTGGTGTATGTTTGTAAAAGTGGATCTCTTTAAGAAGGGTAATTTTTAAATAATTTAGAATCAATCTCTACGAATAATTGGTCTTGGACGGTGTAAAATGTCAGCTTATCAATGATAATTAAATTGGATATTACATGCACGAAATAACCTGTGTTTTGGTTGGAGCAGAAGTTATTTTATAAAATGGAGCCATTCTCAATCGAGCTGGGACATCAATGATTGCTTTGATAGCCCATCAATCAAGAAAACCTCTTTATGTCTTCGCTGAATCTTACAAATTTTTAAGAAAAATATTTTTATGCCAAAGAGACATTCCTCAACGCTTTAGGTAAGACAGAGAGCGCAATCTGAAGACTATTTCTATCGATTTGACTCAACCTGAACATATTACAATGTTTTGTACTGATAACGGGCTGATAAATCCCGAAATCATATCTTTGGAACTTTCAAAAGTACTCAAATGATTGTTCTGTAGTTATAAACTTATCTCCTTTATCTTTAATTTTATATTACTTATGATATGAGAATCATGATTTGGCCAATCTTCTGAGTACGTAGTGTAAAATGCCACCATTTTAAAGTCAAAGTATTGGTAATTTGCAAAACTAAATCAGTTGCAGTGATGTTCTCTCTAAGATGTCCAGTCGATCTAAATCCAATAACTTCAGGAAGAACCATGCTAATAGGTTGACCAAGCATAACAGCTTCAGCTTCAATACCTCCAACACCCCAACCAACAACTCCCAAACCATTGATCATGGTTGTATGTGAATCAGTATCAAAAACTGAGTCAGGATAAACAACTCTGTTATGATTTTCAAGTACAACTCTTGCCAAATATTCCAAGTTTACTTGATGGACAATCCCACTTCCTCGAGGTACAAAAGACAAGTTGTTAAAAGCATTAGATCCTCATTTCAAGAATTCGAATCTTTAGTAGTTTCTCTTGAATTAGATTTATTCGTTTTCTCTCCAGGCATCTTGCACTCTTGCTTTGTCGGCTTGCACACTGTGATCAATTACCAAATCAACTAGACAGAGACGATTGATCTTTTTAGGGTCTCCTCCAAGTCTTTGAACTGCATCTCTCATAGCAGCCAAATCTACAACTGCTGGGACACCTGTAAAATCTTGAAGAATAACTCTCGCAGGTTTGAATGCAATTTCAATAGATTTACTTGCGAGTTGTTCCCAGTTGAGAATATTCTATACATCTCTTGAAGTGACTTAGAACTAATCACAATTTCTGACTGCACTTTCAAGGAGTATTCTAATGCTGAATGGTAACTTTTCGAGTCTTGGGTCATTGAGTGACCTAATATTGTAGTAAGTGAGCAATTTTCCAGCTGCTTGTACTTGAGAAGCAACTTTTTGGAAAGGATTAGGTTTAGAGTTAGCAAAGGAATGGCGACTAAAGAATGATAACATACCGACTTTATTTATAATATAAACAAAATGCAAGAAAGATTATTGAGACAAAATGATTAACATAAGTGAAAAATAATCGTCTTAAAATATTTTCTCCAAACAACGGATTATTAATGATTTTCTGATGATTTCTTTTAACTCTACTTACAAACAGTTAAGAAGAAATAAATAAAATAACTCTCCATTAATTTTTAATTGATAACTTGCGTAACCAAGATTAACTTTAAATCAAATGCCGCTAACTTTATGGATATGTTTGGCCAAGTCAACCATTCTGTTAGAATATCCCCATTCGTTATCGTACCATGAAACGACCTTATGGAAATTTTTGTTCAAAGAAAGACCAGCTCCTTTATCGAAAAATGATGAGTGAGAATCATGAAGGATATCTTGAGAAACGATATCATCTTCAGTGTAACCTAAAACTCCTTTTAGTTCTCCTTCAGCTGATCTCTTGATTGCTGCAGAAATATCTTCATAAGTGCACTCTTTTTCAGTTTTGAAGGTAAAGTCTACTACAGAGACGTTGATTGTTGGAACTCTGAAAGACATTCCAGTAACTTTTCCCTTAAGACTTGTGATAACCTTGCCCAAAGCCTTGGCAGCTCCAGTTGAGTAAGGTACGATGTTAGCTCCAGTAGCTCTGCCACCTCTGTAGCTGTCTCCTTTTTTAACAGCTGAGTCAACAACAGCTTGAGATGCAGTAGCAGCATGTACAGTTGTCATGAGTCCTAAATAAGCTGAAATTTACCTTCAGTAATCACAAAGTTATCGTGAATAACTTTGGCAACAGGAGCAAGGCAGTTAGTAGTGCACGAGGCGTTGGAAACAACGTTAAGGTCAGCTTTATAGTTATTGTGATTGACTCCATAAACAAAGAGAGGAGTATCATCCTTTGGAGGGGCGGAAATTATGACCTTCTTTGCTCCTCCAGTCAAGTGCTTTGAAGCTCCTTCTGTGGTCAAGAATTTTCCAGTGGATTCCAAAACAGTTGCAACGCCGTGTTACCCCCATGGAATTTTAGTAGGATCAAGTTCTGAATAGAGTCTAATTTTTTGTCCATTCACAATAACTCCGTGTTCCCAAAGCTCGACATGATGAGGGAATCTACCTTGGGCAGAATCATATTGGAGTAGGTATTTGAGATATTTGGCGTCCATCATAGGATCATTGACGGCAGCAACATTGAGTCCTCTGGGGTTTTCAAAAGTTGATCTAAGAACGAGTCTACCAATACGGCCCAAACCATTGATTCCAAGCATTTTTTAATAAATATTTGATAAAGATACGTATCAGATCTATCTAAACGATATAAATGATATTCTATTATCCTACCTAAAAAAATATTCTAAATTGGATTCAAACAAATCGGAAAGACCTATAAACTTGTTCGTAATCAGTTAGCCATATTAGTAATTTAATTAATCACTTGATTTATAATCATGACTTCTGGCGTAGCAGAAATCAAGGGAACTATTCACTCATTCCAGAGGGCGATCAATCGGTATTACATTGTAAAATTATACAAATATAACAATTAAAAAGCCATCACCTTCTCTGCCTATCTTAAAATCTTTCAGTTTAATCCTGCTTTGGTTATATGCTCAATATTGCTCTCTATAGTCTTCACTGTATTACCAATCCTACTCTTCATTTTATTGACAATTATGTAAGAACTAACAATCCTATGGTTAGTAATAACTTGCAGATAAAATATCAACTTTCTTTCGAATTATTAATGGAGCAGAATGGCTGAAGTAAGTTACAAGTGCCTTTAGTATATAAAATACAGCCGGATGATATAAATGGGATACGAGCTAAGGGCCAATACAAACATCATGCTTCACGATTAAGCGCAAAATAGTCTATTTGTAGTTTAGTAGTTCAATGAAAGACAGTTCAAATTACAAACAGAAATTATCAAAGTATATAAATAGATAGCTGATTTATTCGTATTAATGTAGGGTTATTTCTCAACATAGTATCAACCTTTGAAATAAATCAAGTTATTAAAGTTTCCACTTAATTTTAGGACAGTCTTCGAACTGAATCATAACTTAGGAATCATTTTCAATTAGCTTTAAAACACTAACAAACTCTATACTTTATTTGTAAATAACTAACTTAATAAGTTCATAAATATAGTGCAATCAACCTTTTTCATAAAATTTTCTTTTAGTCATTCATTGTAGCAAATTAGGAACGGTTTCAAAACTATTGAAAAGTAAATCTAAGAACAACTAAAAAGCATGTAAAATAGCAGACTATACCATTCTCTGAACTCATAATAAGAATATTAAGAACTATAATCAATACTTCGTAAACACAGCTCTCCCTCTCAAACGAAAGTATAATAAAAAGTTCCAAGGGTTGATTAAATCATCTAGATTAATGGATATCAACAAAAAGAAATCAAAAAGGAAACTATACATGTCAGCGGAGACAAACATCAGGATATCCAGTAACGAAAGAATTTCATGGCAAAATTAGATTTCCTTTTGATTATGGGTTTGGCTCGGAAAAGATAGTAAGAACTGTAGTAAAAACTTAGAATGTAAAACTACAACTAAGAAAACACCCTAATTCAATAACCTACCTAATGATTTAGTTGAGTGAATTTGTAGATGCCCATATTCTATCCTTCTGCATAAAGCGCATCTCATTATTTATTGATTCCTTGTGTTTTCTTTATCTTTAAACAGCATCATCATTATAAATATTACTCGAAATTCAAATGGAAACTAACCATTTCTAAGCCCCCAAAACTGCCATCATTCGACTCCTAAAATCCCAAGGATGTTGTTAATCGCAAACTAATCATCAAAACAACCCACATCTCGAAGAAATGATCAACTATCGCGAAGAATTAAGTATCAAAGCTGCACAAGAAAGGTCAAGACTCTCTTAAATACCGTGTGCAGTCAAATTAGCTTAGGAAGTGCAAGAGTTGAAGGATGTTGTAACTGGATTGACACGTGAAAATAAAGGGAGGGTTTAACATTTGATGAAAATAAAACAAAAGGTATCAATAAATGGAAGTTGGGAGGTCAATGACTCTTAGGAACAATTATAGCATCAGAGACTACAACAATAGTATGCGAATTTGTTGAAGACACTTGAGTCTACAAATGAAACAAATAGAAGACTAGTGTAACGCTTGGCAAGATGGTGATAGTTGTAAAACGTAGTGATCAAATAAATACTGCCGATAAATATCATTACATTGAGTTGTTAGGATTTTTTCTTTGCAATTCGATGATTTTTTTTTATACTTATTAGATTAATTGAGTGAATCATTATAGAGAGTATGATTTTTAAGACTTCCTTTTAGTTGTTAGTGTGTATTTATTTTTTGAACTGATAACTATAGTTTTCCAATTTTATTATGAAAAATATAAATTAATCTAAGATTTATATATTAAGTCTAGTTAACTAGGCTTATAATAAAAAGTACACAGCTAAATGGGGAATTGTGTGTTTGGAAAAGAAGATGATTTTAGAAAGTAAATAAAACTACTAAAGAATTCTGGTGTTGCGGATCATTATTATCGTCTGCCAGAGAATATCGAAGATTAAGGGTTAGCAAAAATTATTAAAGATAAAACATATAAAAAATAGATCCTTTAATTCTCAACAAAACTTTACTAAGTCATGCACACATTGGAAAAATAGAGTTATTAAGTAAAAGATAAGAAAGAGTAATATAAATTGCAAGCTTAAATCGATAAAGTGGAAAAATTACGAGTAAAACCTTCTATAAGCTATTTACGAAAATTTAATGCTAAAATTCTTTACAACTACTCCTATCAAAAAGCCAAATTTTATTATTATAAAGGATAGTTTTAGAATGCCCACAAATGGCTAGTATAGTTGTCAAAATAAAAAGCTTAGACTCTACAATAAGCGGAAATTTCGATGTTAAACATCAAAATATTTTCTCTAATGGTTAACATGAATCTGTAAATACCTCTCAAGGATTTTCGATAACAAAGCATTACTTTAATTTTTGATATTGTTTAGGAAAAAATGGTTTAAGCATAGAAAAATTTAAGATAGAAATGTTAGAAATTACTCTTCGTGAGCTTATTGTACTACATTATTCTCCTCAAGAAAACTTACTTATTTCGAAAACAACTTGTTCCAAACTATGAAATACAGGAAATTGAAGGTGTTCCTTTGTAACAAATTAAGAAATAATACGAATATCTCATTGATTTCGTTAGAAGCTATAGACTCTAGATGGTGTTAAATCTAAAAGACAAAGTGATCAAAGGATCCTATTTAGTTTAAAACAAAAAAGGCACAGATAAGTCCATCAATTGGGAGCAATTAATCGCTTAATTTAATTTATTTTGTGGAAATATATCATCTGAGAATGGTGAAAACCGACAAAAGATCGACTATCAATAATTATTTGTTTCTCAATATAAGTTCTAATCATAATATGTTA
>Ga0194117_10004534_pt1 | contig 13203 bp, 6 predicted proteins | sample TA2MahsurfametaG_FD_160579 | JGI IMG/M metagenome (GOLD analysis project Ga0194117, IMG submission 160579) | Freshwater microbial communities from Lake Tanganyika, Tanzania - TA2015009 Mahale N1 surface | ecosystem: Environmental > Aquatic > Freshwater > Lake | place: Tanzania: Lake Tanganyika...
GGGGCTGCATGTATGTGCATCTATTTTGAGATAGGCCTACCATGGCAGAGCTGATACTATAAGTTAAATCTATATTATGGTCATCTGTGACTACATTCAAAAGGCTATGATCAAAGACAGCATTCCAACATTTTAGAGCTTGCTTACTATGTTGACTCCTTCTTAATTGAAATACTTAATTTTCAAACTAAGCGGTATTTTATCCTAAGACAAGAAACTGCAGATAATCTAGTAGGTGTTGAAAAACCAAAACAAAATAATGAATATCTTTACAATTTATTTTATTAATGAGTTGGGATACAAAATAGTATCACAAGATGCAAAATAGTTTAGCATAAAATTTAGGGAGTAATATTAAACTTTAAAAGAACAATTAGATGTGGATAGATACAATACTTATGAAAAGTAGCTTCAGCATTTTATCAAATGGCATATGTTTAAAGTAAGTCTATAGTTAGGTTTGTTTACTTTCGAGCATAATGTAAAACTGAGTTCTCTGCTGAGTTTTTATAAACATTTGTTCGAAAACGACTATTTTGCTGAACAGTTTTGGGTGAATGAGGAAAAAATGGCAGTGTTTGGATCTTCAGATGACACTGATTTAGAGAGAATATAACTCTTTTGTGAATTTCAGCAAAACATAAATCTGAGTAGTATGATGCTACTGACACTTCTATTGAAAAGGTTGCCAAAGAACAGAGATCTGAAATTTTCAGGTTTTTGTTTGAAAACAATCACTTCTTTCGTTGAAAAATCACTTTGCATTATAGAGGAAGATAATATCCCTTCAAACTTAATCATTTCATTTTAATACCTACTTACTGTCTTCAAAAATACGAGTATATCTATTGAAAATACAGAAATGTATTTCAAAAGATTATCTGCAGTTTTTAATCACTCCAAGTGGAAAATCATAAGAGAAAACAACCACTATGGAAGATTTAATTATAATATTGAGTATTTGCTTTGTAAAATACTTGAAACAAGTAAAGAAAAAACTGGCTTTTAGGCTCATAAACACATTATGCCCATTTATAGATCCATAATCTAAAACAGTTTCGCTCTGCATTCAAACAGTTTTGCAGAAAAAATGATAAACCACTATATTTAGATGGGTATAACTGCTAAGATCAAAAATTTCTCATTGAGAGAATTACGTTTAAAATAATAATTGAAAAATATAATTTGTAACTATCCTTAGATTGTAAGTTTAAAACTGGCAGTCAAAAAATCAAGCGAATATTTCAACTTTTATTCCCCTATTTACAAGTAGTAAATAGTGACATTTACTTACTTTCTCAATGATCCAAACGACAACTATTACTTCAAAAATCACTATTTAACTTTTCTCTATCAAGAATACCTCAAAATATTTACCCAAGCTGTTGAGAAGAGCCAAGATAGAGTATTGATTAACCATTTATTCGAGATTAGTATGAAACTATTGCAAGATATTTTAGACGGGGATACCTACAGTCACTCAGCAACTTTCTATAAATCATTGATAAAAACTCAGAATCTGTACATATTGCTATCGAATGGAATACTTTCACTGCTAGATGCATAAAAATTGCAGGCTATATTTGATAAATGTTTGTTAATCATTTAAAAGGATAACTATCCATTATTGAGACAGTATTTAGAAGTAGCTTTCTGTCGAACCTATCTCATTTTGAATAAAACTAACCCTTTAAATAAAAATAGGAAAAAACTGATGTCGATGATGAAAGTCAATGTCAATATTGGCGTACCTGTAGCATTGGTTTTGGGTTATGAGTTACTTTAGTAGCAAAGAGTAAACACTAAAAATAAGGAAATAAATAGCTAAATAACTGAAATACACTAAATTTTGGTTAAATTCATTTCTTGCCATACTGCCTATCTTCGAGGAATCTGTCAGTATTATCTCTACATTTATCTCAAACTCGCCTCACCAACAGATCCTTTCTTGATCAATATAAGCACTTTTTGGTCTGAAGATAAAGATTCTCACAAAATATTAGCAAATATTATGACAGTAGTTGAGGGATTCAAAGAGGCAGTTGAAAATCAATGTGATTTTCTTGGTTTTGAAAGAGTTGAAGAGTATCCTTCAAATAGAGTCAAGTTGTAATTTTATAGGAGTGTTTCTAGATTTTACAGTGAGTCAATTTTGGGATAAATAAATCACAACTAAAACGTTGACAAAAAGTTCTACAACGCTTACTGTGATAGTGTTGATTAGAGATCAAGATTTATAAAGAAATAGTATCTTTCACTTCTTGCACTCTATGTAAAAAGCCCAATAGAAAGATGTCATAAGAATAATATGAAGATAAAGAAGGAATAGTAAATCAAAGTATAAAAAAATGATAAGCTTGCTAAGAAACCAAACTCTAAGAAAGGTAAAGGCAAATAAAGAATAAAGAATAACATTGTGAAGTAGGAAGAGACTAAAATTATACTTTAATAGGATTAAAATATGGGGAAATTTTAAAATCTGTACTCAATTTACATTGAACTTGATAATCTGATAGATTGGACTAGAAAAGATAATAGTCCTAAAATTATAGTTATAGCTACTTTGCTAGAAAAAGTTCATAACTTTGGACATATTTTGAGAACTCTGCACCGAAAAAATGCTCTGCTTGTTGTTCCTTCTAAACTGCCATTAAATCATCCCGAATGTAAATAGCTTGTTCCTTAAAATTGTGATGTCTAAGTAGCCTAGATCAAACAGAGAGATTTGCAGAAATGTATAGTGTTGATGAAATCTTTAGGGTATCCTCTCGTAGCTTTGTAACAATGTTCAAGATCCGTAAAAGTAGAGTAGGCGCAATTCCCTCAAAAATTCATGCTTTTGCTAGGAAATGAAAGACTAGGTGCTCCTGCTGCTTTGTTGAACTAAGGAGATCTTTTGGTTTAGATACCTCAAGTTGGTAAAATCCGTAGTTTGAATGTACATGTAAGCATGGTGCTGTGTTTATGGTAATATTTGATAAAGCAATGATAAAACATGTGATGTTATAAATAAAGATATAATGATATCAATTATTCTAAGAACGTATTAAGCGAAAAGATTACTTCGATTTTATATGTCTCTATGATCTCCACAATTTGTGATTTATCTGATTTATTTTGGTTTGATTGTTTTGATTGATATAATACTCCACTTACTAGATTTATTAACTGATTGGTTTACCTAAAGTCTAAGGTAGAAAACTCAGGCATCCGATGACAACTACTCCCGTCAAAACAAAAATGATCATGAAGTTGTATTGCTGATCCATAAAGTAGTTGAGTACAATTGGAATAAAGGTCGAAGACAGAGACCCTAAAGTAGTGATAATTCCAAAACTTAAACCTCTAACTCTTGAAGGAAACAGCTAGCAGATATATATTTAAAAGAATGCAAAGAAGAAAGCTACAGAAGCTCTAAAGATGATGATCATGATAATTTAAAATGCACTTTGTAGGCAGATTCCACAATCGTCAGAACTGTAGAACATTGTCAGCATGAAAGAGCTGAAGATAGAAACTGAAATAATAATGATTCCCAGTTTTTTCCTCTCAATTTTTTAGATATAGATGTAGGTAGGAATAAAGGTGATTAGTTCTGAGGTTAGGATGATATAACTTGTGATATAAATATTAAAACCGATGTTTTCGATGATAAGGACAGGCCCATAGTACATTCCAAAGATCATGAAAGCGATAACACTGCAAAGAATTGTTTTTTGTCTTAGACTTTAAAAGCGAAATAAATCTAAGTGAGACATTTTGATATTTTTGAATTTCTCAACCATCTGGAAATCTATCACATTTTAAATGTCTTCCTCTTCAAGTGTTTAGCCTCTCTAGAAATTAATTCTTCCGATACGGTTTAGAGATTTCAACGCGTGATTTACACCTTTCTTTATCACGAAGCGAGGTGTATCTTAAAGGTAGTAGTACATAACAAGTAGGATTATTATTGCCGGAAATGTTACAACAAGACCCCATATAATTCTCCAATTAGGGATAACAAAGAACAAAGTAGTAGCTACAAAAGCACCGATAGTGAAAAAGATCTGAATGATTACAGAATATCTTTGCCTTATCTTGTTGTTCGAAATCTCACAGAAGTACAGATAAGTAATGTTGATAGCTGCATCTGATCCAAAACCACTCAAAAAGAGACCAACTCCAATTATGGTGATGTTAAATCCGAAAGTAACTAAGAGACTGCCAAGTGCACAGAAACCCCAAGACAAAACAAGTGTAAATTTTCTTCCAAAATTATCAGAAAAGAAAGATATGATTAGGAAGCCCAAGATGGCTCCCAAATAGGTAGAGGCTCTCAACATGATGACACTGTAGCTATCTTAGCATTCATAGTTATTGATAGTTGCTATATTATTGAAGTTGTTCATTTCAGGTGCAAAAAAATCGTTCCATTTATCTGATGGTAACGAACATACATACTATAAGCATTATACATCTTCTAGAATGATGCCTTGACGTGTGCAGTCATAGAGTCTGTTCCTAAAAAGAAATGAGTTGCTGAGTAGAATAACTCCAGTAACGAACCAACATAGTACGAAGATATATAGTAATTTTTTTTGGTATTTGTCACCATCTCCTACTTTTTACATGAGGTTGAGATAGGTTTCGGGCTTGGAATAGTCAAAAATATAGCGATTGATCTTGGAACTTTCAGACGATATGATTGACATTAATATTCTCTTTACAAAACATATAAACAATATTACTTTAATAACCCAACACGAACAAAAAATATCTTTGTTTGATATTATATTTTATAAAGATTATCATTCAAAGACTAATTGATACTTATTTTTCAGTGGCTTCTGTACATCTAAAGGCAGCCCGTTGCTTCTAAAATAGTGGTTTATGTATTCGTCATCTGCCAGTTCTACGCTATCTATTAATTTATTGCATTTTTCTATAATTTTAGCTTTTTCAACTGCCATCGACTCCTCTTCGTTTATTTGAGCAACAAATCTTTATATTTGGATGTTCTTCTCCTGTATTTAGTTTTATAAATCCTTGATTTTGCCTTAATTTGCTTTTAAATTGTTCTGTAAGACTGCATATTCTTTTTTGAGCTATTGATTCGCTTTCTACATTTATTTAATCTCTTGTTGTTTAGATGTATTCTCTAGGGCGAGTTGATTTACTTTTTCAGCTAACCTTTGGGACTATACTAAAACATTTTCACATTTCGAGTGTTTGTTTTGTAACTATTGATAGTTTTCTTTGATTTATTCATTCTATAATGCAATTTTTTCTATTTTAAGTGAGACAAGTTTCAGAATATCATTTTAGTATTTGGAAATGTTGAGGAGTTAGGTAAATTTTACCAAAACTTAGGAGAGAGTTTCTCTACTTTAAAAATCAATAACTAGTTTATTATTGTGATAGGGAATTTCGTTTATATTGAATACTTTACCCAAATTGCAGATAACGAAGTGATTTGAGTTGAGTGTTTCTACTAATTTAGTGGTGAGTTAATACAGCTGGCCTATTTGGGATATTATTTGCTAGTATTTGACGATCTTTGATTTGTTTTTGAGCAACTACACTCTCAAGTTGATCAGATCTTCAGAGTTTTCGTTTGATTCAAAGTTTAGTTTCATTTGAATCTCAAATATTATAAATCATAATAAAATAACAGAATTGTAATAAGAAGCTTTTATATTTCTTTTGTTTAAGTAAAATGTGGCGGCACACCGGAATAGGGTACCACACACACGACCAGTTATACTGGTCTAAACTTGGATAAATACCAAAGGTGACTCTGAATAAGAAGTAAAAATATATCGCTCTAAGTGCTATTAGTACTTTCCGAACCGATATTCACTTGAAGATTTCAGGTCTATTATAAAAGTTATAATTTATTAATACAAAAAAAGGAAGAGTCGGTTCAGGAGGTCGGCAAAATCATACAACATCGAGCTTATATATTAGCTATTCGGATAGGTTCTCTAGATGCGTTTGTTATGTATTATTTTGTTTCTTGGAGGATTTTGAGGATGATTGAGATTGATAGCCTAAGTTTTATCATAAGCTCCTGTCTAAAAAGAATATGCAGAAGATGGATTAGCTTTTAATATGCTAAATGATACCTTTATTTTGACTTTTTTCTTACTTTTTTATAAAACATAATAAAAATTAAAAAAAGTTAAATTTTAAAGCAAATTATAGGTTATTAAATTACTCGTTATTGTTTCAAAATAGTTCTAGGCTTAGAATATAATTTTTGTTAATTTCCTGATAAAGTTTAAAATGAAAGTAAAATTGCAAGCTTGCACATACTTCTTCAAAAACTTCAAAGGTCAGAAATCAAATTCCATCAAGGGAGTAGATCTCAACAAAAACTATTATAAAATACTGTAAGTCGATAACACTGCCTGCTAAGTAACAATCAAAAAAGCTTATTTCAGAATGGCTAAGAAGATGCACCCCGATGTCAATCCTCAAGGTCATGCTCAATTTACCGAAATACAGTAAGCCTACAACATCTTGTGTAATATATAATCAAAAATATACTACGATCAAAATAATACATTCTATCCTCGCTCAAAGGGTTACCCCAAAACAGAAAATAAACAGGAAAATGATGATCTCAATTATCGCAGTCAACATTTTTACTAGGAAATGAAAAATAGAGGTTATGAAGACTTTAGGTAATATTAGAAAGAGAGGGAGGAGGAACAAAAGTAGAAGGAGTATAAGTAGAAAAAAAAATAATAGCAAACTTAGGAAGAAAAACAAAGAAGAGCGATCGAAGAATAAATCAAGATTGCCAAAATGACGCTCTTCTCAAGGAATCCAGTTTGGCAAAGAGCCAACAACTACATGAACTATGAGTAAAGAGAAAAGCAACGCATGGAAAAACAGAAAAAGTTCGAGGATCTATTTCCTTAGGGATCTAAACTATCTAAACTAGCGAAATTTTTGAATAAGTTTATCTGAATGTGATAGCATAATATAGGAGAAAGATATCTTTTATGAAATCAAATATCAAGCAATAATAGTTTTTTTGGATTGTAAGTATCCATTCAACCTCTTCGGGGAAGGCTATTCTTAAACAGTATACATAACTTAAGCTATTCTATGAAGAATGCCACCAAGTTACTTAGGTTCACTTACAGCTAGTTTCTTTTACTCACGATTGATAACTGGTAAAGTTTTTCTATATTTCTGTCTCTATGATGTTTTTCTTGGGTTTTAGTCTTTAGTGATAGTGTGTAAGGTTGAACTAGGAGGAAATTATGATTAAATTTACTTTCTTGATTTTATTTTATTCGAAAATAAATTCCGAAATCCTTTTAAATCTGTAATCTTAGCACTATTGATGTTTGTAGGTTTGATATTGATTGCTTCCTTCATCTTAGCTTCGCTTTTCCGATACTTAGATACATTAATACTTCCTCTTTCTGAACTTCTTGAACTTTTCAGCCTCTGGGATAGTTTTGATTGAGATAGCCTTTTTTTAATTTCAGAGTTAGATTAAAATGATTTATTTAAATCTGAACTTGAATACATACTTTTCTGGCTGTTTATCCTCTTTAAAATTTGTTTGTTTTCTTTTGATATTTACTTCAGCTTATTTTTTCTGAAGTTGTAACAAGTGTTCAGATAGTTCTCTTTCCTCATATGCAGAAATCTATCATCAATGCCTGGGACCAACGTAGTCGATTTTTGATTAGGTGGATACACTGATGATATTTTACGATGTGTTGACAGTTGCATTTGATACATATTCAGGGGTGCAGAAGCAACAGGGGCTTTGGAGTGCTCAGGATGAATTTGGAAATAAGAAAATGCTTATCTTTTTTCTCTCGGCTTCAAATTTTTCATGTTTTTTCTTATTTAAAGATAGAGGGCTCTTTGTTGTGACTTTCCTTTCATTATTATCTAACTTATTACATTATATCTAATATAAAGGTATAAAAAGGGACAAATTAATAAATTGAAAGTATTTTCTTTAAGAATAAAACAATATTTTAACTCATCATTTCCAAGCTACCTCATCTTACATCTAATCAACATTTTTCTTTATTTTTTGCAGCTTGCTTCTATGCTTTTTGTTCTGAAAGTAGTAGACTAAACAACCCAATCCTAGCAGCAATGCAAAGACTATGAAGTATACTATTCTAGGAGTTTCTTTCTTGTTAAAGTTAACACTATAGACTTTGGCTTCGCCCAATCCTGGCACATTTACTGGGATTATAAACTCAACTCCATTCACACTTAAAGCCTAGACTTACAAATCTTACATGTAATATTAAAGTAAAGAAACTTCTAATCTAATATTTTTAAACTAAGTAGCTTCTCTTGGTGAAATATTGAATGCTATTTTGAAATAAGGCAAAAATTTATCTTGAGAGATTTCTTTTACTGCATCTACTGTCTCTTATATTTTCTATTTGATTTTGTCGTATAAATTGTCATTGAGGAGATCATCAATTTTGAAATCTTTAAATAAATCCTCTGTTTTGGAAAGTTAAGAATTTTAGGAAGTTTAGTTTACGAGTTTCATGTATTCATCATAGTTTACAAATTTTAGAACTTGTTTTGGTATGTTGATTCGATTCTGAGTAGGCCTTATCACCTTCGCAGAAATATAGAATTTACTATCAATAACTGGCAGTCCTAAGAAATTAGACTTGTAAACGAAATTGAAGGGTTTATATTTACTCAATATCTGTTTTTCATCCTCTAAAGACATTATTTTTCGGTTTTTATCATCAAGTGTAAACTTGTACCCTTATACATATTTGAGTCTTGCATTTTAGTAGAACAATTTTCGGTCGTTTGCCCATATGATTTCTCTTTCATTCTCATCATTTTATAACTCATACTCTAAGGTACCTTCTGCTTGCTTTCGTTTTACCAGGAATTCCAAAAGATTTATGTAATACTGAATGTCTTTTTCTCTTCCTTAAAACATTTTTTTACCAGCTGGCTTTTATTCAATGTAGCACTCAGCATTTACTTACATTTAAACAGTAATTTGTTATGCGAAATTGGATTCATCCAAATTGGAAGGAAAAATGTTTTTATTTGTAAGATAGCACTTGATGCCTCTATGCAACTCACAAAAAGGTCCAAAGTAATCGATAGGACATATGCATTGCTCTTTAAGACTGAAAGTATTGTTATTGTTTATTCTAGTCAAAACAGATCTTCCTAGATGACAACTAAGAGCATTTACGTTTGAAAGATAAAGTAAAATCACTATAGCTACGATTTTTAGTTGTGTTTACATATAATTATAAAGTTTTAACTATTGACTTTATCACTCATAAATTATGAAGACTTCTCTTCTCATTTTCGATTAGCTTCTACAGTTTCAGGACTTAAGCTGGAGTCAGCATAATAGGAATCTGGAAGGAGCAGAAATTATTGGCAGATTTCTATTCCTCAACTCTATCATCTTTAGCTTATGACTGTTTGCGGTCAACTGCTGATATACTATGAATTAAAGGACTTATTGAAGGTGCCACTTTATTAATCTATGACATTTTGCTTAACAAACTACCCTAGTTTGTTTTGGTTGATAAATTTTAACTAAAACTACAATTGATTGATTGGTCAGTATGACCTAGTAAGGCGAAATGTGGAGCAATATCAATGAGGAATCGACCCATGCGATCTAAAAGAGGAGCTAGCTGACTTGCTTTCATTTTTCTTTTGAGCTACTTTTTTCTGATGAGACTATATTCTTCAAATTACTGTTAATTGTATTGTGAATCTTATTATACAATGTATTAAGGTTCATTAAGATTGCGGTTTTTATTGGACTTCTTATGTTTTACAGATCTGACACTCTAAACTTAAAGATTACTATCAAAAAATACTTTATTCTGTCTTTTCCTCGAAGATTAATCTATAATAAGTGATTTCATGGAGGCAGTATCGACAAGACCTTCTGATCTTTTACTCTTTACACTTTTGTTACTAATATCATCGTTATCATGTTTGTTGCTTCTATCGTCTTAACATTTATTTGATATGTTATCACCTACAACTGTATGATTCTATTTATTTGGAGTCTAAAACTATTCTTTTCTTTACTATTACACTTCTTCGTTGTTGTTTTAATGTAAAGTTTGATTGGCTAAACAGGGAGGAATTGATAGATTTGATACGTTTTTTAAAGATTCGTCTTTTTAGTATTCAGTTCTTGTAAATTACAGTTCTTTCATTAGACTATTAAGGTTATCTAAAGTATTTGTTAGCTAGTAGATCAAAGTCTAAATGTTAGTTTTGAATTTAGGACTATTTTTTGTCGTTATTTGTCTTTAAAATGAAGGGAAAGGACTCATATAAGGCGATTTATTCACCATTTGAACTGTGTGGGATCTAAAAGGCATAATTCTATCTGAATTTACAGAGATCCATTCATTCCATCTGTTGTCCCAACCGTTATAATGAATATACACATACTCGCCATAATGATTTATAATCTGTCCTTCAATCCATTGCCCTGAAGCATCTCTTACATCAATCCACTCTCCGATTTCCATTTTTCTGCGATCCATTTTAAAAGGAGCTACACTTTGCATGAAATTGGTATTTAGACATTCAATGAGTTGGTCAATGGTATGTTTGTTTTGGGCAAGAACTTCTAAAGATTCATCTTTTTTGAACCTAAAACCATTGATCCTTTCCTGCAGCTGCCTGTACTTTTTGGTTTTGTTATGCTATCTATTGTAATTATTGGCTTTGTTGATTTCTGTGCGTTTTAAAGATGACTTGTACGATTGTTATGATGGAATTTTGTTCGCTATGAGCTGTATAATATTTCCCTATTAAATACGGTAATCACATAGAGTCTTTTCTGGATCTAAAACCAAACCTCGATAAAGGAGTCTCTGCGCTTCGGGTGGAACATTAGTTTTCTAAATATAAAATAGTTGACATGTTCGATTTGTGGTTGTAAAAATTTGATAGCTTTGAGAGGGTTAGCAATGAGTTCGTAGAGACTATGGTTTAAAGTTTTGATTTTGATGTTTATAAATGATTATTCTTGCCGTTCTTCACCTTACTTCATTTTGATTATACAAACAAACAAATATAAAGTCAAGGCAAATACTATTAAACTCTTATTTATGATAGGTTAATTTACGTTTAAATCATTGCGATAGTTCCAGCTATTATTCATCAACCTCAACAAAAGATTCAATTCCACGAAGAGTGAAAACTTTTTTTACTCTCCAGCTGTCTAGACCTTTCTGTAATTTTACTCTTACTCCTGCATAGTACTTTCCTCTATTAACTGACCAGATTTTTAAATCTTTAATTTATCTAACTCCTTAAGTTTTCTTTATTTCGGCTTCTATATCACTCAAGAGCTGAGGATTATCGCAACCATCTAACAGTATAAGAAGAGATTCTTTAAAGATAGGCCAAGTTGAATAAATAGCAAGTATAGAAAAAAGATAGGTACACATTGGATCTGCAAGATGCCAAAGAGACCACTATGCGCTTTAAGGAGCAAAAACATAGATAATAACTGCTGCAATAATGACTCCAACAGAGAGAATTATGTCAGTAATAATGTGAATGTGTGCTGCTTCAAGATTAATGTTTTTGATTTTGCTTGATTGATTATGGTTAGAATCTTTTTATATTTATTCATCAGAACCTACTGACGGAAGCATATCGTGTTCAATCAAAGGAAGATTTTTGTTTTTACTTCTACCAGTATCTGGGATAATCTAATGACTAGAATCTCTTTCATTTTCATTCTTGCTGGTTTTTTAGTGTTTAAAACAGCCGTTTTCGTTATGATTATGCTTGTGTTTATGAAGCTTATGTGAATGCTATTGATGTAGATTTTCAAATTGTTCATGGTGATGTTACTCGTGTTTATGAAGCTTATGTGAATGCTATTTATGTAGATTTTCAAATTGTTCATGGTGATGTTACTCGTGTTTATGCTCTATATGTTAATTTAAATCTTCGTTAGGTTTGTGTTGATGGTGGTTAAAACTTTATTTATTATGACGGTGTTCATGTTTTCTATGAGAACTCTAAAGATTATTCAAAGAGACGTGATGTCCTTTACATGGCTTACCATCATGAGATTTTTTATGTTAATGAGAACCATGACTATGAGAACATCCATGATGACCACCGTTGGGATCGTTGTGTAGAACCGACAGGACAATGAAGTTACAAATCAAACCAAAAATGCTGGTGATGAGCATATATTTGGGCTCCTCAACTTTATCTTTTTTTATCATTCTATGTGTAGCCTAAATGAAGAGTTAGATTGTAACTAAGTAGATGAAGATGACATTTAAAAGCGCACCCAAAGTTTGTGCCTTAAGCCATCCAAAAGTTAAATGTTATGGACTTTTCTTTTAACTGAGAATAACTGCTATGAGTGAGATGGCGTAGGCTAGTACATCTGACAGAAGATGAAATGCATCTGACCAGATGGCAACTGAGTGTGCGAGATAGCCTCCTACAAACTATACTGCCATGAAGAGAAAGGATAGAATTGTTATTTTGATGAGTTTGGAGACTGCTTCTTGGTTTTACTTAGACATCTATGGACTGGTAAAATCAACTAAATAAATATTTATAATTAAAGTTGCTAATATCTTCAGTATATAAAGATTATCTCAAAAGGAAATATATCCAGATAGGGAAGTAATAGCAGATTAAAGTTAGGTAAAGTAGATAGAATCAAAGAGAAATTGTTAGTTTTCTTAGCTTCCTTCTTCCCATCAGCTGACTTTACTTGTTTTAGGAGTCATGATTTGCAGAACAAACTAGCTTCTTTTTTTACTAAATTGGCTACTCGCTGATAGTTTCAACATGACCTGGCTTGATATTATTAGAGGCAAACCATTACATTGTACGATTTTCAATATCTTACCAGTTGCATTTTGAGGAACCACTTTTCCGGATTGTGAACGAAAAAGCTTTTTAAACATGTAAATTTTCAGGGCTAGGTAAAGACTATGCGGTTTCTTGTGAGGGAAGGTTGATTTATTGTTTTTGCTTGAAGTTAGGATCATAGTTTAACATTTTTAATTTATAATATTGATTAAACAAAATAAATCGAATCTGAGTTTTTGTTTGTCTTGTAACATAACAAAACAACAGTTTTTTATTTCAGAAAGATGCATCAAGAGCTATTCTTTTATTTTGGGTGAAGAAACTGATTAATTTGTAAATAGATTAGTAAATACATTTTTT